>JACCEA012039363.1_pt1 | contig 30337 bp, 43 predicted proteins | sample 7449851 | NCBI WGS metagenome assembly JACCEA01 (sample SAMN15323453, study PRJNA562643) | freshwater metagenome | isolation source: river surface water | place: USA:Blue River Watershed | collected 2017-08-18
TAAACTGTAAACACACAGAGAATGCAGACATAAATGCATCTCTTAACATCTTGTGGTATGATAAATGGTCTCTGGAACAGACGACCTTGATTTCTAGTTGGAAATCAGAATCTTTGTCAATCCCAGCGTAGCTGGGTATTAGAAGCACCGTCCTTTAGGTCGGTGTAGTTCACTTACAGGTCTTGAATCAGCTAATGAATTTTATATGCGTAATCTTGGATTACATGATTATGTAAGAATTGACCCTACCTTTAATAAAGAATATGTGTTAGATGATATATCAAAAATGGATATGTATTCAACTATTTGGGAAAATTTATATAAATCTAATAAAGAAACATTTGAAAAATTTTTTAGATAGAGATTCATTCTCTATCTCCCTTACTTATTTTATCAAGTCTCTGCCGAAAAACCTTTATCACTCTGTATTTTCTCAAAAATTAATGTAAAATTATTATATAAATCACACTCAATAAAAGAGTAAATAAAGGAATATTTAATATGAAACAAACTAAATTAATTACTACAAAAACAGAAGAACACACTCCGGGGGTTAAATTGGCTTTAGTTATTTCGGGGATTCCCTAGGCTACTTCAAACTTAGGTCTAAACATGACGATCTATTTCGTTTGACGGCTATTTCACTTAGAAACTGTTTAGATTATATTGAAAATAAACTGCCGGGTAATGTTGAATTACATGGTTTGTATAATGCATATACTGAAGAAATAATGGCTAGAAGAGCTAGTGGAGAGTCTATTGACACACCATTTACAACTATTTTTCCTAAAGGTTTGCATGCAGATTCAGGTGGATTACAAATGATTACATTGGGTAAAGGTTCTATTACAAAAGAAGATAGATTGAAAATTTATGAAACACAAGCAAATTATTCTCATTATGCTATGAGTTTTGATGAAATTCCAGCTATATTTGAAGGTGACTCTAGATATTATCTACCCCATACTGTTGAAGAAAAAGGTATTGAATCTGGATTTAATTTAAAAGAACAATATGATCATTTTGATACATTGAATACCAATGCTAAAATTATTCCTATCGCTCAAGGTTGGGGATTAGAGGATACTAACCTTTTTGCTAAAGGATTATTTGCAGAATTATCAGATGAACAAAAAGAAAAATTAGATATTATTGCTAGTGGTTTTCCTGTTTCAGATTCTTATGCAACACCTAGAAGATTGTTTGATATTTTTAAAGCAGATGAAATACCTTTTAATGCAAAAAAACATGTCCATTTTTTAGGAGTTACTGGGTTCAAAAGATTAATACCTGCCTTGATTATGGTTAAAAATGGTTTTGCCCCACAATTAGAAGTTTTATCATTTGACTCTGTTACTTTGAGTATGAGTTATGTAATGGGTGGTAATATACCATCAGTTGATGACTTTAAAAAGAAAAAACCAAAAATTAAATTAGGTAAAACTAGAAATGCCGATGTTGAAAGTTATTGGGAAGAAATTTATAATTTTTGGAAAGATGACCCAGAATTCCCTTTTACAGATTTAAATGATTTATTAGAACATAGTTATTATAATAGTCAAAAATTAACAAGCGGTTTTCAACAATATGAATATTATTTGCAAGCAGATTCAGAAGGTAAGTTCACAAAAGAAAATAAAGCAATAGCTGATATGCATTTTGCCAAAGTATTGAAACAAGAACAATATTATATTTTATATCAAGTACATAATTATGTAATGTTATTGGAATCGTTTTTAGAAGACAAAATAAAATTATCTGATATATTTGTTGGAAAAGATTTGGAATTATATTCTGCTTTGGAAAATATTACTACTGATGACTCTTTTGAAAATTGGTGGGATCATGTTAAAAAAGTAACAGGTTTTAAAGTTGCTACTTTAGATGCTAATCATATGAATGCTGATGACATAATGAAAAATTCGATTTTTGATGCAGACCAAATACCAGTAGAAGAAAAAGAAAGAAAAAAACAAACGCCTAGAATTACTAAAGAAAAACCAAAAACTGATGACACGTCTACTATGGATAGTTTATTTTAAGTATTAATTAAGGCTCTCTTTGTTATAATGATTTATAAATTATTCTAAGAAGGCCTGTCATGATATTTTTTCGATTATTAAATAATGTGAACAAAAAAACTAATAATAGATTTTACCTATTTTTAGGAGTTTTAATTAATATAGTTATCACCCATATTATTATTCAAAATGATATGATATTTTTGAATAATAATAATGCTCATCCAGTTTACTATCTGGTGTTGTATATTGCTATTTTTGTATGTGTTATTATAACGAATATATTGGTTTTTATGTTAATATTTGTATCATATATATTTATATCATGGTTTAAAAATGAATTATTGACAGCTACAAAAGAAGCAATTGTTGAAGAGTTTAATATAAAGTCTGATAAGATTTCCGATAAAACTAAATCAAAATCAAAAATAACTTTTAAATAATGAAAAAATTAACAATGCATCAGAATTTTGACCAATTTATTAAAATGCAACTATATATGGTGGCCACAGTTAGTTTAAGTTGGTCATTAATGGTACCTATAATAATAAAGTTACAAGGGGTTTTATGGACTGCTTCAATTATATCAGGGTATTTGATAATACAAAAATTAAGCGTTTTTATATATCCCTATTTTAAAAATTGGTTGTTAAAACAATCCTACAAATATTTGATAATTTTGGATGTCTTTTATATGCTTTCATTACCTTTATATTTTTACGACCCTTTAATTTTTATATACGTTGAAGCAGGTTTAGTAGTAATCTATGGATTAATAATGAATGTCTTTGGCATAAACTATGATGCTTTTTTAATGAATAAATATTCCACAAATATATTTAAAGATATACAGTATGTTGAGAGAATTTATATGGCTAGTGCAGGAATAGTAGGTTATTTAATAGTTATTGTTATAGAATTATTTACTGAAAAGTTAGATACCATTATATTGATATTTTTTGTTATGTTAGGCTTTAATTTAGTTATTCAAATTTATAATTATAAAAAATATTGGGTGAAACTAGAAGAATGAAAAGAAGTAAAAAAGGTACTTGGATTGTAGAAGATGATCGATATAAATATGTGGTTGAATTAAATAATTTAGAAATACTACCTATAAAAATGTATAGGGTGAATTTTAATCGAGTAACAGTTATGATACCTAAATCAGCAAATAAACCTGATAAATTTATAGAAGTGACTTGGTCTAAGGAACATTTCAAAGATAGAACCTTCACATCTATAGAATTAGCTATGAGCTTTATTATAAAATTCTATTTAACCACAAACATTGATAACCAATATAAAAATACCTTGCAAAAATACTATGAAATTCTATCAAAAGATTTTCCTGAATTATTAATATAATGGTTTTATCAAATTTTAAGTTAAATTAGTATATAATAAATCATAAATTTTGTATAATTACCGTATAAATAAAATCATATTACTGTTATTGTATCTAATTTATATTAGAATGAGTAACCAAGGAGAAACTATCAATGAAAAACTTCAAATTTTTACAAACTGACTTTTATCAATTATCTATGGGATTTGCATATATTTTAGAAGGCTTAAACAAAGAAACATCTGGTTTTGAGGGTTTTGTAAGAAATATTAAAAATACTGTAAACCCAAATTTAAATTTCTATGTTTTTGATGGAGAAAATGAGATAAATGAATACATTGCTACAATCAGAGAAGAGTTAAAAGATCCAGAACTAATTGAGACATTTATTAAACTTGTAGAACCAAAAATCACGGCACCCAATAAAGACGAGTTAATAAACCAATTCAGAAAAAATTGGCAAACAATAGATACTGATTTTGAATATAGCGTTGTACCGAATGGTTCATTTGTATTTCCTCTGGTACCTGTGTTTCAATACAAAGGGGATAAACTTATTGGTCAAATGATTGAAACTCATATTACTAATATATATAATGGGCGTACTGGTCTTGCTACAATCAAATATCTTCGTGAAAATGGTATGACTCACTTTGTTTCTGATGAGGAATTTATATTTTTAGAGAATCTTATGAATGATGATACTGAAGCTTTAGCAGCTTATGCTAAAATACTTAAAGAATCTGCCATAGATTTCAGAAATTCAACAGATAAAATGTTACTTGAAGCTGCATTTAGAAGAGCACCATCTTTAAAAACTGCTAATTTAGCAAGTGAAATTGCATTAGCTAATGGTTGGAATAGTACATCAAATGTATCTGTTGCTTTGAGTGGTAAATATCCTATTGCATCAGTTGGCGGGACTATGGCTCATAGTTGGGTTATGAGTTTTCAAACGGAAGAAGAGGCTTTTAAAGTATGGGATAAAATATTTCCAGGAACATCTATATTAATTGACACCTATGATGTTATAAATGCAACAAAATTAGTTAAAAAATTAATAGATAACAATGAAATAACAAAACCTCAAGATTTAAGAATTGATAGTGACCCTATTGAAGATTATGTTGATGTAATTAATAAAACATTTGATAATAAAATAAACAGTTATATAAGTGGTGATGTAACTATAGATAAATTAAAACATTTTGAGTTTGTCAAAATGCCTTTTAGTAAAACTATGATAGGAACAAAATATTGTTATGGATCAATGATTGTAGAAAAATTAAATTGTGGGTTTGTCTATAAGATAGTACAATTTGAAAACTCAAATGGTGATATTATTAAACCTGAAAAGAAAGCTAATGGTAAACTCAATTATAGTGGTTTAAAAAATTGTATTTTTGATGAAGCGACAAATACTCTTATTGTAGATTGTATTAATAGCAATAATGAAATTGGATTTAGGAATTTTGATAAAATTTTACCTACAACTACAGTTAAATTTATCACTCCTCTGCCGGAAAACCCAGTCCTGCAGGGTAGGGATGTAGAGGCAAGAAATCAGATTGTTTAATATATTATACAATTATTAAAATATGGTGATTTTCACTAAAAAAATTGTATAATTGTATATTTAAGTATAAAAAAGGTCTCTGGAACAGACGGCCTTGATTTCTATATGGAAATCAGAATCTTTGTAAATCCCAGCGTAGCTGGGTATTAGAAGCACCATCCTTTAGGTCGGTGTAGTTCACATACAAAGGATACGACAATGATTACAAATATTATTACGAATAATGACATCGTTCAAAGTCATACAGATAATGCAAGATCAGAGATGCCGATGAAAGAAGGTACAAAATCCGAAACTTCGGCTTATTCTATAGATGATAATATTGAAAAATATATTGGTCAACAAGCAGCACCAACAGGTTCTACTGCAGATTTCATACAAAAGTTAAAAGAAGCATACACTTCTAATACTCCAAGAGATGATATTATGAATATCACAAGATTGGTGACTGGAACTAATACAGATTATTCAAAACCCGAAGTTATGAACTTTCAATCATTGGTTCAATCATTAAATACAAATGCTGTGGATATGAACAAAATTGCCAATTTGTTGAAATCTTAAAACCCTCAAATTAAAAAATATCCAATAAAATATCCAATGGTTAGCAATGCTATTCCTTTGGATATATAAATTATTTTTAATGTAGTTCACCTATTAACCATTAAAAAATATACATATAATCTCATCTGAAAATTTTGGAAATTTCTTTCCTATATATTGTAATCAACCATTAATAATTTTTAATTTTTTTTGTAAAATATAGTAAAACATATTTAAGGAGCGCAAATGGCAGGTAAAAAAACTACCGAAGAAAAAGATGTAATGAAAGTACAAATCTTTGATAACATTTATGATTACAATACATTATCAGATGATACTAAAAAACTGTTTATTTTACAAGATGATATTAGAAGAGATTTAGCATTTCAACATGCTAGAGCTGATGCAGCATTAATGTATATCAGAACAAATTTAGAAAAATTAGTTAAAAATGAAACACCGATCGGTGTAGCTGAAAAAGGAAAAAAATAAAATGGATACAGTTGAAGTAATTTGTGATAAAATAAAATCCTTAATATCAAAAGAAGTAGATACTGTTACTGGTACAGCCTCATTTGGTACACTTATAAAATCTTTCAATATTTTGGATCCTCAGTTTAACCACGCTTTTTCAGCTGGAATTGGAGCAAAATTTGATGATAATGGTAATTTAATCGGTGTCGATGGTTTTGGACTGTTTAAATATCTGAATTATGAAACTCACCCAATACTTAAAATGGATAATTGGATGATAATTTTAAAATTAGAAGGTGAACTGATGTATGATAAATACACAATTTCTATTTTAAAATCAGTAGATGAATCAAAATATTAAAAAAAAATAAAGAGGTTAATGATGAAAAAAGTTTATAAATTGATTGATAAAAGTTTAGTTTTAGCTACTGAAATTGAAGAAACTGAAAAAACTATTACTGTTAAATCGCCGATGTCTGTAACTCAAATGTTCAATCCAAGAACAGGCGAGCCTGAAATAACTATGTTGCCTATGGATTTAATATTTGCTGAAGCAAGTAATGGTAAAGATGTTGTTACTTTCAAAAAAGAACATATTATGTATATCAAAGATTTAACAGATTTTCCAGCTTACGAACAAAATTATACGGCTCAAACTACAGGTATTGAAATGGTATCAAAAAGTGGTATTATTTCATAATTTTAAGGAGGTATTTAAATGACTTTAGAAGATGCAAAAGCACATATTGAATATGTTAAAACTATGAAGCCTGAAATATTTAAAGATTTGGGTATTAATGAAAATGTTACAGATGATGTTATTGAAAAAGCAGCAAGTATAGCCACTCAAACTCATTGGGGGGCTCCAGAGATAGCAGTAGAAACACTTTTTAATAAAACACTAAAAAAATTAATTAAAGAGTCTTGATGAATATTGTTAAAGCTCGGGAAATTTCAAATGTATTATTAAATGAAATTAATGCAGATCCAATAGCATTAGTGAAAATAGGTTGCAGTAAATTAGAAATTTCCGATACTGCTTTGATTGAAATTATTGACCATACATTGCATGCAATAGAATGTGTTGAAGGATTAGATGGTGAAAAATTTTTCATCAGTTTGTTAAATGAAATTATTAAGGAGAAAGAAAATAATGGCAAAAAAAAATAAAGATGTTATAATTGGTAATGATGCTAGAGAAGCTTTAGCAGCAGGTATATCTAAAACTGTTGAAGCTGTAGGTACTACTTTAGGACCAAAAGGACAAAATGTATTAATTGATAGTGGACATCCTGCTGCTCCTTCTACAATTACAAAAGATGGGGTTACTGTTTTAAGAAATTTGGTATTAAATGATGCTATTGAAAACTTAGCTGTTAAAACTTTAAGAGAGGCTTCTGAAAAAACAGTTGAAGAATGTGGTGATGGTACTACAACTACAGCTATTTTAGGTGGTGCAATATATCTTCAAGGTTTGAAACATTTAGCTTCTGGTGCTAATCCAGTAATGATTAAAAGAGGAATTGATAAAGTTGTTGCAAAATTATCTGATGCTTTAGACGATATAAAAAAAGATGTTCAAACTGATGAAGATATTAGAAATATTGCTACTATATCTGCTAATGGTGATGAAGAAATAGGTGCATTAATAGTACAAGCTATGGACAAAGTAGGTAAAGATGGTGTTGTTACTGTTGAAAATGGTAAATCAATGTATGATGAATTAGAAACTACAGATGGTATGAAAATTGATAGAGGTTATGCATCAGCTTACTTTATAACTAACACAGCTAAAAACACTGCAGAATTATCAAAACCATTTATATTAGTTACAGATTATGAATTTCAAACTACTAATGAAGTAGTACCATTTTTAGAAATTGCAGCTCAAAGATCTAGACCTTTATTAATTATATCTGAAGGTGGAAGTGCTGAAGCTTTACAAACCCTTGTTTTAAATAAATTAAAAGGTGTTGTTTCTGTTTGTGCTATCGATGCTCCAGGTTTTGGTTTTAGAAAAAAAGAATATTTAAAAGATATCGCCGCTGTTGTTGGTGCTGAATTTATATCTGCCGATGTAGGTCTTACACTTGCTCAAGTTTCAATAGATATGCTAGGTTCTTGTGAAAAAGTTATTGTTGCTAAAAATGAAACAACTATGGTTGGTGCAAATTCTAGACCAGAAATATTTGAAAATAGATTAACTGATTTACAAGCACAATTAGCAAGTGTTGAAAATGATTATGATAAAGAATTCCTAAAAGAAAGAATTGCTAAAATGACTGGTGGTGTTGCAGTTATTCGAGTTGGTGGTTCTTCTGAAACTGAAGTTGAAGAGAAAAAAGATAGAATTGATGATGCCTTAGGTGCAACAAGAGCAGCTATTGAAGGTGGTATAATTTCTGGTGGTGGTTGTGCATTATTGCATGCAGCACAAAAAATAAATATGGTTGATTTGGATATTAGAAATGCCGATGAAAGAGCAGGGGTTGAAATAATGTTAGAAGCTATTAAACAACCATTAAAACATATAGTTACTAATGCTGGAAAAAGTGGTGATTATGTTGCAGAAACTGTTATCACTAACTCTTTAGAATCTGATGGATTTGGTTATAATGCAGCTACTGAAGAATATGGTAATATGTTTGAAATGGGTATTATCGACCCAGTTAATGTTACTAAATCTGCTCTTAAAAATGCTGCATCAGTTGCCACATTATTATTGACATCTAAAACTATTTTGATGAAACCTAATCAAATTCAATCAGTAATGAGATAAATGTGTTCATATTATATATGTGTTTTTACATATATAATATGGTTTTATTATCTATTTTTAAAATTTAAAGGATTAAATATGTTAATATGTCCACTATGCGGTGCAAATGATATTAAGGAGCAACCCGAACCATCTTTACATGCATTCACTACTATTTTTGAATGTGGTACTAAAATAGATCAAGCCTTCAATGCTTCAGATTGGACATATGCACAAAAATGTAATGAACCCATTATAAATTATCATTTAGATTTATTGTCAAAACCAGATACTTTAATTCCTATTTATGCAAATCAAAAAATACCAACATATGTTCCTAAAAGTATTTTTTTAATTGGTTCAACTGATTATCCAAATAGGAATATTGATAGTTGGAGAACAAAGGCTTTAAATTATCTTAAAAATAAGGATTTTAAAGGTTATGTTTTTATTCCAGAAATAGAAAATAGTTATGAAACCGATTTGAGATATAATAATCACTTAGAATGGGAAGAATATGCTTTAAAAAAAGCCGGAATTATAATCTTTTGGTTATCTAATGAATTAGAAAATTTAGATATAGAATATCTCAAATTGGGTTATTTATTAGCTAAAACCCCAGAGAAATTGATATTGGTGAATATGGATAATTCAAGGGATAATCACTACTTAAAATATTATTGTGATAATTTGAATATACCTCAATGTTCATCATTAGAAGAAACATTAAATATGGTTATGGAGAAATTAAAATGAGATTGCAGGATTTAAAAGAAACTAAAAAGCAAAAAGGTACTTATGCAGGTTTAAAATTTGATAATGAATCTAATAAGGCACTTGTAAAATTAGTTAATGAATTGGGTATACCTAATCCTATAGATATAAACGACATACATATGACTTTATTATATAGTAAAAAATATTTACCAAACTATAAACCTGCTGGTAATATTGATGAATGGGCATATCCAACCAAGTTTAATGTTTTTGAAACTTTTGATAAAAAAAGAGCATTGGTTTTAATGGTTGATTCACCTTTTGCAGAAAAAAGACATGATATGTTAATGAAAGAACACAATGCTACATATGATTACCCTTCATACCTACCACATGTAACATTGAGTTATGACATAGGTGAATTAAATATTCCTGAATGGAAAAATATTCCTGAAAAATTACATATTAATGTAGAATATTATGAGGAATTAAACTTAGAATGGGTGAAATCATGAATGAAGATAGAATTATAATTAGAAGTGTTGGTGTATTTGAAGCTCGTAGACAATATATTGCCGGAAATACTATTTGGACTTCACCAATTTCATACGGTAGTAGATTTGAAATGTATTATTTAGATGCTCAATGTGTTCAAGAAAATACAACTGCATATGTATTTGATCCTAAAGTAGATTTTGATAATGATATTAAAAATCCATTAGTATATTATTATACACAATTAATATATGCATAATAAAGGTTGGTTTGTTTATATTGTCGAATGTGTTGATAATACTTTATATACTGGTATAACCACAGATTTAGAAAGAAGAATATTAGAGCATAATTCAAAAGATAGAGGAGCTAAATATACTCGATATAAACAACCAGTTAAACTGGTTTATTTTGAATATGCTGATTCTAGAAGTACAGCATCAAAAAGAGAATACGAAATTAAAAAATTCTCAAGAAAATGTAAAATAGAGTTAATAATACAGTTTAAAGGATATTAATGCAAACCAAACTAGAATTTGTATTTTCTGCTTTCCCACATTATATGAAAATGTGTAGACAACAAGGTCCTGTCTATGTTAGAACTGCAGAAAGTGTACAAACAACAATAAATCATATGAGAACGAAACTCAAAGATAATGTTAAAGTTTCTGCTCTTTTTAATGCATTTACTGAAGCAGATTGTGCTAAAAATGCTAGTGAACGCTTTACGGGTTTGCATTCTATTATAGGTGAAAATTTATATGCTGATTCTGGTGGTTTACAAATCGTAACCTTGGGCGAAACAGTTGATGAAGTAAAAAGAAAAAAAATTTATCATACACAAATGCAATATGCAACTCATGCTATGAGTTTCGATGATATACCCTCTTTAATAATTGATAAAAAAAGATATTATATGCCTGATAAGGTTTATTCAGCTGGTGTTACTACTGGAGAAAATCTTAAAGAACAATTTGAATATTTTAAAGAATATAATAGTACTGTTAAAATTTGTCCAATTATTCAAGGGTGGGGAAAATCTGATACAAGTAAATTTATTGATGGTGTGATGTCTAAAGCTAGTGATATTTGGGATAATTTTGATATGGTTGCAGCAGGTTTTGCTAGTGGAAATATTTGGGGAACTGCTCAAAGAGCTATGGATATATATACTGACCCAAGAGTTACTAAACAATTCTGTAATCATTTTCACCTTTTAGGTATGAGTGGCTATAAACGAATATTACCTATTATAATGATGTTAAAAAGTGGTTTAATTAAAGATATGAAAACTCTATCATTTGATAGTTCTTCTTTATCTATGACTTATGTAATGGCTAATGTTGTTAAATCTACAGAAGATATTAAAAATAAGAAAAAATATGATTTTGGTAAGGAAAGAACCCCTGCAATAGAAGAATATTATAAAGAACTTTTTGAGTTTTGGAAAGATGCTCCTAATTTTGTTTATAAAGATTGGAATGATCTTTTAGAATCTTCTCAATGGAATAGCAGAGGTATTAAATCAGCTAAAGCACGTCACGATGAATGTAATGATATTGATGAAGCTATTAAATATCTTACACAAGAACAATACTATATTTTTTATAATGTTTACAAATATGCTATGGTTATTGAAGATTTTTTAGAAGGTAATATTGGGTTGGAACATATTTTTAAAGATAAAGACTATGAGTTATTTTCTAAATTAGAAAAAATAGTAGATATCGATGAATTTTATGAATGGCAAAATTATGTAGACCAAACACAAAATAATAAAATTGAAATTTTGACAGAAGCTCAAAACAATCCAATGGATAGTTTATTCTAAAGAATATGAATGTTTCATATTCTTTATTTGTTTATCAACATTTTAACCTTTTTATAATCTTTTGCTTTTACAGCTTTTTCCATATCGTTTATTTCAGACATATGACTATATTTTGAGTCAAATTTCTTTACTTGTTCTTTAGTATAACCAAATTCTGGATTCGTAAGTAGTTGAGATGTCTCATATGTTAAAAATGATGATTCCATTAAATCTTTAAGTTTCATTTAATATCCTTTTTACTTTATTTATTTAAAATATTTAAAAAGATTTAGAATATTTTAAGAAACAATCGTGTATAATAAAATAAAAAAGGAGCATCTAATGTCTATGAAAAAAAATTTATCAATTGCTGTAATTTCTGATATTCATACTGATTTTTATATCAAAGCAGATACATCTGATGCTAAATTAGATGCTGCAATGGATAAATTTATTGAAAATGAACTATGGCTTAAAAATGCTGATATTTTAGTTTTCGCCGGAGATAATAGTCACTATCCTAGACAAAATAAACTTATGCTAGAAAAGATTGCAGCTAAAAAAATCTATAAGAAAATTTTTGTAACATTTGGAAACCATGATTTATATATCATTTCCAATCAGCAGAAGTCTAAATACAAAACATCGTGGGATAAAGTATTAGAGTTAAAACAAATCTGTGAAGAAATAGATACAGTTGAATTTCTCGATGGTAATATTGTTGAAGTTGAGAAAGATTTTTCTAATGAATTCAACTCATTAAAAGATATGGATTATGAAGAGGCTAAAAAAATGCTTCAAGGAAACAAATTCAAAACAGTAAAAGATATGGTTGATTTTTTATCTTAATCAACCACTTTTGCATACCAACCTTTAAATTTAGGATAAATTCCTTTCTTTCTATGTTTCGTTTCAGTTTGTGGAGTCATGTTATCAAAGGCATATCTTATTTTATTTTTACCCATGTATAATTGACTAAATGGCAAATCATTATCATCACAAATTTGTTTAAAATTACCATGTGACTGATACATCAATTCATCTTTTGAGTTATAAATCTCTATTTTCTTAGCTCTCGGGTTCTTCGCTCCAGAAATATCAGCATGATTTTCGGATAATTTCTTTCTAAACCATTCTTGTTGAGCATTTAATTTATTTGTAGTAACTAATTCTCCAGAATTTATTCTTACATCATTTTTATCAACAGTAAATCTATTACCATTTTTGTCTTCGACAGATACTAAACCTTTTTTAATATTAGACATTTTCTCTAAAGATTCTTTGGAATGTTTTTTACCATAAAAATGATTATCCTTTCCAGTATTCTGTCCTTTTCTTTGATCAGATAATATTTTTTTAGTTTCTGTTGAATGTGTTTTACCATAAAAATGGTTTTTCTCACCTTTTAAATGATTAGTATTAAATTTTGTAGATGTTTGATTAGCTTTATTGATAAATTTGGGATGATTCTTTACATCAAACTTTTTATGTAAATCTACTTCTAATTGAGTAGCATATTCTCTAGTCGTTTCAAAAATTTTGATAATCTTATATTTGTAATCTTGAGGATTATTCTTTTGATCTTGAATAAACAAGTTGTTTGTACTGGTTGAAAAGTATCTTTTTCCAATATTTTCTTTTGGTTGTTCATTACAACTTTTGCTTCCATAGTAATGATACCCAGTTACTATATTTGTTATTCTATAAACATAGTGGTAATTGTAATCTTTTTTCATAATTTACTCCTTATGAATTGTATAATAATTGATAAGAGGACAGTTTCCATTACTCTGGAAATTTCTATTAAAATGTGCAGTTTTAATAGATTACTCTTTTTTCTATCTTATTTATACTTTTTAAATACCAATTTATGAAACTTTCCTAATTATCTCAAATAAATTTAATAATTCTTTAATGTAAAATATGGTATAATAAAATAAAAAGGTTTATCATGACAGAAAGTGAATTTAAAAAATTGGTATCAGAATTTACAGATGAAAAACTTACTGTGACTTTCGGAGGGACGTGTGGTTGGTATGATTTTTCATATATGAAAAAAATGTTTAATTATGATCATTTTCACGCTTTACATAAATGGAAAGATACTATGAATGACGCCACAAGAATCATTGGTACTGATAAAATGCCTGAATTAAATGATTCAAGAACATATATTTATGGTTATGGAAATTACGGTCAACCGAGATATTCTTTCGATCCATTTTTGTTCTTTAAAAAAGAAGAAGAAAAAATATTAAAAATAGTTGAAGAATGTGATATTTTCATCACTCACATTGGGCCGGTCGTTCCACCAAACCTACCTATATCATTTCAAAAACCAGAAACGGGTTTTTATTATTTTGATGGTGCATGGATGTTAGAAAAAGCAAAAGCTCCAAAATTATGGATTTATGGACATACACATGATAATTATTTTTTCAAACACCATAACACATGGTTGATGTGTAACCCATTAGGATATAAATCTGAAAACAAAAATGCGGAAGTTCAAGTTATAGAACTAACAGATCTAGACTAATTCCAAGTATAATTTTTCTTATACTTGGAATTTATATGTCCAATCTATTAATTCGCCTTGTTCAATCTTAAAAAATTTTTGATTTGTTTTTTTGGATTGCAAGCCACCAAGTTGCTGATTATATTTTCCTACTTTTATAAAATCCAATTTGTTTATAAAATCATCAGAAAAATCTTCCAACTCTAAACCCGTATACAAACAAACTTTTTTATTATATTTTTTAGTATATTCAATAAAATATTCTAACTCTTCAAGATTCCATTCACCACCATAAAATAGCACAGCTGTTGAATATTTATATTTCTTAAATAATTTATCCAGTTCATCAGTTGTTAATTCTCGCCCAAATTCTGGATTCCATGTTTCAGTACTATGACAGCCCTTACAAGCTAGACTACAACCACTTATAGAAATAGCCAATGAAATTTCATCTGGTATTTCAGAATATGTTTCTTGTGGATATGAAAAATACATATGATTCCTTTTGTTTATTAATTATTTTACATTTTTTTCTTTTATGAATATGGTGGCTGAAGCTTTTGAGTTATTTAATAGAGAATATATTGGGTTTGAGAGAACTTTGAAATTAATTGAAGATGATAATTAAAAATATTTTAATTATCATTTTTTAATGAAATGAAATATTTTCACTAAAATAATCAATACGCCGCAAATAAAATATATTGTTTGATAGCCTCTTCACTTATTAGATATTTACGTTCACTCACTTTAATACTTTTTAATTTACCACTACGTCTTAATTGAGCAATCCTACCAATTGTCACATTTAATTTTTCAGCAACTTCTTTTACAGTAAAATATTTTTTATTATCAAGCTCTATCATTTTTTAAATCCTTATTTTTTTTTAACATTACTTTAACTGAATTATCTATAATTAACACTATTTTACTATAATTTTACATTTATTTTTTAAAAAAATTGCAAAGCATCACTAAATAATTTCATAAAAAATAATTCTGAGGAACAAAAAAATGGTAAAATTAGATTATGCACAATTAAATAAAAAATTAAGATTCATTGATGAATATTTAACATCATCAAATGCGGCAGAAGGTTCAAAATTCGATGCTAACGCAAATGTTGATTCTAAAAATATAGCAACTATGGAAGCCGAAATTCATAAAGATATAAATATTCAAATCAATAGAGAACTTGTAAGAAGAGAATTAGAAGCATTATATGGTCAAGATTTTTCTTTTGAATATATCGATCAGTTAGAAAAACATATTATTTATACACATGATGAAACAAGCTTAAAACCATATTGTGTATCAGTAACAATGTATCCATTTTTACTTGATGGTGTAACAAAATTAGGTGGTGAATCAAAAGCACCAAATCATCTAGCTTCATTTAATGGAACTTTTATTAATTTTGTTTTTGCTACTGCGGCTCAGTTTGCCGGAGCTGTTGCGACAGTTGAATGGCTTATGTATTTTGATTATTTTGCAAGAAAAGATTATGGAGATGATTATCTAGTAACGCATAAAGGTATTATTGAAGAATCATTACAGCATGTGGTTTATAGTATTAATCAACCCGCAGCAGCAAGAGGTTATCAGTCGGTTTTTTGGAATATTTCTATTTATGACAAGCCATATTTTGAAGCAATGTTTGGTGATTTTGCATTTCCAGATTTTACAAAACCATCTTATGAGTCACTTGATAAATTGCAAAGATTTTTTATGAAATGGTTTAATGTTGAAAGAACTAAAGCTATTTTAACATATCCAGTTGTTACGGCAGCATGTTTAACTGATGGAAAAGCAATGGTTGATAAAGCATTTGAGGATTTTATAACAACAGAATTATCAGAAGGTAATTCATTCTTTATTTTTATGAGTGAAAATGCTCATGCACTTTCAAGTTGTTGTCGTCTAAAGAATGATGTTAGTGATCAATTGAATGATTTTAGTTATTCATTGGGTGCTGGCGGTGTTGCAACGGGTAGTATTAATGTTATTACAATGAATTTAAATAGAATTATTCAAGATGCGGTAATTAATAAAATAGATATATTTGATGCAATAAGAGAACAGACCCATAAAATTCATAAATATCAAATTGGTTTTAGACATCTTGTTCAAAAATATAAAGATGCTGGAATGTTACCAGTATATGACGCAGGTTTTATTTCACTAGACAAGCAATTTTTAACACTTGGTATAAATGGATTGGTAGAAGCGGCTGAATTTTTAGGTATGACAATATCGGTTAATGATGAATATATGTCATTTGCGTCTAAATTATTAAAAACTATTTCCGATGAAAATAAAAAAATGTCGGCAATTACTGGTTACAAGTTCAATACTGAATTTGTTCCAGCCGAAAATTTAGGTGTAAAGAACTCAAAATGGGATAAAAAAGATGGTTATGTAACAACTAGAGAGTGCTATAATTCTTATATGTATTTAGTTGAAGATGATACTATTTCAAGTACTGAAAAATTTGTTCTTCATGGAAAAGAATTTATGCAATTCTTAGATGGTGGTTCGGCGTATCACTGCAATTTAGAACAAGCACCAACTAAAGAAGGTTTTAGAAAATTATTAAATGTTGCGGCAAAAGTTGGTTGTGATTATTTCTGCTTCAATATAAAGATAACTATTTGTAATGAATGTGCAAATATTGATAAAAGAACTTTAAGAGCTTGTCCGAAATGTGAATCAAAAAATATTGATTATGGAACAAGAATTATAGGATATTTGAAAAGAGTTTCTGCATTTAGTGAAGCTAGACAAAGAGAACATACACTACGATTTTATGATAAGAAATCTGCTTAAGCTGAGGATTAATCCCTCAGCTATTAACTGATTTTCTACCAGTCCTAATAAATCCTAATCATTCATATTCTTCAAAATTTTCCGGCAGAGGATTGATAAAAAGTAAATAAATAAATTAACTTATTATATTTGATTGGAGGTCAAATTATGTCTATATATGAATATGATGATAAAAAAAGAAAAAGACACCGTAAACCAATAACAAGTGATATGTGGATAAATATATATATATATATAATTATATTAATACCTATTTTAGATATTTTATTTTCAATTTTAGATATTTTATTTTCATTAGGTATTATATGGATTAATTAGTCTTTAAGGTTAATATGGTTATAATATATGTAATAACCATTTGAGAATTAAAGGATTTAAATATGAACGAGTATTATGATAATAGCTTAAAAACATTTTCTGGTTTTACTGATGTTAAATGTACAATATCTAGTCCAATGAGTTTAACTACAGATATGACTTTTAAAAAACTAACTATTTTAACAGGTCTTAATAATTCAGGTAAATCATTAATTCAAAAATTACTATGGGCTACACATACCTTTTTTAATATGAAATTAGTTGAAAAGATTACAGGTATTAAAGATAATGATAAAACAGATAATGAAATATTCAAATTTATCTTAGATAATACTTTTTCTGAGCAAAATTTTACAGGTGAATTTGAATGGCATCAAAGAGATGACCTATTAAAAGTTTCTTTCTATTCTATCAAATATACTATATTAAATGGTATTATAACTGATTTGAATATGTCTTGGCCTGATGATGCTCAACCAGGTGGAAAAGCAACTTATTTATCTAAAGATGCTAGAGATTTTAATAATATAGAAAGATATTTGAAAACTAAAAAAATGCTGAATATCACAGATATAACTAGTTGGTCAAATTTAGAGGCTTTAAGTGAATGGTATAAATTATATGATATTTTTGCAATTGAAACATCACTTGTTAAATTTGAAAAAACAAATGAAATGCTAAATATGTTAAAAATACTTGGTGGTGGTGATCAAATTTTAAATGGTTTGGATTTAGTTAATATAAAAGTTGATCAACCAGCAGGGAAATTATATTATATAAATTCTAAAAATGAAGAAAAAAGTTTAAGTTCCTTGGGAGCAGGTGAACAATCAATAATTATGATGTTGATGTCCGCACTATAAAATAAGGAAATAAATCCTTATTTTACAGGTAAAGAAGTCTTTAAATCAATTTCATCAGGTATTTTTGTATTATCATCAATTAAATTATCTATTTTATCATCTACAGCCTTTACAACCATATCAGCTAATTCTTCTAGGTCAATTTCAACAGAATGTTCATTCTCTTCAATTTCGATATTTTCAACATGCACAAAATTTCCTTCATCAAAATAAATTACTGCAGTTCCATAACCATCTTTGAACTGTATGTCTATTTTACGCCCATTGTTATCTGCAGCAATTTGTTTCATAAATATATCACCTGAACTTTCTCTATTCCTGTCTGCTAATTCAGAACTTTCAAGTTCCACTAATAACTCTTTTAATTTCATATGATCTCCTTAAAATTCTTTATATTATTTATTTATAATATATTTTTTGTAAAATGGTATTATATTATAACTTAGGTGCAAACATGTTCTATATTTTAAAAAGTTCAAAATCTAAAAATTTAAAACCTGAAATACCATATGATCTAGGAAATATATCTTTACCAATAGGGTCATTCATATTTGATACAACAGAAAATGAAATGCTCTACAATATAAGAAATGATCTCCTAATATTTAATGGTGAATATTATACAATTAATAATCGTTTAATTTTTAATGATCCTATTAAAACTAAACTTATTTTTTTAAAAATTAAAATAGATGAAATGCAAGCATCAGCGTTTTCTTTTTACATGCCTAATACCTTTAAAAAAATAATAGATGAATTTAGAGAATTGTCAGAAAAATATCCAGAATTTCTCATATAAATTGTATAATAAATATATAAAATAGTTAAGGAGAATAGAGATGTCGACGAGTTTTGATGTTAATAACATTATTCAAAATGTAAAAAATGAATCAGTTGGTGCTTATTTAGAATCAGAGCATAGAAATTTTGCGATATATACACTGCAACAAAGAGCAATTCCATTTTTCAATGGTATGAAACCAGTTCAACAAAGATGTTTGTGGCAATTAAGAGCTGTTTCAAAATTTGAAAAAGTTGCAAAATTAACAGGTCAAGTTATGGCTATCCACCCACATGGTGACTGCTTAGAATATAATACAGAAGTATTATTGGCTGATGGAAATCATATTAAAATTGGTGATTGGGTTGAACAAAATCCAAATAAAGAGCTTTTAATCAAAGCCTATGATAGAGAAAAAGCTGAATATGTTACAACTGCAGCTAAACCTACAAATGGTAAAATAGTTGATGAACTTATTGAAATAGAATTTGAAAATGGTGCAAAGATTACAACATCTTTAGATCATAAATTTCTGTTAGATGATGGTGTAACTTATTTAGAAGCACATGAACTAACCGAAAATCATTCAATACAATCATTTTAAGAGATTGATCGTTTCACTAATATAAACACAATTAAGATATATGAAAAGAAATAAGGAATTTAAATGTTATCATTGTGATACTTATTTTACAAGACCAAAAAATAGATTAGAAAATAACAGAATAAATCCTGAGAAATTAAAATTTTGTGATGACTGTTTCAAAGTTTGTATTATTTGTGAAAATAGACATGGGAAAAATGGTGATACTTGTTCCTTAGATTGTACTAAAAAAGCAAGAGAACAAACTAATTTAGAAAAATACGGTTATTCACATAATTGGAATAAAGGTCATCCTGGTAGAGAATCTTGCGAAAACACAATGTTTAAAAAATATGGCGTTATACATAATTTTCAAAAAAGCGAATTAAGAAAAAAACAAGATGAAAATATCAAAAATAAATATGGTGTTTCTAATATTTTTCAATTGTCTCAAACAAAGGAAAAAATAAAGGAAACCAATTTGGAAAAATTTGGTGTTGAGAATCCTAGCCAAAATAATGTAATACATGAAAAAAAAATAAAGACATCATTCAAAAGAAAAAAATATATAATGCCTAGCGGCCATATAGAATATGTTTTAGGTTATGAGCCATTTGAAATTGATAGATTATTGCAATTATACGATGAATCTGAATTAATTATAGCTTCACATAAAATGCCTGAAATATGGTATGTAGGCATTGATGGATTACAACATAGATATTTTCCTGATATTTTTATTCCAAAAGATAATAAAATAATTGAAGTCAAAAGTGTAAGAACTATGATGTTACACTTAGCAACCAATGTTATTAAAAAATCAAGATGTTTAGAGATGGGATTTCAATTTGAATTTAGAATTTATGATAACAAAATGAATTCAATTGATGAAAAGGAATTTATATAATTCGCTATGAAATTTTTGTATAATAATTATATTAAATTATAGAATATTTAAAGGATAAAAATGAAAATTAAATCAATAAAAAGAATAAAAACTGATGCTCCAACACAGTTATATGATATAACCGTACCTGATTATAATAATTTATGTATAAAAGCAAATAATAATAATTTAGTAGTACATAATTCATCTATTGCTGAAGCAATTAATCAAATGAGTGGCCCATATTGTAATAATGTTTCATTTTTTGATGGGCATGGAGCTTTTGGTACTAGAATTAACCCTACTGCATTTGGTAGTCCAAGATATGTTTCTTCTAAAATTAGTAACTTTACAAAAGATGTTATTTTTAAAGATTGGGAAATTGTAGAATTGAAACCATCTTATGATGAAACTGATATAGAACCTACTATGTTATTGCCTCTTGTACCAATTTTATTATTAAATGGTATTCAAGGTATTGCAACAGGTTATTCTACTACGATATTACCAAGAGATTTAAATGATTTAATTGAAGAACAATTAAATGTATTACAAGGTAAACCAGTTATCAATCCATTACCTTATTCTAAACCTATTGATAATAGAGCAATAAGAAATGATGAATTTCCAAATAAATATCAGTTCTTAGGTGAATGTGAAGTTTTAGATACATCTACTGCCAAAATCACAAAGTTACCTTTTGGTATGTCACATGCAAAAATTGTTGAAAATTTAGCTAAAATGGTTAGTAAGGGTCATATTGTTGATTATACTGATAAATCTAAAGCAGATATAAACATCATTGTGGAATTTAAAAGAGCCGCTCTTAAAAATAAAAATGGTGAATTCGCATCAAGAAAATTAGGTTTGACTACAGGGGTTACTGAAAGAATTATAGTGCTTGATTCAGTAACATCTCAATCAGTTGTTGAATATTCCGATGCTGCAAAATTTATTACAGATTACACTAATTGGCGATTATCTTTTTATCCAACAAGATATGAAAGATTTATTCAATTAAATTTAAATGAAATGAGTAGATTGAATGATGTTATCCTTGCTATTGATAATGATTTAGGTGGACAAGCTAAAAATGTTAAAAATAAATCTGAATTAGTTGATTTTATTACTAAAATTGGTATTATTGATGTTGAATATATATCATCTTTACCAGTTTATAGATTTACTGAAGAAGAATATAATAAAGCAAAAGATAGAATTGCCGAATTAGAAAATCAAAACCAAGATTATCAAGATATAATTAATGATGTTGTTCGTCAAAAATCAATATATATTGCCGAATTAAAAGAAATAAAGAAGAAATATGGAAAGTAAAATTACATTCCATATTTCTTAAACCATTAATAAATAAACAAAAGAATTAATGGAGTCTTGCAATGTCTAAAACACTTTCCTATGAAGATAATATTACGGATAATTCTAATACACTTTATACCGATGTAATTATGAAAGTATATCCTCAAGATGAATGGGATACAATGCTTACAAACACAAAATTTTTACGAATACATATACTGGCTATGATTAAAAATTTTATTGATAGTGAAAAGACTATTTGTATTAAAGAATTCTCAGATAAACCTGCTATGATTTATGATGATCCAACTAAATTTAATTTTGGTGTGCATGAAATATCAACTGATCAAATTATTATTAAAGACGCTTTTAGTTTATCTAAAGTAAATACTCAAAATAGTTTAATAAACCAAAAATATTCCTTGGTGTTAGAGGCATTAAATTCATACAATGTGACCACCGCAAGTTGGGATAACTACCTTGATGACATATTTTTATATTATGTTGCTGATAACCTTTATAACTCTAGGGTTCAAAAAATAATGATTGAAGACACTATTGATATTTTGAAAAGATGGGAAGATCTTTCAGATTTAAAAACAAAAGATATGATAAGAGCATATAATGCTAACCATAATATAACTAAATATGATCATACTACCTTTTGGCAAGAACCATTGAATTTAATATCTAAAAAATATTGGGAAAAATTTTCATTTGTTTTAACAATTAATGATTATGATATTTACAATGAGGAAAATTCTAAATATTTAGATATTATTGCTGAAAAATATTTTATTAATGGTTATTTTGACGAAATTGTTATAAAAATGAATTATTTTTATTGGTATGATGATTTTAAAAAAATTATTGATTGGACAAGTAGTAAAAATCTTAAATCGGCTCTTGTGAGTTATAGATTCAATACAATTTTTTCTAACAATGAGAAAAATAGATATTTTGATGATAATGAAGCTGGATTATATGGTGATATACAAAGAAAAAATACTGTTATTGAAGAACTTGAAATGTTCGAAAGCAGATTACCAATTTTCTTAAACCAAATACTTGCTAACCCTCAAACTTATGGTTTTGAATTAGAAGGTGGATATTTTGGTCAAGAAGGCGATATATCAGATATATCACTTGATTCAATAGAATTTGAAAAATATAAAGAAATATTTTGTAAAATATCATCATTATCTCCATTTGCACAAAATAATGATGGTTTTGTAAAAATATTTAGAGACCCACTTAAAAAAATGTTCGTATGTATGAAAAGGGATTAAATGACGCTTAAAAACTGTTTTGGTAATATTGTTATTAATTTTTCAATAAAACAGAATAATATTAAATTAGTTGACATTGATATCCTTGAAATGTTAATGAACTCTTTAAATGGTTTTAAATTTATTAATAAAAATAAACCATTTAATGAATTAATAAAAACTCAACAACAACACTCAAAATTTATTTTAATTGATAAAGATCTTAATCATTGTGATGAATTTAGATTTTTAATTAAAGTAATATATAATTATCTTACTGAGACTGATCAACACAAAAGTTTTATATTAGAAAATATCGAAATAAATATTGATTCAAAATCATCAATCATTATATATGACACGGATATATTAAGAGATAAATTCAATATTATTTCATTTTCACCAACTATAAGAAGTGACTGGTCACAACAACCTGATATCATGGAAAAAATAATTAGAAGATAAAATTTTTTTTGTAAAATATATATTGGTGAAAAATTAAAAAAGGAATTTCATTGTTAGATAAAATTAAGTTAGAATATGTAGAATCAGCGTGGATTATTTTATATCAGTTGACTAATAGCAACCCAACATTATTAACTGCCACTACCAATTTGTTTCAAAAAAATTTAAAATTTGTGATGGATCAATTTAAAGATAATAAACTCATTTTTTCAGGATTATTTAATGCATATACTGAAGATAAGATGGTTGATAGATTAAAAACAGCGATAAATTTTAATGAAACCCATGGTTTACATACATTTCAATATGCTGATAGTGGTGGTTTACAAATTGTTAATACTGGTGCTATTGTTAATGATGAATTAAAAAGAAAAATCTATACATTTCAAGCTATGAATAGCGATTTTGCTTTTTCTTTTGATGAAATTCCTGCCTTTAGAAATTCAGATAAAACACGAACTTATGTTCAAGAATGGGTAAATCCATATGGTATAAAAGCTGGTGAAAATTTACAAGAACATATTGATATTTTTAAAAGTTTGAATACCACAACAAAGATAATACCTATTATCCAAGGATTCGACCATGAACAAATCAATACATACACCAAAGGTATGTTAGCACAAATCAATAAACAAGATTTATCCGAAATCGGTGCTATTGCTTGTGGTTCTGCTCACGGAAATGGGTTTGGTACATTAGATAGTTTTATGGCTTTACAAAATATGGATATACCAAATCGTTTAAAACAACACACCCATCTCTTAGGAGTTAGTGGTATAGATAGATTAGCACCTATTTTAACAGTTGTGAGAAATGGTTTGATTAAAGATATGGATAGACTTTCGTTTGATAGCTCTTACCATACTCAAAGCTATGTATATGGTGAAGTACAAAGAAATACACAACATTTATTAAATAATAACAAAATTCATAGATTGGGTTTAAAAAGAAATAAATATGTTGAAGATCGATTTAATGAAATGATTGACTTTTGGTCAGATTGTGAAACATTCAATTTTATTGATTTAGAAGATGTTTTTAAACATTCGATATATGATAGTGAAGGTATTAATTCCCCAGCTAAACAGTTAAAAGAACGGTCTGAAGAAGATTATATTAAAAATGTTAATGTTATTCAGATGCATATATTATTTAATATTTTTAAATATATAAGACTTTTGGAAGATTTCATAGAAGATAAAATAAGTTTCTTTGATATTTTTCATAATGACAAATATTTTAAATTTTATAGTGGTCTTTCAAATGTTAAAACATTTGGTGATTATATTGATTGGAGAGATTTAGCTGTAAACAAATACAAATTTGCTCGAGCTAAAAATGTAACACAATACATTAATACCCAAAATAATATAATGGATATGTTATTTTAATAATAAATTAAGATAAGTTATTTTATAATGAAATAAAAATTCCAAAAAAAAAGGATAATTATGGTTAATAAATTAACTATTGAAGAAGCTTGGAAGCATAATCCCAATAAAGTTTATTATGTTATTCAGAATCCTAGAATTGATAATAAAAATAAAAGAGTTTTAGGATTAACTGTTAAAACAGTTGAATATATAGTAAAAGATTGGGACAAAGAAAATATTAATTTTGAAAAAGTTAATAAAGATAATGATAAAATGTTTCCAGAAATACTAGTTTTTGATAAAAGATACCCAGATGCAGAAAATGAAGTCTTTGCCGAAAGAGTTTCTAAAGCTAAAAAGAAACCAGAAGTACTTGACTCTTATGGTGTTTTTATTGATAAAAAATTAGCTAGATTTCATAAGCTTGTGAGGTTGCACAGAGTTGCGGAACAAATGGCGGGTGTTTATAAAAGTCTTAAAGAAAAAGAACAATCAGCCATTACTAAGTCTGAAAATAAAAATGATACTTTTCAATTAGACGATGTTAAAAATTACTTTCAAACCATTCAAGATACAAATTATTTTGAAGAATTAGAATTAATACAAGTGGAGTATCCAGACTTAGCAGTTAAGTAGGGAGTTTTAAATGCCTAAAACAATTTCATGTGGCATAGCAGCTATTAGAAAAAAAAATGATTCCTTAGAAATTTTACTTTGTAAACCTGTAAATGCAGGTTTTTATGGTATGGGTTTTCTAAAAGGTCAGATGGAACCGAATGAAACCAAACTAGAAGCTGCTAAAAGAGAATTTAGTGAAGAAAGTGGTGGTTTAGATGTTGAGTTATTAGATGAGAATATATTTTTCATACAAAATAACCCTAAAAAGAAAATATTTATTTGGCCTGCTATAGTTTCTATAACTGAGAAAAATAAAAATAAAATAAATGAAAAGGGTGAAGTCCCTGATCATGATAAAGAAAATGTATTGGTAAAATTTTATTCTATATATGATCTACCTCCGGTTTTCAGAAACCAACAAAAAATACTCAATGATTTATTAGAATTTATAGAAGAAAATAAAGATAAACTAATTTAAGTTTATCTTTATAAATCTTTAGTTATAATATATCTATAGTTATAATATATCTATAGTTATAATATATCTAATTAAGGTTTTTGATTTAATCTTTTTTTAAGGTTATTTCAATTATAATTACTACATATAAATTAAAAAGAAGGTAACAAAAAATGGCTGAATTAAACGCTAAAAAATTTGAAAATTCATCTCAATTGGAAAACATTTATAAGATTGCTTGTGATACAACAGTATCAGTAATTGTTGAAGGTGACCACGGTATTGGTAAATCTGAATCTGTTTATGCATTCGCTCAAAAAAATAACTTTCATGTTGAACCATTGTTTTTATCGCATCAAGAAGTAGCAGACTTAATTGGTATTCCTACTTTAGAAAGAGATGCTAGTAACCACGCTTTAACAACTTGGTCTAAACCAATTTGGTTACATAGAATGGAAGAGGCGGCTAAAGATGGTAAAAGATGTGTATTATTTTTAGATGAGTTAAATAGAGCTCAAACTGAAGTAAGACAGGCGGCATTACAATTAGTTCTTGATAAACAAATTCACGAACATAGATTACCGAAAACTGTAGTTAATGGTGTGTCTTTTGATACATTCGTTGTCGCAGCTGTAAATCCATCTGATGGTTTTTATCAAGTAGATGAATTAGATCCAGCTCTTTTAGATAGATTTTTATACTTTAAATTACATGTTAATGCTGATAGTTGGTTAGAATGGGCATCTGCTAATGGTATTCATAAAACTATTATTTCATACATATCTAATTCTAAAGATAAATTATATGTTAAAGATGAAAATGCTCCAATTTTCCCAACACCTAGATCTTGGTCAAAATTAAGTGAGTTATTAAAATCTTATGAAGATAAAAATATTGATAATCACGCATTATTATACAATCTAATTGCTGGTAAAATTGGTCATACAGTTGGTGCTCAATTCCAAACATACTACAGAGAAAACTCTGTAATAGTTACAGTAGATGATGTGGCTAAATTATGCTTAAAAGAATATCCTAAAGCTGTTAAGAAATTTGGTGCAAAAACAGTTGAAGCTGTTGATGATGTAGCAGAGAAAATTAAAAAAATAATTGATCCGTTAGAAATGCCATTATTAAAAGAATTATCTAGTAATATGATGACAGCATACTTAGATGATAGTGGTAAAATTAAATTTGAAGATGCATACCCATTAGTTTGTTATTTACACGCTATCTCGATAGAACAATTGGCGGCATTTATTAAAGAATTACAAGTTGAATCAGAAGATAAAAATTCTAAAAAATTCGACAACTTAGCTGAAATTGCTCCAGGTAAGGAAATATTTAGAAGAATCGTTAAAAAAGTTAAAAAACTTTCTATTGATTAATAGAAAGTTTGACTTTGTATCTGAATTTTAATATAAATAAAGTTATGATAAAAGGAGTTATAGATGTCAAATATAGAAAACATCAGATTTCAAAAATTATCTACTGCGAAATTCTCAGAACAAGATAAGCAGGACTTAGTTAAGGAACTTAAAAAAAGAAATATTAGTTGCAGACTTACCAGTACTGCCATTTTATTTGATGAAAGATTCCTTAAAGATGTCAAAGACCTTATTCCCGCTTCTTTAAGATAAATTTAACTTTATATTTGTATATTTAATATACATTAAATTAGGATATATGTCCGAATTTTTAAGATCTTTCATAAAAATATAGTTTCCTATCTTCTTTAAAAGATAGAGTGTTAAACCATTAAGTGAGCAATAAAAAAATGAAAAAACAAACTGAAGAATTAATTGATACTGCGCCTACAAAAAGAAAGGGTAGATTGAAAAAAGGTGAAAAAATTGTCGCATCAGGACATAAGACTATGTCCATGGAAGAAGCTTTCAAATCAGTTGAAGGTATGAAATATAAAATAGCTAACAAATATAAAGTATTTTGTAATTCATCTGTATCTTATGAGGATTTAATTTCCGCAGCTAATATTGGTTTAGCTTGGGCTTATAGAGATTGGGACTCAAAAACTGCAAAATTTACAACATTTTCGCATAATAGAATTGAACGACAAATAGATTTATATCTATGTGAAATGTTACCAAAATACAAAAATAATGTTGATGCAAAAAATTGGCTTAGAAGAAAAAATAATGAGTCTTTTGATTCTTTAACAAAAAAAGGTATAACTAAAGATCCCGAATTTAATAAATTACACGGTTTAGATGGCACTAAGCCATTTACTAAAGAACATTATAATTTATACACCCAAAAAGTAGCCAATAAACTGTTTAATGATAGTAAAAATTTAGTTATAACTACTTCTAGTGGTTTTCAAAATAATGATAATGATGATTTTGATATTTTTGATACGCTTTCATCTCAAATGGAATCATCATCAGAAGCATATATACCCGAAACAGCTGAATTAAAAGCATTAGATGAAGTACCAGCTAAAATCGCTACTATGATTATGGAGGGTTACTCTATTACTGAAATAGCTAGACATTTTGGTGTGTCTAAAGCTAAATTGATTAAAATGGCTGGGGTTAAGGAGTACTAATATGTTACCAGAAATTAATGAAAAATATACTAATTTTGTGTTAGAATACGCTAAAACTGAAGGTTTGGATAGTTTAGTTAGAAAAATAAATTTAAATGATGAAAAAAATAGTATTGAGGTAGATTTGCAGCCTGATTTAATTTCATCTTTTTCTATTGAATTTCCAGAAGCTGATTTAAAAGAATTAGATAGTGCAATAGAATGGATACTTATTACAGCTGTTGCAAAAAGAAAAGATGCATTAAGTAAGGAAAAATAAATGAATCTTATTGATATAATGAAAAAAAATGAAATTGAATTGGAATGGTTATTTACTCTAGCTCGATTTAATGATAAAGAAGGGTTGATGTTTTTCGAACCTGTTGTTGATACCATTGATGATATAGAGGTTACAAATTTGGATCCTAAATGTATTATTATTGATGATGCTAAATTTATATATGATTCGGAAATGGATAAAAATATTATTATCAATACTGTTGATAATGTTATTTCATTTACACGTATTGATGGTATTCAACTTAATATTGACACTAATGAAATATCAGGGTTTCCATTTGAAATACAACAATTTAAAAATAAACCTTTTGAATTATCTGAAGATGTATCTCGTGAAGGTTATGTTAATTTAGAAAATCAATAAATTAAGAACTTATTATATACAAAACAATATTAATCTATTAAAAAATATTAAAACCTTTAATAGATTAAGTTTTATTTTATAAAGATTTTATTAAAGAATATAAAAATTCTAATGAATTTTCAGTTCTTAAATTTATCTTTATAGGGTTCATAACTAACCCCATACCAACTGATTCTTTAGGAACATCATTGGCTGCTTTTGCTATAAACTTTCTATGAATATTTAACGAACCATTAACATCTGCATTTATTCTAATACCTGTAGAAGTTATAAAAAGACCACGCTTATTTCTGTTACCTTTATAGGTCTCGTGCTTTTTTATTTCTTCATTATCAAAATAACTGCATTTAGATGTATATGACTCTTCTTGTAGATGGATTTCTATTCCATTCAATTGAAGTTTATAAGTTAAATGATTAAGGATTTTATGGAATGGTATCTGCACAAAATTCTGATTATTTCTTTTACCAAGATTAATATTTTGTTTCCATTCCTTATTATATCCTATAACAACATAGTCTATTTTCTTTTCAAGAACAGACTTAACAATAAAATCACTTATCTTATGGATTTCATTATTAAGTTTATTACCTCTCTTATTATATAATTGTCTTATTTTCTTAGATGTATTTGCATTTTGTGACTTTTTAGTCGCAGATTTAGTCTTAGCTATCATCTTATTGTATTTTTGGTTTATAGATTTAATCGCTCTACCATTAATCAAATAAGGTTTATGAGCATTAGAAGTCACAGTACATAAATTATTTAACCCTAAATCTATTGAGCACCAATTAGAATTTAGTTTATTTTGAGTATCAGCTTCTACTTCATATTTAATATGTAATTCATAGTAGTCTAATTTCGGAACTATTTCTATGTATTTAATCTCAGAATCAAAATCTTTGTCTTTTAGATACTTGGGTACTTTACATAATTTTAATCTTCCTTTGTTTAGATCTTCAGATACTGTAATATATATCCAACCATCTTTAAATATAAAAGAACCTGATGTTTTAGATTTCGTATAAATCAATTCTTTTCTAGCATCCTTTCTTTTGAATTTTGGAGTATCTATTTGTTTATCATAATCTTTATTTTGTTTTTTCTTTA
>JACCEA010678918.1_pt1 | contig 30333 bp, 24 predicted proteins | sample 7449851 | NCBI WGS metagenome assembly JACCEA01 (sample SAMN15323453, study PRJNA562643) | freshwater metagenome | isolation source: river surface water | place: USA:Blue River Watershed | collected 2017-08-18
CGTTAGTTCCATGTTAGTTTTTATCTGCGCGTAAGACAAAAAACAAAATGGAACTAACGGGACGCTTTCGGGACACGTACGAGTTCGCGATTCGCACGCACATCGCGCGCAAGATCCGTCCAGAGGACGCAGGTCTTGCACAGACATATCCCAAGCTGACGCTGTTGGCGTTGTCGCCTGAATTCAACGCCAAGATGGCGTACGACATCATTCTTGCCAAGCAGCGCGCGGAAGGTGGAGAAGACATGTTCGAGCGCACGGCGGAAATCGGACGATCTCTTGCGGAGCGGTACATGTACAGCCGGGATCCGTCGTTGCGTCCGACGCCGGAGCAGTACGAGACGGCCAAGAGCGAGCTTCGGAAGAAGCAGCAAGACGAGGAGTCGTGAATTCAAAAAAAAAAATGTCTTGGCGTGTTAAAAAAACGAAAACAACATGAACATCCTTCTGCTCATCTTTGCGATCTTCATTGCCGTGGTCGGTCTGATGGCCGCGCGCTACTACCAGCAGTCGAAGGCGGAGAATGCGGCGCAGCGTGCCGCGTACTCGAACTTTGCGGCGTATGTATTTGGTATCGCGCCGATTATCATGTTCGCGGTGAACATGTTCGCGGACATGCTGGCTGGTCGCAACCCCTCGAATGTCCTGAAGGCCCGTCTGCACTTCGGTCTGTACGCGGTCATGGCCATTTTCTCGATCGCGCTCACGGCGATGCTGATCAATGATCTGAGCAAGGACGAGGAGCGCATGACCACCTTCAAGTCGCACTACGGCATGTCGGTGGTCGTGCTGGTGATTTCGATCATCCTGTTCATCTACGCGGCTGTGGTGGTGGCGATGCCCAACAAGTACGCGTCCAAGTTCACCAAGCTGACGGGCTTCGAGGCAAGCGGTCCGATGGCCGAGTTCGGTGCTTCCGATGATTACAACTCTGACGACTTCTACCCCCACCTCTTCGGGTTCGGCAAGTCCCGCGGGGCCGGCCGTCGCCGTCGTGCGTAAGTGCCATGAAATAATTTCACACCCATAGAATACAAAGAACGATGCCATTCAAAATTCGAAAGCTCCCCAATCAGTCCATGTACCGCGTGTACAATGCGGACACGGGGCACATTTATGCGGCACGCACGACCCGTGCGAATGCAGAAAAGCAGGTTCGACTGTTGCACATGGTCGAACGTGGTGGCATGCCTCGTACGCGGGCCGTTCGAAAAAACAGCAGATAAATTCTCGACACAAATGAAAAGCACAACATGTATCGGACCACTGACCTTTCGGTAAGAGACCTGTCCTCTGTGAATGTCGTTGCCAACACGTTCGCAGCGGATCAAATGACCGTGTCTGTGATCAACTTCAAAACAGTGCACGTGAACAAGCTCGTTGCCACAGGCGATCTCGTGCAAATCGGAGATGCGAACGTGCTCGCCACGACCATCCTCGGGACGAGCATTACGCTCGGGAACAACACGTCGCCCGTTAGCTTCGTCGGAACGCTCAACATCGACGCCGCGACGAACGTACAAACGCGCGATCAGAACGTCATGGTGAACAACGGGGGGAGCACCATCGTCGGCGCGGGCCTGACGGTTCTCTCCGGAGCCTCGAACGAAATCGCCACGGCCCGTCTGAACTCGCAGCTCGACTGGGAATTCGCGTCCCCCGCCGGGACCGTGACGGCGCAGACGTACCGCGTGTCGCACGTGTACACGCAGGCGCTCGTGAGCGCCGTGAGCATTACGACACAAACGATCGCCACCACGAACTCGGTTACGGCGCCCGTCTTGTCGCTTTCGGGGAACTTGTACTTTGACCAGATTTCCGTCACGGGCACCACGAGCGCGTACGGGCTGTCGCTGCAAACCATGTGCGCCACCAACGTGAACGCGTCCGTGATGTCGGTCACGACGTCCGTCAAGTGGCCCGACACGGTCACCAGCGTGTACATTTACTTCGCGAGCACGCCGCAGGTGTCCGCACTGAACATCAGCGTTCCGACGGCGAGTGCGAACGCCGTGGTGGTTACCAACAGCCTCAGCATCGGGACGCTGCGTGGCGTGACGGCGTCCACGTACCTGTTCACGCCCGAGATCTCGAACTTGTCCGTCAATTCCGCAAATGTGGTCATCTCGGGCACGACGGTGGCGATAACGACGAATGTCGCCCAGGTGTCCGTGTGGAACTACAGCGTCGTCGACAACTCCTCCATGCCCCAGAATAAGCTCTCGATTCTCGGCCAGCTTTCCGTCGGGACTTTCGTGCAACAAGGAGGCACCGTCTCGCTCCAAACGCTCGTAGCTGGATCCCTGCGAATCAGTACGATCAACGCGCGATTCATCGTTGCCGGAGGAACAACGATCACGGGGTCCATGAACTGCTCCGTGTGGAACATGAATGGAAATTTCACGATATTATCCGCAAGCTGCACGCAGGTCGCGTTCGACAACACAGCATCCCTGTCTGCGACGGTTCTCGACGGGCAGAACGCACAGACGGTAGGCGTCGGCATGTCCGTACTGGGCCGTCTGAGTTCGCAGACCATGTTCGTGTCCGGAAATGCGGTGGTGTCGTTGATGTCGGCCGTGAGCACGTTCACACAAAAGCTCACGGCCCCGTCGTTTCCCACCCTCGCGACGTCGGTCACCACATCGACGCTCACGGTGCTCAGCCGGACACAAGTGCCGTCCATTCAGTTCGTGAATGCGGGACAGGGCCCGTTCCGCGTCGAGTACAATACGGTAAATTTCACGCCGGCGTCGTTGTCATCGGGATCGGTCGCGTTCACATCTGCGTTTGCGACGACGGATCCGTCGGTGACTCTTCAGGTCCTTCAGGGCGCTGCGGACGACACGGTTCATCTCGTGTCTGGGTCGGTATCGAGCGGTGGTTTCGACTGGTTTTCAAGCGCGAACATTTCGAGTCTCTACTGGATCGCCGCGGGCTTCTAAAAACCAAAATGTCTCGGCTCCGAAAATAAAAAGAAAACATGTTGAGCTCGCTTGTTCTAAACCTTTCCAAGGTCCTGAAGACGCACGACCTCGACACGAGTAGCGCGGTTGCTTATTCGATCAATGGCAATTCGTTGTCGGTCGAAACGGTGCTTGCAAACCAAGTCCGCGGTGTGCGTGACACCATCGTCATCGGTGCGAGCAACCGCCCCATTCATCTGGCAGGAACCGCCATCGTCATGAACGCGCTCGGAATCAACATTTCGGCACAGGCTTTCATCGTCGACACGACGAACATGATGATCACTGATAATAACATGAACGTAAACAAGGGAAAAACCGTCCTGAGCGGCGCGGGCATTACGATCATGTCCGGTCTCTCGACCGAGTCGGCGAAACTGGTCATTGACAGCCCGAACGGATGGCTGTTCACGAGTCCTGGGAACACCGTCGACGTTCAAGAGCTCAGTGCGGGGACCGTCAGCACGGCGAATCTGTCGGCGAGTCTGGTGTCCGCGGCGGGATTGAACTTCACGGATCGCGTGCGTGTTCAAGGAAATCTCTCGGCAACCTCCGCGACGTTTGTGAACCTCAGTGTCGCGTCGGTGCTGCGGTCGGATCGCCTCGACGCGACAACACTCATCACATCAAACGTGTCCATCGGAACACTCGTTTCGAACACGACGCTGAGCGTGGGTACATTTTTCGTGTCCGGCCTGAGCACTCCGTCGGTGAGCCTTTCGCAGCTCGTGGTGGACGTGCAACTCAACGCGTCCGTCTTGTCGGTGCAAAACCTGTCCGTCGTGCAGACGAATGATTCCACGACGCTCGGCACAATCTCGAGGCTCTATGCGTCACAGATCCAACACCCCGCCGTCGCGTTTCCTCAGCCAATGCTCGGAATGCCATCCGCGAACACGTCCTTGGTGCACGTGCTTACGCCCACCTTCGAGATCAACACGGGCGGCGGGGCCTTTCGTTTCCTCTCGAATCTCTCGAGCAACGCATTCGCCGCAGGAACCACCGTGCAGCTCACGAGCGACCTCGTATTCCGTCTCTCCGGGTCGCGCGCGCTGTCCGCCGTCGGGTCCGTCAGCTTGTACTCCACGTCGGGCGCCACGGTGGTCGTAAGATATCGCACGGGTCTGACGTCCGTCACCGCGGGGCAGTACGTGATCGAATTCGGTGAAAACGTCGACAACGCGACCGGCACGGCCCGCATGTACCCCAACGGGTACTTTAATTTCTCTTCCGCGGGAGGGCGGTGGGGAAATTCGGGCGACGAGCCCAATGCTCTTACCACATCACCCGTGTCGAACGCATTCCAAATCGCAGCGATCACCTTCAGTCCCAGTGCGACAGGGCTTGCTCCGATTGTGAAAACGTACGGCAACGACGGGGCGCTTCGGTACACGACGACGGTTTCCGCGGCGCTGACGTCCGCAAACGCGGCGTTTAAGCTGATTCCCAACCAGCCGACGCTCCCGATGAGCGTCGATGTCGCGGCGATTGCCATCTTCCGGACCGAAATCAGCGCCGCGGGGATGTCGGAGGTGTACAGGATCATGGGGCAGCTCCAGTTCGGCGGTGTCCACATGGGCGCGGGTGCGACCGTCAGCGTTCTTTCGAGCAACATGCTCAACGTGCAGTCGCTGCACACGAACACGGTCGTCAACTGGCCAACCGCCGACAACACGGTCACCGCGTACCGTGTGGATATCAACAGAATCAACTGTTCCTTGTCTACCATGAACTTCATCCTCAACGCGGGCGCGGGGGGTGTTTCCATCGGGCACATTGACGCGGTTGACAGAACGATCACGATGGTCTCGGCCGGACAGACAGGAAGCTTCTTGGGGTACGTGAACGTCACTCAGACCTTCGCGGGAAACGGAGGCTCCGCATACCAAGTCAACACGCCGTATCTGTACGCCGCCTCGCAACTCACGGTGTCGTACGTGTCCGCGCGTGACCTCGTGTACTTCAACACGGCCCCGAAGGTCACGAACGTGTGCGTCCAGAACCACACCTACACGCTGGCACTCAGCACCACACAGCTGTCTGTCGCGAGCTTCTTCGCGCCGTCGGTGTCGGTCGGAACCACGTTCGGAGATCCGTCGGTGTACACGTCGACCGGGTTTCTGAGCACGACCGCGAACGTCTTGTACGCGACGTCGACGCTGTACATGTCGACCCTGCGGTTCAACACGCCCACGGGTCTGGGCCCGACGATTCGTATGGACTACGGACGGGCCTTTTGCACAAACGGCACCGCGACGGTCACGTTCGCCACGAATATGTTCGCAACGCCGCCCACCGTGTTTCTTACGCCCATGGTCGTGTCGGGAGATGTCACCGAAATTCACACAACGTCCGTCTTGTCGACGCAGTTTGAAGTGCAGGCCAACCTAAGCGCCGGTGGTACTCCTTCGCAAACGCGCTTCTGCTGGATCGCAGTGGGCGTGTAAGCGCGCGAAAAAAAAACAGGGGCGCCATTTCTAAAAAGAAGACATGTCCGGAATTAGCTCAGGAACGTACGCCATCGTTTACGACCGGACCGAGACACAACTCGCGTCTGCCCGACGGTTCTCCGTCAGATCCGCGCAGGTCCAGACACTTTCCGCGAATCTCATGATCACCAATGAACTGCTCCTGTCCGGCGACCCGTACGAAGTCGGCATTAGCACCGCAACCTTCGCCGTCCACGCGCGTACCATCAACATCGGAGACTCCAATTCCACCGTGGTCATTCCGAACGCCACCAAGTTCGTCTCGCAGGATACGTTTGAAATCTCCGACCCCAACTTCCAGTTGAACTACGGAAACATCCAGGGAATCGTCAGCGCGGGAATCACCGTGCTCTCGCTGAACAGCGCGTCGCAGCCCGCGTACATGAACATCAACTCGGCTCTCGGATGGACCCTCACGTGCCCCACGAACCGCGCCAAGGCCACCCAGTTCACGGCGGTGAACCAGGTCCAGACCTCCGTCTTCGAGGCCGTCGCCACGACGCTCAGCACCGCGTCACTCTACACCACCGGGAACTTGACCATCAGCAAACTCAGCGTGACCCAGGCAAACGTGTACAATCTGAGCATACCGTACGTGTCTTTTCCGGATCTCCGTGTGGTCTCGACGGCAAGCATCGGAACACTCTCCGCCACGAACGTCACCGCGAGTCTGCTGAATTTCGCGGGGACCTTTCTGTTGTCGAGCGCGTTCACAGCCACGCCCGCCGCGATTTCCGTATTGTCGGCAACGAACGTCAACGCGACGACACTGCGCGCAAATGATTTCTACAACGCAAGCATCTCTACGAAACCCAACGACATTCACGTAAACACCGTCGGCTCGCTTCAGCACCTGCGGATTCTCAGTCCAGTGTACGTGTCCGACACACTGTACGCTACCAATACGTCCATCCTCACCGGTACACTCTCGACCACCACCCTGAATGTATCGACGGCGGCAACCATCGTTCAGCTGTGCATTTCGACCTTTAACGTTTCTGAGACCGCCACGACCTCCGTCAGCTACACGCCGTACGCCGTGTACATCCAAAGTCTGTCCGGAAACTACTACTGTCGCGGCCCGTTCGGAACCATCGTGGACAGCTTTGTGTCTGTCACCAGCAACTTCAATGTGGGCCGCGGGCACAACCAGGGCCTCGTCATTGCGCTCAGTGCCGCGGGAGGATACAGTGGTTTCATCAGCTACCTGTACGTGAGCGCGCCACTCTCAGTGCTCTATCAGAACACCATCGGAAACGCGTCGTTCACCAACATGTCCGTCGTTGCCGACACGCTGTCCGCACAGAGCGTCAACGTGACAACCATGTCCGTCTCCGGATCCGCAACGGTCACGAACCTGTACACGGTGAACTTGTCGGTAGCGTCGGAAATCGTTGTCCAGGGAACCCTCTCGGTCAACGAACGGGTCAGCGCGGGCCCCACCGTGCTCGGAAGCACCCTTACGTTCACCACGACCCCCGCGACCCCCGCGCTTCGCATGGATTACGGCACGGCAACGACGGGCACGAATGGGTATTGTGACATCACGTTCACGCGCGCGTTCGGGGCGGCGCCGACGGTCCACGTTCAGGCCCTGCGGACGTCGACGGCGTTTGTATGGGCCGCGCTTACCAATGCACCCACGACAACCGGCGTCGTCAGCGTTCGGACGTACGTAGACCACGCGCCACTGTCACAGGTGGATGTGCACTGGTTCGCCGTCGGAATCTAATAAAAAAATTCGAACAATGATCATAAAGAACAAGAAACAAGAATGTCGATCCCACTGGGCCCCGTCGCTCTCTCGAATCTCCGTGGTATCACTCTGAGCTTGTCGAACTCGACATACACACTGCAAGGGAGTGTGACGTGTGGCGGAAACATGGATGTTGTTGATATCACTGCGTCGGACTGCGTCTTTGCAGATATTAACGCAGACACTCTCACCATTGCGAGCGCGGCGCAGATCTGGTCGGCTACGTTCGCAAACACACTTACGACGCCGTCGGTTGCGAACCTCGCGGATCTCAGTGTATTGAATGCAACCCCCGATGGATCCGTGCTTTTCAATTCGGCATCCGGTCCTTACATCGTCCTCAGTGCACAGTACGAACCCATGCATACACCGTACGTGTCACACATGTACATGAACAAATACAGCACAACCACGAACAACGCAGGGCTGTACATCCTCTCGGGAACGACGACGAAGGCGCAGATCACCGTGTCCTCGAACGAGTCGCTCGTGCTCTCGTGCGTCAACTACCAGCTCCAGCCCACCGCCGCGCTCAGCAAGCTCGTGTACACCACCGCCACACACAACAAGTACATCGACGGAACAATCATGACCCACACGACCGGTTCTGATCGCACCATTACGGCACTCGCGGCCAACACGTACACCAACATGTACACCGCGAACCCTGTGCTCTCCGCCGGAAACACGTACAGCATCGAGTTCGCCGTCGTCATGACCGGTCTCTCCGACACCAACAACGCAAACATGAGTATGCGACTGTCTGCTTCCGGGGGACTCGCGTTCACGACGGTCATCGGGCGGTACGAGTCGCAGTACGGTGCGGGTAATTCGGGGATTTTTATTGCGGCGACAGAAACGCAGTCCCCGTTGTTTACGGTGAACACCGTGTCGAGCGCGGGGTTCCAGGTGACCGCGGCTGCTCCGTCGGCACATGTGAACCGTATGATCAAGGGGACAGTCATCGTCAATGTCACGACAACGGGAACACTGACACTTCAGTTCTCCCAGAGCAACGGTCCGTCGGATGTTGTCGTCAAAGCAGGATCGTACCTGGGCGTTACCTGTCTCGGAACCAACAGCGGCTCGGACGTGACCGACGGATCGTACGTGTAGTGAACGAAGTCGAAAGAAAACCATGAAATAAATAGAGTCAGAAAAATACGAATTTCGTCAGCATTCTAATTGTGTACGAAATGCGTCGCAGGACTTTTAGAGACGATCTTGGCGCGTCTAAAAAAAAGAAAGTCCGAAAAAATGGCACAACCGTCGTTCCGTCCGAGCATCAGCGTCCGCGATGTCCCCATGATCCAGACGGGCCCGAACAGCTCGTCCATTCAGTTCGACACCAAAGTTCTGGGCGAGCTCCCGCGGGTCGCCGTCATCTGTCCCACGGGCAACCGCGGGCACCTGTGGCCTCTGATGAAACACAACATGCTCAAACAGTCGTACCCCCATGACAAGATCGTCTGGATTATCGTCGACGACGGCGCCAAGGACCCGAAGCTCGAGGAGAACATTGCGGAGTTCGCGCGGACCTTTCGGGGCACGGTGGACTACCGCCACCTCGAGTTGTCCGAGCGGCTCATTCTGGGCCGCAAGCGGAACCTGATGAACGAGCTGGGCTTTGCCGTCTCCGACATTTGCGTGCACATGGACGACGACGATCTGTACCACAAGGAGTCCATCAAGGTCCGCGTGGCGCTCCTGGAGATGTACAAGGCCGAGGGCATCCGCTGCGTCGGCTGCACCCAGGTCAACTGCTACGACGTCGTGACCGACACAGCCTTCAACGCGTTCGACCCGTGCCACGCCGGCAAGCCCAGCGGGTTCTCCGAGTCCACCGTCGCCTACTACAAGGACTTTTGGCAGGAGCGCAGGTGGCCCGACGACGCGCGCAACGCCGAGGGACACCACTTTATGCTCAACCGCTGGCAGAAGGCCATGAACATTCCCAGCTCCTTCGTCATCTGCCAGCTCACGCACGACAACAACACCATCGTTCGGAGAACGTACGCAGGCAACGACGCCCCCGTGGGTCCCGACGGACGCCGCATGGGCTACAAGGAGACGAACATGGACGCCGAGGAGCGCGTGGCGGTCGAGGAGGTGCACGAAGCGCTGCTGATGCGCAACCCGAACGAGCGCATGGCCAAGACGTTCCTGGACGTCGCCAAGGCAAATGAAGACGACGTTGACCGGGTCATGGATATCTACTTCCGGACGCAGTGGGGCATCGAGGCGGCGCACCGGTTCAAGGTGTTCCGTCGGCAAAAGATTTCGATTGATCATTTCTCCCACATCGACTCGCGCGTCCCCGAGAGCCCCTTTGCGAACCTGCGGATCGCGTACGTGTGCGCACCGAGCTCGAACCCGTTCCCCTGGAGCGCCTTCGAGCGCTGCCCGAACTGGGGCGGGTCCGAGGAGGCCGTGAAGCACATCACGAAATATTTCACCAACCGCCTGGGCGCGAAGGTGGTCGTGTTCTCGCACTGGTCGAAGGAGCTCATCGCGTCATCCGGCCCGATCGCCGACGTGCGCCGTCGGGGCCGCATGGACCCCGAGACAGGCGTGTGGTGGAAGCCGTACGAGATGTGGAACTCGATGGACGAGGCGGACCTCACAATCGTGTGGCGCGACCCCGGACAGCTCGACGGGTTCCGCGTGCCGGGCCACAAGTCCGGCAAAACGTGCATCGACATCCACGACCAGCTGCAGGTCTACGTCGCGGGCGCGCTCGGGCCCGTGGATTATATCATGGTCAAGTCGGAGCACCACAAGAACACGTGCATCCCCGCGGAACACCACCACAAGTGCATTGTGATCCCCAACGGATTCGATCCGAACACCCTCGCGGACTCCACGGCCAAATCTTCGAATGACCGGAAATACCTGTTCATCAACACGTCGCGGCCCGACCGCGGCATGTCGTGTCTCATGGACATGGTCAAGGAGTACCACATGCCTCTGCTGAAGTCGAAGAACAAGCCGCGCCAGAAGAAGAGCGCGTGGGCGTACGGGTTCCAGGACATGCCTCCAGAGCTCGTGGCGAAGTGGATGGTCCGTCGGCCGCAGATTACCGCGCTGGACATTCTCGAGAAGATCTCTGAGGAGGCCGTGAGCCAGCTGTACAACGACGGGCGGTACTTTTTCTACGCGTCGCGGTTCATCGAGACCGACTGCATTTCGCTGACGAAGGCCATGTTCTACGGCAGCTTCCCGCTGGTCACCAAGGTCGGCGCCGTCGGTGAGAAGGTCCAGCGGTACATTGACTGGCTGCGCGAGAAAAACTACACCGACGTGCGCGTCCCGGTGTTGTACGAGATTCCCGCGGACCGTTTGGTTCCGTCGGGCTTTGGCCCCGACCCGCATCCCAACGATGCCTGCGGGGGTCTGTACGACGACCGGATGCGCGCGTGGCTGGACGCGGAGCTCGCCAAGGACGTGACGCCGCGCGACCAGGCGGCCATGCGGGAGTTTGTCATGGAGCGGTTCACGTGGGACTCGGTCGCGGACGCGTGGAGCACGCAGGTGTTCGACAAGGCGTGTGAGCTGCGCAAGGAGCGCGCGCTCATCAAGCGCTGCAACGACCTGCTTGCGGAGCTCCAGAGCTTCACGCCCGAGATCCGCAACATTCTCATGAAGCGCCGCGTCGTGCTCGTGAACCCCGTCTTCGAGTCCGAGGAGGACGAGGCCGTGTCGAAGGTGATTATTTCCAACCACCAAAAGGGCGCGCACGTGATCCACACGAACAACCTGAAGCAGATCGAGCGGTTCATCGAAATGAAGTGGCTCACAGAGGCGATTGAGGGGTTCGACGCGCCCAAGGAGAAGGTGCGTGTGATTGTTGCCCAGGGGTGCGGCCTCGTCGGACTCGCACGGCGTCTTCGGGCCGGAACGGACATTACCATCGTGGAGCTGTAAGCACGACCGCCAAGAAAGACTCGAACAAAAACAGGTTCATAATGTCGTGCGATTTGCACCGAAAGAGATAGTCATGACACGCGCACAGCAAAATTGCCACAACACTCGCAGGAGACATGTCGTACCCCGCACGCACATACAACAGCGCATGATCCCGCGCAACTCCCCACAAAATCCTCTTGAACTCGTACAGGACCCACGGATCCACGTGCGCATCCGTGTCTGCCACTGCGTGAACCGCCGTAACAATGGCACGATATACGCTGTCGATTCTCCGATTGCGGACGCACGCCCCGCGTGTATGAATGCGATGAATCGCGGTCATACATGCCGACACATCCGTCACCGTGTACCCCTGCGACTCGAGATACATTTTCATTTTTTCGGGGTCTCGTGTCGTTTCTTCGAGTGTGCACAAGATCTTCCAGACGCGACAGGCTTCTTCCGGAATCCCGAGAAAACCCGTCAGATGGACGACGGTGTCGTACGGAACAACCATTCTTCTTTTTAGTAGTACATGCGGTTGGCTGTACGTGACCATGAAAAAATGTGTACACAGCTTAAGTAAAACAAATGTTTCGTTTTGGCACAAAAGAGTTCAACCCACATTTCTGGGATGATGTCGATCCCGAATTCATAAATGCAATTGAGACATTTTTCGCGCGGCACGGACGCTACCCCGTCGCGGACGAGAGTTTCATCCCACTCTTGCCCGGTGCTGTACACGTGCCCGGAGAAGAAGATCTCGGAGTTCCTCTTGTGAAACTCGTGTACGACGCAGATGCTGCGCAAAATACGATTCTCAGTGTCCCCGGTTTTGTATCGGTAAACATATATCGACGTTACCTAAATATGGATTATCGGGGGATCGGGGGGATTGAGAGGAATCTCATCGACGAGACGCGAAAACACGGACAACCGAAGATTTTCCCACCTATTGTAAAGGCTTTCGTACTCATCGAATTTCGTGCGAGACACTGTAGGTATCCCGGATCAGGCGACGGTAATATGAATTCTCTCATGGAATCGTATCGGAAATCCGCGAAGAAACAAGGAGAACTCGCTCGTGCGTCATCTTTGGAAGAACGCGAACAGATCCTCGCACTCATGAAGGCTGGCAATTTGACAATGATACATCCAATTGTGTTCAAAGTTTTAGATGATGGAGTTCCACGATGGAGGGAAGTTGATTTTCGTGGTGCACCTTTTTACGAGGGTGTTGAACCATCCATTCGTGGCCGACATCATGAAATCTTGCGGAGAGTTCAGCTACTCAGCCACTATAAAAAGCCCGAGAAACGAAGCCCCCCTTTTCGGCTGGAATCGTGCAATCGGGAACGACCGGGAGCACTTGGACGTGGAGCTGCCATTGTTGCCAGAGCTGCCGAAGGTGCTGCCGGAGGTACTGCCAGAGCTACCGGAGGAGGTGTTCGTAGACCACAACAGGCAAGTGCCCCTGTCCTGACGCGTGAAGATGTTGCAAGAGCTGCCGCTGATGGTATTTCGATTCTGACACGTGTACAGGAACAAGAACGTGCTGTAATGGCAGCCGGTGGTGGTGTATATGTATCTCCGAAGGTCGATATTACTGATCTGATGCGTGAACAAGAACAAGAACGCGTTGCCGCTGTTAGAACATCCGGAGCCGGAGGAGGTGCTGTAAGTTCTTCTCACGACTCGAGCAGCAGCTCAGAACACGAATCGGATTCCGATGAAGCTGTTACACGCGGAGCTAGGGCGGGAGCTGGAGCTGGAGCTGGAGCTGGGGCGGGAGCTGGAGCCGGAGGAGCCGCTCGGCCCACCGTGGGTCTCCCGATGTTGCCCGCAGGTTTCGTTCCGATGTCCTCCATTCGTCTCCCACAACCACCCACCGGAGCCGGAGGAGCCGCTCGGCCCACGAACGTTTCAATTGGAGCTGGGGCCGGAGCGGGAGGAGGTGACGACGATTGGATTACGATGATTCGCACGGCTCCAGAGAAACCTCGTCGTGGTCGTTCGACGTATCTTGCGGGCGAGCCTTTTTTTACACACGAATTATCCGTGCCCGAAGAAGAGAGCTCGTCGTCGTCGTCTCACAAGAGATCTCGGACAACGAGTTCGTTCGGGCGCGAACGTTTTGTGAAGGAATACATGCGCAAAAAGAATGCTACCAAAGCATATGCTCATGGTAAGTACGAAAAAGCGATTTGCAAAATGTTGCAACGATAAAAAAAGAGTGGCGCTGATAGAAAATGCAACCCGTTCAATTCTGGTCCACACCACCACCTCCAGGTCCTCAGTACCCGGTGAATCAACAAGCACGTTCTGTGCACCAAACGATTACGGAAGCAACCATCGGATGTTTGCACGTGATCCGATGTGCTGATTTTCGGAGTGTTACGATGTCCACACTGTCCGTCGAAACACTCTATAACCCAGATCTCTCCAACATGTCCTACCAGCACTGGCAAGCGATCCAGAACATTTCTGTTTCGGTGCCGATTCTGTCCGTGACGAATTTCACAGCAACCACGATCGATGCTACGACCATCAATGTCACAAACTTGAACTACCCAGATCTCTCCAACATGTCCTACCAGCACTGGCAGGCGATCCAGAATGTGTCGATTCCTCACGTTGCGCTGTATCGTTCTCTCAGCGCGAACATTTCGATCGACAACGCTCCGTCGGCAGTCGTGTTCGATGTTGTCGGGATCTCGAACGATTCGTTCGCAACCTTTTCAGGATCTCGAATTTACGCCGCACGTCCCACAACGTTCAATCTCGATTACACGTTTCAGTTTTTTAACCAGGGAGGTGGCGGTTCAGGAGACCTTGTGACGATTTGGATTGCAAAAAATGGAACGAGTATTCCGTATTCTGCCACGCAGATTCATGTACCCACGAACGGTCGTGACGTCTCCTACTCAGGAGGCATGTACATCCCCATGTTATCCGGACAGTACGTTGAACTGTTCTGGACGACCGAAAATGCATCCGCAGTGTACGTCCACACGGAATCCGCGTCCGGAGTCATTCCAGCGATTCCGTCGGTGAAATGCGAGATCCACCAGTTGTAGTTCACCGATGTTTCGGGCCGAAGTTGTTTCTCTGCGTGTCGATGGCGATGTTCTGGAGCTTCTGGAGCGTGTCGTACAGAATTTTGCTCACGAGTTTGTACGTTTTTCCGTCGGGAACCGGGTGCATGTGGTAAATCGCGTAAAAGTACTCGGATAGGAGCGATTCTCCGTCGGTTGCGCACTTTCCCTCGAGAACTCGTTTTTTCAACATGCGCTTTTGTGACAGTGCGACACGTTCCTTTGCGATTTTTTGCTCGAGCTCCTTCTGTCGACTGTCATTTTCCGACGACTTGTCGCGTCCGCCGCGAAACTTTTTGCGAATCTCCTTGTTCCACGGGAGCGTGTGGTCGATGAAGTGCAACAGCATGTATCCCAGGCTCTCGAGGTCGCACCGCGGTGTTGGCAAAAACTTCTTTTGCACATGAATGCTCGCGTAGCTCCGCGTGCCGTTGATTCCCGACGTTGGCACGTTCTTCACCTTGACGGGTCTTGCGAGCCCCAGGTCGATGAACACGAGCTCGTCGGTCGTCGCGCGGTGCAAATCCGAGCTCCGAAATAAGAAATTGGTAGGTTTCACGTCGCCGTGGACAAGCTTCATGTACGTGTGCATGCAGTACAGCCCCTTGAGAATTTGCACGCCCGCACGGAGAATCGCGTAGACACGATTGAGCTCCGTCGAGAACCGGAGATCCCGGAGCTTCGACAGATCCGGGCCGAAGCGCTCCATGACCACAAACTCCATCGAACGACCCTCGAAGCTGCACGACCCAGATTCGATGATCCGTGGAATCCGAATGTACCGCTGCAGCGCCGGGAGCTGCGACACCGTCGCGTGCATCTGACACATGATCCCGATCTCGTTCTGCAACGCGGCGTCCGACAGCCCGAACTTGCACACGAGGCTGTGATTGTTCAGTACCCACACGGACCCGAATCCCCCTTCGCTGATTAGACGAACCGGACGGTACATCCCCTTGAGCCCGAACGTAAAACTCCCATCTGTCGGTAGCTTCATTTTTACTTTTGTAATACATGTTGATTTTCCGGAGCATTTCTTACACGCAATTCTGGATGATCCACTTCGCGTACGCAGTTTCGAGCGGCGACACCAGAAAACGCTGGAGACGAAGGTCATAGACCGAGAGTGCACACGTGCCGCGCGTGACTTCCGTGACATCCTCCGGAACTTCGTCGAATCCGTCCGCCATGCTGTCGAACAGCGGGAACAAGCTCGTGGTGTAAAGGTCGTCAAGCTCGAGGCACACGTGTTCCTTCGTTCCATCGTCGGGCGTCGTCAGAACACATGCGAACCGATGGCGCAGCGTCGGGACAAACACGAGCTCGCTACCCATCCACTCCAGATCGAACTTCCAGTCGGACACCATCGAAGCGCGCAGATCGTCGACGATGCCTCGCACGGTCTCCACGAGCGTGCCCAGTGGACACGGGGTCGGAAGTGTGTACTTTTGTGTGCGATACCTCAGCACTTTCGTGCGAACGAGAACAGCGGAATCGTCGGTCGTCGCTGCGGCCCGTTGCGCCTCGGACACGTTCGGCGAGTAACCTTGGGAGATCTGCGCACGCACGAGCTCCGTGAGCACCCTTGCGTACTCCGTGCGCCCGCCAGGACACAAACTGTACAAATTCATTTTTTGGTATTACACCAAACTTCCCGTTAACTCCACGACCACGCCCATGGGGTTGACGTAAACGTCGCCGCCCTGGATCCCGACGAAATCGACAACGGACACGTCGGTTTGGTGATTCTTCGCATACTCCATCAGAAACGTACGGACCCGTTCGTACAAATCCGACGCGATCACAACCGTGTCTTCGGGGGTTGTATCTGCGAGCTTCGCGACGGTGGCCAGGCTGTAAAAATTCAAGAGGCGCTCGAGGGGGTGGTCGCACGTGTTGTCCGTGTTGTGCTCGACCACGCGAAAGAAGATCGAGCACGAACGGGTTCGGTAGGTAAATCGGAAATTCATGCGCTCGACACTTCGATCAAGAATTTCCGCGGGTAGGATCCCTGCGATTCGTTGGAATGTTTCCACCGGTATGTTCATGTTTTTAATACTCGCATGTGACACTTTTTTTTTCCGCGGACCCTACTTCCCCCCGATGAGCACCGGGACACGCTTGCGGGACTTTTTCGAAGTGGGGACGTCGTGCAGCCGCATTTCTTCCGCGACGGCCGAGAAGCACGCGCGTGATCCGTCTTCATCCAACGTGACCATGATGTGCAGAACAACGTCGGCGGTGCGGCCCACGACACGGTGATCGAGTTCGACCTCCACGAGCTCCCCGTCGGAGCGCGGCGTTTCGTACACCAAACTCTTGGTCTCGGAGTCGTCGTCAATGTCCAGAACAAAACGGTACTTGCCGCTCGAAGACTGGTGCACGAACGACACGAACGTAAACAGGTCGTCGAGGTCGCCCTCGGAAAACGCGGGCGTGTTGTTGATCACCTCGAACAGACGCTCGAGAATACGCGTCATGCTCACAAAGTGCTCCTGTGGAACTTGTGCGACAAACGTCGTGCCACGCACGCGCTCGATGGTCACGTTCGGGCACCGCACGAGCACCGAGAAGTCGCGATCCGCGTTCGCATTGTCCACGAGGCGTTCAGATTCACAATCGAAAACGACACTCGACACGTCGGGGTTTTCGAGATCGAGGATGTTCATCTTTCCTTTTTGACTTACACGCAGCAATCTTCAAACTACAAACGAAACGAACGACTAAATATGCACGTGATTGCCATCTGCGGACTCAAGCGGGCCGGAAAGGACACGTTTGCACGGTGTATCGCGGAGATGAATCCGTCGCGCACCTTCACATTCGTTGCATTCGCGGACGCGTTGCGTGACACATGCTCCGTCGCCTTTGGTATTCCGGTGAACACCTTTATGTCCGACGAACTCAAGGACGTTCCGCACGATTCTCTCCCGAACCGCATGACGCCGCGGGACGCGTTGATCCTTGTCGGAACCGAGCTGTTTCGCAAGCAGGTCCATCCGGACATTTGGATCCATGCGGCTGTCGCACGCATCCGTCAAACGCACACAGACGTCGTTGTGGTCACCGACGTCCGCTTCGAAAACGAGATCGAGGCGCTTCGGAAAAACTTTGACACCACCACGATTCTTGTCGTGCGCGGAACTCCACCCGCGGACCCCGACGCGCTCCATGAAACCGAACGCTTCGCAGCGCGACGTGCGTTCCCGTTCGACCACGTGATTCACAACGACGACTCGCTGGAACAACTCAGGCAGAAAGCTGGTAATCTACAGGTTGTTTGATGTTTTCGATTGTATTATACATGCCATTTTACCTGTGTACACGTGTCAAAACAATACGGGATCCGTAGTAAAAACGTAGGGGGACGTACACGAATGGAGTGCTCGAACGGAACGCACGAAATCCGTAATCGATTCGGGCGTTGCATAGGATATTACGTTCATGACAATTGGATACGTCTGTGTGTAAAATGTGAAATAAACTCTTTCTCCAGGTGGGGAACTCGTTGGTCCGAGTATCCACGAGGACCGTCGGGGTCAAGCTTGTAATGCGAACATTTTTGTTCCCTAAATGTTTCCGAAATCTCCCGAATAACCGTCTGGACCCCTTTTGGGTGCAACAATTGTTATAATGATCATTTATGAAGTTCTAAGCCAATACTTTGTTTGTACTTTTTATAACAAACTCATCGCTCTCATGTATTTCGAAATGGCGTACGCCTCGGAGCAATCACGTTTCTTACGGTATCTGTCGACGAACCGTCCGAAGTGAACGATCCGTCGGGATCCGAAAGCGGCACCGGGGGGACCGGGATACTGCACGCGCGCAATCATGAACGCAAGTGGAATCTGACGAAGAATGGATTCGTACGTAGCATTCAAATAACCCATATGGACGGTTTCGATGATATTCTGCACTGGCGTGTCTTCCGCGTTGAGCTTAATCATCGCTGCAAACTCAAACATCGGACTGATCTGTAATCTCTGTAGCGGGGAAGGTAGCGGCGTCGTCACACAGATTAGCACCACATCGTTGTTCCGAATTTCCTCACGTGTAATAACATCTTCAAACTGTACTCCACCAACGGGTAGAACCACGGTAGGAATATCCGGATCCGCGGCAATGTTCGGAATACGATCTGTGACGGCTGTGATTGCACGGAGTCTCAGTGCGGCAAAGTCGGGGCGTTCGAAGGGTAGACTCTGAATATACGCTCTCCATGTGCGTTCTTCGGGTGGGGGGTCTATGGCAGGATAAGCCCTCAAGAGCGACGGATCAGCCCTCCAGCGCACAAACATTGTGTACAGATAGGGTGTCACTACTTGATGAAAGTAGTTTGTGGCTGGGAGCACAAATTCGCGACTGGGTGGAAAAGGAGGAGGTCGTAACGTGCTATTAAATTGGTCTCGGAAATGTGCAAGAACCGTTCCATCGTACAACCATGGTTGTCTCACTTCCTCAGGTTGCACTTCCACCTCCGTGGGGTATTTCACACGTGTGATTACCAACGCGATCGGAAGCTGGTGAAGAATCGTGTCGTGGTTCTGATTCTCGTAAGCACGCACAATAATTTCCGCGACTTCCGCAGCAGACAAATCTTTGGCATTCAATTTGATCATCGATCCCAATTCGAATCTCATATCCGCGGGTGCGATTCCTTCAATCGTCGTGCGGTACGCAGGTGCACCCGTGGATATGCTTACCAGTACAAAATCCCGATGTCGAATTTCCTCTCCGGTGATGACATCCTGGAAGTGCCCTCCTCCGCTCGGCAGGGTGAGGGACGGAACGCCCTTGTCGTTCTCGATGGTACGAATGCGACGCGTAACATTCTCAATCGCACGCGCTCTTCGGTGTCCAAACGAACCGGCCATGTTTAACTCTACAAATCGGCGCCACGTACGCACACGAGCATTGCCAATACCACGGTGCTCACCCTGCCATAATGCATAATTTCGGTAATCTACGTGCGACACGAGCTGACGGATGTAGTTGGTTGTCCAAACATCCGGACGGGTAGAACGGGCATCTCGGACGTGATGATTGAAACTGTCACGAAAGGGTCGTAAAAAAGGCTGCAACCGGATTGCGTAATCTCGGTATGCGGTGCTACCGCTCGGACGCGGACGATGGCCAGGCATCTGACGTGGTGAAGGCACACTGCCACTAGGGCCGTACGTGTCAAGAATGTGTCGTAATTCACGTTCCAGCGGGTCCATGCGTCGCGTTTGTTTTATTTAGTAGTAGCTGTATTTTTTTATTTGTTTTTTTTACAATCCAGACAGCCTCGAACGGAAACACAGAAAACGTATAGATTTATGCATATTCATCGGGGATCTACGGGACATTGTGGCCAGAGTGCAAATATGGATTCCCATGCGCACACGGCAGCGACAAAAAACGGACGCTCTGCAAACAGCTTCTGTTGCGCGTTGTGCCACCAATACCACCAGGTGCGCAAGAAGGGGCGGTGCAAGTTCATCACGGGGTCTCTTCCAGGACTCGTGGAGTTCGTGAAGCGTTTTGACGAAAACGCGCACACATCCTTTGCGCGCCAAGGGGCCGCGTTCGAGACGGAGAATGCTCTCCGACGCGTCTTCGCGTTCGCGACGGAGAACAAGACGGCGTTTCAAGAGTGGGCGTCCAAGAGCTCCGCAGAGTTCCCGCTCGAGCACTACGTTGCTCCGACAATGACCGTGTCCGTCGAAGAGCGACCCGCGGTTCTTCCGACGGAAGACGACCCCGACGACCCGGATCCAGACGCCTCGCTCCGCCCCGCCGCGTCACGCAAAGGCCCCGCGCCCCCCGAGCTCATGTACGATTTTTTGAAATCGCGCGGTCGCATCGACTTATTGTGAAGCGTCGGGTTACGTGTTTTTGTAATTACTCTAAAAAATCGAATCGAAGCATGAGTCGTTTTCATCACGAAACGGTGGTTTCTGCCGTCAAGCACATTGCGTTCGCACATGTTCAGGATTTTGACAGCCGCCCGCAGCTCCCCTTTCAGGAGCCCGCGTTTCGCTTTCTGAAGCCCGATGAGCGCATTGAAGAATCCATCGAGGCCCCCGTGCTCATTTCCAAGAAGCCCGAGGGTCAGCGTGAGATTTTCGTGGGTCTGTACGACCAGGTCGACAACTACATTTACATGTACACCATGACCCGCGAACGCTCCATTCACTACGTGATACCCTCCAGCGTGGGCCCGCACGAACCCGTTGTGCTCCCGCAGGATCTCGAAGACATCCGCACGCGCGACCGCAAGAATCGCCGCGTCCTCTTCGTGTACGACATCTGCCGTGTGCTCGACGAGGTCAACCGTCAGGTGATCAACGTCGTCATCCGCGACCTGAGCCCCCAGGGGTACCGCCTCGAGTCCATGTCTCCCGACACGCTCGCGTGGATGAAGTCCACCTATAACGTCCGCACAAAGACCTTCCGCGAATACAAGAGCCTCGACGACATCCACGAGACCATGACTTCCGACGAGGACTTCCCGTACCGCCCCGAGAACGGCGTTCTTTTCTTGCAAGGATCGGTCCCGATGCCGAACTCGCCCTGCGTCAAGTACACACCCCCCGACCACGCCCGCGTGTACATTGCGGTTCAGCCGGTCACAACCGTGTCCGCGCGTATCTGGAGGCTCCATGTGCTCGACAATGGCACTCCGAAGTTCTTCCGTGCAATCCCCGCCGTGCCCGGATTCTTCGTGCCCCCCATCGGCGCCGTCGTGGCGTTCAAGATCGACACCAACGAGGAGGGGTACTGGCGCTTTGTGCCCACGCACATTCGCGTCGACAAGCAGTTCCCGTCGGCGATCCAGACGGTCCAGCGATTCATCTCGCGCCATCGCTCGGGTCCTTCGGACGGCGCGCGTCGCCGCAGACGTCCCGCGACGGATGCGCCTCCCACTACCGAGACGAACGCGTTCGAGGACAAGGACCTCTTCTGAGTTCAACGTTCAACGTGACACAAGTATTGTCTCGTTCATTCGGTAAACAAATGAGAAATGAAGATTCCAAAAAATCGTATGTCGTTGCTCCAGTATCGTAAATTAGTACAACTACGAAAGTCTCTCGTGAAACACAACAAACGACAACCGAAGACAATACAGTCGTCCAAAACACCCAAGAGCTCCAAGTCGGAGAAACACGAGAAGCCAAAGAGCTCCAAGTCGGAGAAACACGAGAAGCCAAAGAGCTCCAAGTCGGAAAAACACACGAAGCCAAAGAGCTCCAAGTCGGAGAAACACGAGAAGCCAAAGAGCTCCAAGTCGGAGAAACACGAGAAGCCAAAGAGCTCCAAGTCGGAGAAACACGAGAAGCCAAAGAGCTCCAAGTCGGAGAAACACACGAAGTACGAGAGCTCCAAGTCGTCAAAGACATCGAAAAGTTCAAAGCCGTCAAAACACGAAAAGCCCAAGTCCTTCAAATCGACAAATCACGAGAGCTCCAAGTTGTTAAAGAAGTCGACAAAACATGAGAAGCCCAGGAGCTCCAAATCGGAGACAAAGAGTATCACACGTGACAAGATGGATTATATACGGAGAATCGTGGGAACGAACTACACACATGGCGGCGACGGCGCGGCGGACGACGACTACAGGATTCCCGACGGGCACGGTGGACAGCCCACGCGGTTTTACGACGACTCTCCGGACAATATCCACGCCGTGTCGAAAGATTGCAACATCGAGTGTATCCAAGTGCCCCGCACGAACAAGACGGTCCCCAAGGGAAGCGAAGACGGCGGCAGTCCACACGACTACTGTCGCTGGGTGAAAAAGAGGGGTGGTTGGGACCTTGCGAACGCGGACAAGGATCTTGCGGACGTCTTGGAGTACTATTCTGCGCGTGAGGACTTTGGTGAGGAAGACACGTCGGATTCTCTGACGGAACCGATGATGCGCGAGCTTCGCACATGGGCCCAGACGAATCGCAACGCGCGCTGTGTCATCTTCGATTTCGATCGTGTCATCAACATGACCGAAGGAATCATGGCATTCGACACCCCCTCGGACTTGCACGACGCGGGACTGTCTGTATCGGGACTGACAAAATACCACATGGGCACAAAGGAGCGCATGGCGCTCTTCCGACGGGTGCTCAACGAGCTGGTGCGGCGCGAGATCGCCGTCTGCGTCGTGAGCAACAACGAAGCCGCGCTCACGAAAACCTTTGTGGCTCTGCTCCACCATCTGCACCCCGTGTTCACGCGCGAAACCGTGGTCGCTAGCAAGGACTACCCCACGAAACTCCACTGCATCCGTCAGCGCGGGCTAACTGACCGTGCAACCGCCGCCCATAAATGAGTGATACCGCATTTCCCCGTTGCTGCTGCCGCCGTTGTTCGGCGGGGGCGCCGTCGGCGTCGTCGGTGTCGTCGGCGGGTCCATGCTTTTTTTAAAGTTGTTCGAAATACTTTGTAACTCTGACGTCAAAAGCCGTACATGTCGCCGCCATTGCACGTACCCCAAAACCTAGGAAACCATGGAGTTTCGTGCGCGTTTTGAAAACGTGCGAGAACGTGGGGGACGCGAACGGTCGTTCAGAATCCGCGAAAAAAAAATCTCTCTCCAAAGAAGTAAAACAGATCACTCAAAAAAATGGCAGGCGGTGGTATGATTCAGCTCGTGGCCTTCGGCCTTCAGGATTCGGTCCTCACGACCTCCCCTGAGACTACCTTCTTCAAGACTGGCTACGAGCGCTACTCGGCGTTCGCCATCGAGTCGATTGAGCAGTCGATGAACGGTACCGCTAACTTCGGCATGAAGTCGGTGACCACCGTGCAGCGCTCCGGCGATCTCATGTACAAGACGTTCCTGCAGGTGCAGCTGCCCGCCCTGTGCGACGTGAACACCGGTGTGACTTGCTTCGGTGACCGCGCCCAGATGGCTGCTACCTTCGGCACCAACGAGAACATCAACATCTGCTGGACCAACGCCCTGGGCCACGCTCTGATCCGCTACGTGGAGATTGAGATCGGCACCACCGTGTTCGACCGCCACTACGGCCTGTGGATGGACCTGTGGGACGAGCTGACCAACTCCGCCGACAAGATCGACGGCTACGGCCAGATGGTCGGCAAGGTCGGCTCGGACCTGGGTCTGATTGGCAACGCCAACGACTCCAAGATCCTGTACATTCCCCTGCAGTTCTGGTTCTGCCGCAACTCGGGTCTGGCCATCCCTCTGCTCGCCATGGGTTTCCATGACGTGCGTCTGATCGTCGAGCTCCGCACGGCCCAGGAGTGCATCGTCGCCCTCTACGACGACGGCACCCGCATCCCCACCAACGTCACCCAGTTCGTCACCACCCCCCAGATCCTCAACTGCCAGTTCTTCGTGGACTTCATCTACCTCGAGCAGGCCGAGCGCGAGCTGTTCGTCTCGCGCCCCCACTCGTACCTGTTCGAGCAGGTGCAGTTCAACGGCTCCGAGTCCGTCGACACCAACACCTCCGCCCAGAAGCTCCGCATGCAGTTCAACCACCCCGTGAAGCTGCTCGTGTGGGTGCTCCAGCGCCAGGACAACGCCGCCACCGTCGGTACCTCCTACAACGACTGGTTCAACTACTCGACCGCCGCGCCCGGTACCCCCAACCCCGACCTGGCCCTGGATCTCCTCCAGGACGCCAAGCTGGTCCTCAACGGTACCGACCGCTTCTCCGTGCGCCCCCAGACCTACTTCCGCCTGGTGCAGCCCTACGAGTGGCTTGACCGCATCCCCAACAAGAACATCTACATGTACTCGTTCGCCCTGAAGCCCATCGAGTGGCAGCCCTCGGGTACCTGCAACATGTCCCGTCTGGACACCGTGCAGCTCCAGTACAACCTGACCCAGTGGTCCACCGCCCAGCGCGCCGCCCTCGGCCTCCCGCAGTACGCCCAGATGAACATGTTCGCTCTCGGCTACAACGTGTACACAGTGGCAAACGGCATGGCTGGAATCAAGTTCGCGTCGTGAAAACCTTGCGTCCTCGTGGTACACATCCACGAAGCACATCCGAAGCCCGTCGGGGAGCCGACGAAATCGTTCGAGTTTCACGAGATATTCGACCGCAATGTAGAATTCCGAGATACTCGTCCGAAACGCGCTTCCAGATCAAAAAACTACAACAAAAACAAAAAGACGCAACGACTTACAATCATCAAAGTCCTTTTCCAAAAGCACAACGCTCGTGGAATATGACGACTCGTCCGTGCGAGCTCTGCACGAACACCGCAAAGTTTCGAGTCATTGGCAAGAAGTTCGCCACACGATGTCTGAACCACATCGACACGGCGTACGAGTTCTCCGGCAACATCTGCGAACACCCCACGTGCAACAAACGTGCTTCGTTCGGACCCACAGACGGACGCAAACAGCGCTGCTCGGATCATCGCAAAACCGACGAAGTTCTTATCGGAAAACCCACGTGCCCCTGTGGTAGTGGAAAGAAGCCCATTTTCGGACCCGAAGGTGACACCAAACCGACGCAATGCGGCTCGTGCAAAAGCCCCGAGAGCGTCGATTTGAAGAACAAGAAATGCAAAAATTGCAATCGGAAGCAGGTCGCAACGTTTTTAGCATTCGAAGATCCGTCGGTTATGACAGTGTGCATTGCATGTGCACGGGCCGATGGCAATGAAGGTGCAACCAATCTTAGGATGCCGTCGTGTAAAACATGCGGGAAACTCGCAATCTTCGGCGAACGCGGAAAGCGCAAGCGCGACGCGGAGTTCTGCGGGAAGTGCCGCGACCCCGACGTGCACGTCGACCTCCATCACCGCATGTGCCCTGTGTGCACCGTCGTGCGCGGACAGAAGCACATGCGTGACCACTGCCTCCGCTGCTTCATCCACACGTTCCCCGACGAGCCCGTCGCGCGCAACTACAAGACCAAAGAGAAGGCTGTTGACGACTTTCTCCTTGCTCGCTTCCCCGATCTGACCCTCACGTTCGACCGACGCCTCGAACGGGTCTCGACGGAACACATGGGAGCTGGTGCGGGCGCTGGCGCTGCCGCGGAGGACGAGGGTGCATGCAGGTCGTCGGGACGACGCCCCGACGTGTTCATCGACATGGGCTCGTGGGTCGTGATCGTGGAGATCGACGAAAATCAGCACGACTTTGATTCGTACGACGATTCGTGTGAACGCAAACGGATCATGCAGATCTTCGACGACGCTGGACGGCGTCCGATGGTCGTCGTACGGTTCAATCCCGATGACTACATCGATGCCACAGGAATTCGTGTGGCTTCGCCATGGCGCATCGACGGGCGCTCTGTGTCACAAACGCTTCATGTTCCGACAGAACTTGCGGACGCGTGGCAGCACCGCCTCGAGCGCCTCGGAGAAGCGGTGGCTTCTGCAACGCACGAACATCCACCCCGCGAGCTCACATTTGTGCACTTGTTTTTCGATCATTAATTTTTCGACTTTATTACGCGATTGTTAAGTTTAAGAATACGGACCCGCAACGTGTTGTGCGAGTTGCCACATGAGTTCATCCAGTTTTCGAATGGTAAACAAGAGAGTCTCGTTCGTGAACGTGCATCCGTAGAGCACAAATGGCTCGTCGAGTCGTTTTGCATGGATACGTTGACACATCCTCTCGATGACACGGACGTCTTCGAGGTCATCCAATTGGAAGATTCCGGTCTGAAGCTTTGACAGAATCGCATCGTCTGCAGTGCATACTTCCATGGACGTGAGGTCATGCACGGCAGATGCAGGGTCACGTTGGAGACGTGACGAAAGGCTCGCCGTCGGATCGCCAACACAGTTGCTACAAGTAGAGTAGCACATTTTGCTTTTTTTTATTTCAATTGTGGAAATAAACGCAGCTACAAAAGGGAGAATCTCTCTACTAGAATGTTCGTTCGTTCCGGTAAAAAGTCTCACACTCTTTTAAAAAGTGAAAGATCGATGAACCCACCAACTTTGCCAACTTGGCCGGAGACTTATCACCATGACAATATATGTGGCGCAGGTCCTGACAACACTGCCGAGGAGAATGCATTCCGATTGACGCGACATCTTCATATTAGCAAAACTACGGTTCTCAACGGGATCATGCGGTGCATCCGAGCTCGTTTGCGAGAACAATACAATCTGAATCGGAGAAAAGTGCCAATGACAACCGAGATGGGATGGCTACAAAATGTGATCGACAGGGCGGTTTCGCACAAGGTTTCGGATGGACCATTCACACCACACGATCCCAACATGCCAACATCCCGTGTTGACAACGCACAAGTTGCACAAACACAACACAATAGATTTGATAACATTTTTAAAAATCTGACACATAATGCGGAGATTTATACCATGAAAAGGCTGTATGTCATCATTAAAATGTACGTAAAATGTCGCGGTGATCCCAAAGCAAATGCTACACGCGCAAGCGTAAGTAAAACTTACGAAAATATTCCAAGCGTTTCAATGACGGTTGAACACGCCGAATCCGGTGGTACTGTTCCGCTTCGAGACAAAGGCCCTTATGTTCCATCTAAAATTCGTAATTGGCGAGAACCCCATTTGGCAAATGCTGCATATTTCGAGGCATATAAAAAGCAAATCAGGAAAACTAGGATTGCAAGTGAAACACCGAGTGGTACAGGAGGAGATGCAGGTAGTGTGGATGAAGGGGGACCTCCGCGCCCACCTACGGGTGCCGGTGCCGGTGCCGGTGCCGGTGCGGGTGCGGGTGCGGGTGCGGTGGTCGGAGGTCGAGCGGAAGCCGATGATGATCATGTAGGCCGTACCCTGATAGTAGCACGCCCATTGGAACACGTCATAATTGACGAAATCGAAGGAATTCCAAAGATGAAATATTTCCAACAAAAATTCCAAGATCAAGACCCAGAACGACCCACCAACCTGATAAGCGTATACGACGAGCCCCCTCCTTCCCCTCCTGCAGATCCTGCTGGTAGTGCAGCTCCTGCAGATCCTGCTGGTAGTGCAGCTCCTGCTGCTCCTGCTGCTGCTCCTGCAGCTCTTGCAGATCGTGGTGGTAGTGCAGCTCCTGCTGTAGCTCCTGCTGTAGCTCCTGCTGTAGCTCCTGCTGTAGCTCCTGCAGATCGTGGTGGTCGTGGTGGTCGTGGTGGTAGTGCAGCTCCTGCAGCTCCTACAGATCGTGGTGGTCGTGCAGCTCCTACAGCTCCTGCAGATCGTGGTGGTCGTGCAGCTCCTGCAGATCGTGGTGGTCGTGCAGCTCCTGCAGCTCCTGGTGGTCGTGCAGCTCATGGTGGTCGTAGTAGATTTGGTATGGACGGGGTGGGAGCGGGAGCGGGAGCGGGAGCGGGAGCGGGAGCGGGAGCGGGAGCGGGAGCGGGAGCGGGAGCGGGAACTGCAGCGGGCGATGAAAGCGGTTCTGAAAATGGTGGTACGGATATAAGCAACTCAAAAGAGGGATTATCAATTCATCAGAACTCGACCGAATTTAGTCATTGTGATACCACGGACGATGAGAATTCTACATCTGTCTCGATTGACGAATCACATTGCAATTATCGCAGCTACACCATCGATACGGTAGAACACAATATACAATATGGCACGAATCCACGTAGAACGACACTATATGGCAATGTGGAGATTTTTGATAAATTGAGAGACATTGTTAAAATTCTAAACTTTGAACAGTCAGAAGATGTTACACAACAACAGGTCTGTGAAGCTCTATGGCAATTTCACCGCATCCTGGTATATATTTATAACCGGCGCGAGTACCGTGTCTACTACAATGACTACGAAACAGGAAAACGCTGGATGGTCTGTACAACCAAATGGAACCCGTATGAACAAGGTGATGTAGATGACATTTACAGATTCGGAAGCGAAGGACGGAGAAGCGCAAAAGGTGCGTATGCCTGCTGGGGAGACTTTGAGAGTGAAGATCGTGCAAATTTTGACCACCCAGAAAGGCTTATGAAAATATACCTAGGTCCTATATTTACTGGTAATGGTACATCCATATTACATAGATTATTACTCGATGACCAGTTTGTTGGTGCTGCACGTACAATGTCGAAGTTCATGTCGCTTCGGATGGGTGTTTTTACTGATACGGTCTGGGGAGCAATGTTGCATTCGACATGCGTACCACGTGAGTTACAAGATCTTTTTTGGGACCAACCATGCTTGGTCGCTCACCCACACCCATTACCACCATCTGGAGATGGTGCATTGAAATTACATGGACTTCGCTCCGCGGGATATGATAGAATTGATTTCGACATCTTTGAAAGGGGCTGGCACCATGTGAAAATCATCCAAGAGAAGCTACAGGATCCTACTCTCACATTCGATGATTTGTTAGGCTTTATAACATTCATTGTACCCGTTCAATTACAACCGTTGTATTCCACACTGCAGTCACTTTTGAAAGGTTACAAAGGGAACAACATGTATTACCCTCCACATAGAGCGATGGTGAAGCCTGTTTTGGAGATACGCAATTATTTACGCGAAACTTTAGAACTCGTACGTCACATTTTGAAGCGGATAAGAACGGGAATGCAGAAAGAAGAAATGGGCCAGCAGAGAGATTTTGTTCCGAAACGTATGCCAACCGTTCATTACATCGACACGAAAGAGACCATACAAGAAGCACCAATCGACCTCGTTGCATCTGGTACTTCTATTCTCATCGACACATTTTTTATCGTAAATGTCGGCGCAGACTTGGTGAATAATCGATGGTACTATCTTCGATCCATTCTTCCAATGTTTCTAGCACAAGTATCGCAAGTTATCGCACTTGGACTTCCAGTTCGTAAACCAGGACGGGAAGCAACACTCGTCGAAGACTGTAAGAGATATCTTAAATATATCAGAACGAATCGATACGTCAGACTGCGGATTGGGTATTATGATCGTTTGTTGTTCGCCGTGAATCGAGATGTGTTCAGAAAAACCGTATCTACGTACATAAAAGCAATCCCGGGTGATACATATGGAAAAAAACGGTACGAATATTCCCATTTTATGATAGCATATTATGACATTGTTCGGTACGCGTCACAAGAAAATGCTTCAAGATTAGGTTCGTATTACCCACACGGCTATGATGAAGACCGAGACGTTGTCATTCAATCGTTGGTTAACCCAGACGTACGGGGAAGAGACCAGCCTGCTTATCGTTTCGTGAATCGTTTCCGTAGTTTATTCTTCCAAACAGAAGTTTAAGAAAGGAACATTTCAGTTTCGTATATACGGTTCGCCAACGAAGATGCAATATTCATATAGTCCTTCGCTGTATTCTGTGAAAACAGACACCCAAAGAGCTCGAATGGCTCGTCCAAGTCTTTCTCATAAGCGCGCCAAAAAGTATAGGCGATCGTACGTAGATCATGGTAATCGTTCGGGTCCAGATTCCCGAGGTCAAGACCATCGTACCAATCCGTCAAGTGATACGTCCCGATGCTCTCGTCGGACGTGAAATCTGGAATCTCGCCCTTCACAATCGTTCTGCACGACCCACGACAATTCGTGCAACACATTCTTTCGTTTTTGTCTTTGTGGCTCGAAAACATTCGGCGAACACCCGCGCACGGGGGGTAGGGGTAGGGGGGGGGTGTCCCCAACATTCTACGAGGAACCCGGTTCCACAGCAGAAGAACGTTGTCCTTCCTCGCAGATCTTCCGACGAAGCGCCGACGTGCTCCACCCGTGCACCGATCGGTTATGGAAGTGCACCGGAATGTCCAGCTCCGAGCCCGTGAAAGCTTTTCCAACGTAGTCGTCGCCGAGCACACGGAGGTCCGGACGAAGTGCACGGAGCCCCTCGAGCAGCTCGGCCTCCGTCGTGTACTCGAAAATGTAGTCGACGTACCGACAGCCCTCCACGAGAATACGACGCTCTTCCATGGACAAGATCGGCTTGTTCTTGGAGGGGCGGTCCACCGTCGGGTCCGTCTGCAGAAAAACGACCATGGCGTCCACCATGCTCTTGGCCTCCTTGAGCATCAGCACGTGTCCAGCGTGCATCAGATCGAAGCACGACGCGGTCACGCCGATGCGCAAATTCACATGGCCCGCACGAAAGCGTGAAATCTCGGAAGTGTCCATTTTCTAAACACAAACTTGAAATGTGTTAACTAAAGAATCAGATGAACATCATTATTCCGAAC
>JACCEA010219841.1_pt1 | contig 30327 bp, 25 predicted proteins | sample 7449851 | NCBI WGS metagenome assembly JACCEA01 (sample SAMN15323453, study PRJNA562643) | freshwater metagenome | isolation source: river surface water | place: USA:Blue River Watershed | collected 2017-08-18
AACATTTCACCACTGACTCGCGGCATGGCCCCGGGCAAACCGGCAACGTGATCGGCATCAAAGTGAGTGAGGACCAGTAAATCAATCTTGCTGACCCCAGCATCGTTGAGGCAATTTTCAATTAGTTCCGGATCTCTACCGGTGTCTATCAGCGCAACTTCCCCTTGGCTTCTAACCAGTAGCGCATCTCCCTGCCCGACATCGCAGGCATAGATTTGCCAGTTTCCGGCAAAGGTTTTGTGCCTAATCAAATCGGTCGCTATCCAACTGCCTGTCATGATCAGGGTCATGTAAATTGCCAGTTTGCTGACTGCTCTCCAGCGCTGATTCTTTAAATAGATAGTGAGCAAAGCGGCGAATACCACCGCAGCTGATATTCCCCAGACCCCTGGCAGAAAGTGCAGACGAACCAGCGGGAGTGTGGAGAGTTGACTGGCGATAAGAACAATCCACTGGGCGCCAAGCGAAGCCAACCAACTAAACACCATCGCTGCAGCCGGGAGCAACTGACAGAGCAAAACACTTATCAAACCCAAAATAGTGATTGGCGCAACGGTGGCCTCCACCAGCAGATTGGCTAGGACGGAGTAAATCGGAAGCGAAGGTTGTAGATAGAGAATTATTGGCAGTGTGTAAACTTGCGCAGCACACGTGGCAGCAATCGCAGCCGCTAAAACGCGGGGAAGCTTTCCGTCAAGTTTCTGATAGATCAATGGAGTAAGACCAACCAATCCAGCAGTTGCAAAAACCGACAAGCCGAAGCCAACATCGACTGCCAGACCTGGGTCTATTAGCAGAAGCAGCAAAACTGCGCTCGCAAGGGCATAGATGGGACTGCTGCCACGTCCCAGCCACAAACCCAGCATGACGAATAGCGCCATGGTGGCAGCTCTGATCACAGATGACTCTGGGCCAACCAACAGCACATAGCCACTCATCACCAATAGGGCAATTGAGAATCGCATGCTTCTGGCAAGTCCGATTGCTGCGGTCAAAAAATAAATTGAACCGAGCACAATAGCTAGATTTGCACCAGAAACCGCAACGAGGTGAGTTAGCGAGAGATCGCGCATTTGACTAGCTAATTCATCGCTCACCAAGTCCCGCTCGCCAATTGTCAAACCAGCAACCAGCGCCTCCGCCTCCGGTGAAACGCCATTCAAGGTTGATAAAAAACTCTCCCTTAGCAGCTCAATGGATTCGATTCTTGGATAGCTGCGCTTAATACCTGATTCGGCACCAGTTGGTGCGAAAATCCAAAGCACAAACCAGTAGCCGGCAGCTAAATAAAGAATCAAAGTGTGAGTTTGTCTCGAATTTTTGCAAAGAGTTTGGTTCCAATTCCGCTAACTTCCGTTAGCTCTTCAATCGTCCTAAATCCGCCAACTTCTTCCCGATGCTGGATTATCCGCTCGCTCAGGGCTGGGCCGATACCTGGAAGTTCATCCAGCTCGGAGGCAGTGGCTCTGTTCACAGAGATTTTTCCTGTGCCAGCAGCTTGATCGCTTACTGAGAGCACAACCAGCTGTTCGCCGTCTGAAAGGGGACGGGCGAGATTTACACTCTCCGGTTGTGCATTTTTAGTCAGTCCTCCCGCTGCATCAATTGCATCGGCCGCCTTGGCGCCTATCGCTAATTCGTAGAGTCCGGGTTTTGCAACCTCGCCAACTACATGAACAAATATTGCGGATTCGAATTGGAGTGGTTCGAAAACACTTGCCTGTTGCGGCTGAGAAGAGTTGGTAGTTGAAAGGGAGTAACCCACCACGGCTAAAGCAAGCGCGGCGGCTAGAAATATTTGCCAGCGCTTTGCAAGGGTTTGCTGGCGAAACCATTCGAATACTTGATCCATTGGTCAAGCATGCGGCTCAGCTCAAAGATTTAGTCAGGCGAACAAACAGCCTGTGAATAGAGGGCTATTTGGTAGCTATGTTGACAAGCTTGGGTGGCCGCACAATGACATTGACGGGCTCTTTGCCATCCAGCAACCTTTGGACTGCGGTTGAGCTGAGTGCCAGCTCTCGCAGTTCCTGCTCTGAGATAGAAACCGATACCTCAAACTTGTCCCTCAACTTGCCATCGACTTGGACAATTGCAGTAATCGTTTCTTGCACCAGAAGATCTTTTTCGACCGCCCGGAAAGTGGCCAAGGCCACGCTGGGCTGATGACCGAGCTGCTGCCACATATCCTCCGCCGTGTAGGGAGCGAAGAGGCTGATTGCCTTCGCTAGCTCTTCCGCCCCCTCCCTAACGGCTGGGTCTGCCCCACCGGGACCCGAGTCAATGGCTTTCCTAAGCGCATTGGTCAGCTCCATGCACTTTGCAACCCCAACATTGAACTTGAAGCCCTCAATTGCTTCCGAAAATGCGGCAAGGAATGAGTGGGTGGCCCTGCGAACATCAATTGAACCACTTCTAACATCTGCAGAAGTTGCGCTCGTTACGTCTTTAGCAATGCGCCAGGCGCGAGCCAAAAACTTACCGGAGGCAGCTGGCGAAACGTCAGCCCAATCAATGTCGTCCTCGGGTGGACCAGCAAACGCCATCGTCAATCGCACCGCGTCCACCCCGTGCTCATCGAGCTGTTCGCTGAGTCGGACCAGATTGCCGCGCGACTTACTCATGGCGGAGCCGTTCATTAAAACCATTCCCTGATTGAGTAGGCGACTAAATGGCTCCTCAAAATCAACCATCTTCATGTCAAACAGGACTTTGGTGAAAAAGCGAGAGTAAAGCAGATGCAGGATTGCGTGAGTGACACCGCCGACGTACTGATCAACCGGAGCCCACTTCTTAGCCTCAGCCTGATCAAATGCCACCTGATCACTATTTGGGCTGAGGAACCTAAGGAAGTACCAGGATGAATCAACAAAGGTGTCCATGGTGTCAGAGTCACGTTTGGCAGGTCCGCCGCAGCTGGGACAAGCCACGTTTAACCAGTCACTAGCTGCACCCAGCGGCGAAGTTCCCTTGGGTTGCAAATCCAATCCAGCACTATCTGGTAATTCAACCGGCAGTTGCGATTCAGGAACTGCCACCTCACCGCATTTTTCACAGTGAATAATTGGAATCGGAGTTCCCCAGTAGCGCTGTCGCGAAATCAGCCAGTCGCGAAGCCGGTAATTCTTAGCCCGCTCTCCCAAATTTCTCTTTTGCAAAATCTCAATGGCTTTTTCAATGGCTTCGTTTTTGCGCAGCCCGGTGAGCTCTCCAGAGTTAACCACTACCCCATCGCCAGAGGTTGCAACCTTGCTGACGGAAGGATCTTCTTCCCCTGTGTCTACCACAGTAATCACTGGCAAGTTCATTGCATTAGCGAAGGCCATATCGCGCTCGTCATGAGCCGGCACCGCCATGATCGCACCAGTGCCGTAGTCGGCCAACACATAGTCTGATGCCCAAATCGGAATCTGTTCACCTGAGAGTGGATTTATTGCAAAGCGCCCCAGAAAGACTCCAGTTTTCTGTCTGTCAGTTGCCAGACGATCGATGTCGGAGGTTTGCTTGGTCTTTTCTAGGTATGAAAAGAATTCCATTCTTACCGCGGGCTCGGCTTCGGAAGCAAGCTCACTTGCTAAATCTGAGTCGGCCGCTACAACCATGAAGGTTGCGCCGTAAAGAGTGTCGGGCCGGGTAGTAAAGACGGTCACCGGTTGCTTGCGACCCAAAATTTCAAACTTCACATTTGCGCCGTAGGAGCGACCAATCCAATTGCGCTGCATGGTTAGAACCTTGGCCGGCCACTTACCTTCCAGAGTGTCCAAATCATCCAACAAACGGTCTGCGTAATCCGTCACCTTGAAATACCACTGAGTCAGGGCTTTCTTCGTGACCTGAGTGTCACATCTTTCACATAGTCCCTGCACAACTTGTTCATTGGCCAAAACAGTTTGACAACTGGGGCACCAGTTCACATTGCTGTTTTTCCGATAAGCAAGACCTCGTTTATAAAACTGTAGGAACAGCCACTGGTTCCAGCGGTAGTAAATCGGGTCACAGGTTTGCAAAACTCGATCCCAGTCAAAGCTGCAGGCGTAGCGCCGCATCGATGATTTTTGCTGATCGATGTTTTCGTAAGTCCACTTTCTCGGATCTAAACCACGCTTAATGGCAGCATTCTCCGCCGGCAATCCAAAGGCATCCCAGCCAATGGGATGCATGACGTTGAAGCCTTTTTGAATCCAGTAGCGAGCAATCACATCGCCTAGGGCATAGGCTTCGGCGTGGCCCATGTGCAAGTCACCCGACGGGTAGGGAAACATGTCCAAAACATATTTCTTGGGGCGCTGATCATCAGGCTTGGCCGAATCGAATGGCTTGATGGAATCCCACACGGGTAGCCACTTATCCTGCAGCGCTGAAAGGCTAAATTCTTCTGACAATTGACCCTCTAAGAAAACAACTCGTACAGGTTACCAACGCACCCGTGCGCCCAGTACATCCGCCAGCGCTAAGGCTTTCAACTGAATCTCCTCATGCTCGCTGAAGGGTTGGGAGTCGGCAGTAATGCCCCCTCCTACGCCAATAGAAACGCTTTGCCCTTCGAACACTGCCGTTCTAATTACCATCGCTAGTTCCATGTCTCCGTTGGCGGCAATAAAGCCAATGGCTCCCGAGTAGACCTTACGGGGTGAAGATTCAAGCTCCTGCAGGATCTGCATCGCTGAAGCCTTTGGGGCTCCAGTCATGGAACCGCCAGGGAATAGTGCTCGGAGGGCATCGATTGAGGTTTTGTCCTGCCGCAGTTGACCTGAGACATCGCTCACCAATTGGTGAACTGTAGAAAAACTGCGCACAGCCAGTAGTGAGTCAACGCTGACGCTTGCTGCCTCACAAACCACCGAAAGATCGTTGCGGATTAAATCGACAATCATGAGATTTTCCGCTCGCTCTTTCGGATCTTGACCAAGCTGATTCATCAGTTCCATGTCTTGAGATGCATCCGCTGAGCGTTTGCGAGTGCCCTTGATTGGGGAAGAAAGGACTCGGCCTAGGTGCACAGAGACAAATAGCTCCGGCGAGATTGAGACAATCGTCTTCTCTCCCACCCGAACGAAACTGCTATAGGGGGCGGGATGTTGTTTTCTGAGTCGCAAAAAGAAACTGAGCGGGTCGCCGGTAAAGGATCCGCGCAATCTAGTAGTCAAACAAAGCTGATATGCATCGCCAGCGGCAATCTTGGCTTGCGCCAGTTCTATCTTTTTGACGTATTGCTGGGTTGAATCATCCGCTACTAATTCAGCAGCCGTCGCCGCTGGATAATTCAACTCATGCGCTGCCATTCCCCCGCCAGTTAGAGCAATCCGCAGCAGAGCAGCTCGGTGCCAATCATCAAATTCTTTTCTGCTCTCTAACTGGGCCACAAAGTAGATCACCTTGGTGTCGTGGTCATAGACCAAAGCTCGATCGACCCTAAGAAGCGAAGTCTGCGAAATGTCGCCAGGTGTAGACGAGTAGTGAATTACCCCGACCACGCCGGGTCTGAATGTGAAGGGCAAATCAGCTTGCTGCTCTTGCTGAGAGGGTAATTCATCGGTTGGAATGCCAACGCCAATTACAGAGTGTCGATTTGTGGGATGGTTTTCGCGATCAAGCCAAAATGCTCCCGGCTGATTGGCGTAGAGGGTGATGAAGGTGTCAGTGATAGCCGTCCAGCCATTTAGCTTTTCCCAATACAGTGGCATTTGGCACCCCTTCAGTCTCGTAGTCTAGTTACCGTGAGTGTTGGCGGCGATTTCTACCAATTTGTCGAGGGTGAGCTGACCCCGCTAGAGACTGCATTAGACGATTCCGTCTCGGTTGCTGATAGCTTTCTGGTTCAAAATGCCCAAGCGCGAGCAATCGATCGACACTTTGCGAGATTCGCAGCTTCAATTTCAGAGCCGAAGACCAAACGCCAATTACCCGGCTTTTTCGCGAGCGCCGTGGCGGCTATTCCAAAGTCTGGTGATTGGTTCCCGAGACTTGAATATCGAGAGGGTCAACCGGAGGGCCAAAAACTATTTCTCAGAATTCGCACTGCACCAGAGAGAACTGAAACTGTTCGACTTTGGACAATGGAAGATGATGACCCGCGAACCAATCCCCAGGTCAAGGGCCCCGATTTAGCAATCTGCCAGCAGCTCAGAAGAGCTGCCAACCTGCACGGCGCGGATGAGGCGGTATTGCTGACAGAAGATGGCTTTATCGCAGATGGTGCCCTCAGTTCAATTGTGTGGTGGGAAAAAGAGACATTGGTTGGGCCAGATGACACAACTCCCTGGTTACCATCAATCACACGTGGGCTGGTTTTTGAATTGGCCGTCCAGGCTGGTTATCAGACCAGCCAGCGCAGGGCTAAACCCGCTGAACTTGCTGGCTGTGAGGTCTGGAGCTTGAGCGCACTGCAAGGAATCCGCTCTGTCGAAGCATGGGAGGGTGTGGAGATTGCTCCAGCTCGGCTTGCCAGCCCCTTTTCGAAGCGACTAGCTATGTTGGCCCAGCCACTGCCTTCCAGTGAAGATGTGCTGGCGATGTTTTCGGATGGTCTTTGATGTGCGGAAGATTTGTAATAGCGAAGGAGCTCTCGGGGATTACCGAGCTATTTGAACTGGATGAGGTTCCTTCCGACTACTCGCCCATCAGCTACAACATTGCCCCGACCCAGAAAATCCCGATCATCGTTGAGCGAGAGGTCAATTCTTTGCCATCGCGCGAACTGCACATTTCTCGCTGGGGCTTGGTGCCAAGTTGGGCAAAGGAAATTTCAACCAGTCCACTGAATAATGCCCGAATTGAAACTGCCCTAGAGAAACCCAGCTTCAAAGAGGCCACACTGAAAAAGCGCTGCGCGATTCCAGCCTCTGGTTATTACGAATGGCAAACCACGCAAGAAGGCAAAACGCCTTTTTACATTCATCCAGCTGATGGGATGCTGGCCTTTGCTGGAATTTATTCTTGGTGGCGAGATCCGACTAAGTCAGCTGATGATCCAAATCGTTGGCTGCTGACCTGCTCTTTTTTGACTAAGGACTCTTCTCCTGAGCTTGCCTTCATCCATGATCGAAATCCGGTTTTTCTATCGCAAGAAAACTTGGCCGCTTGGCTTGCCCCGGATTACGAAACAACCCCGGAGCTGCTGCAGGCCCTGGCCAAAGAGTCTGACTTGGTTGCCCAAGAGCTTCAATTTCACCCGGTTTCGAGGCAGGTTGGCCAGGTTTCGGTCAATAATCCCGAGCTAATTAGCCCGGTTTAGAGCCGTTTTTGAAAATGTCGGGCTGCCCCATAGACTAACTATTCGAACAAATGTTCGATAGGGGTGCCGGCCATGCAGCAAATAGTTACTGGTGTTGTCCTAGACCTGGACGGCGCCCCTGTCTCCTTCACCTTTGAAAACCGTCACTATCTGGTTAGTTCAAAACCGGTGCGCTGGTATAGCCGAAAGCTCTGGTGGCAGCAGGCGCAGGCTGCCCCCAGGGGAATTGGTAGTGCGCTGGTGGAAGTTGAGATGTGGCGGCTGTGGGCAACCAGTGAATTTGATCGCATTTTCCTAGAGCTAAAGCACCTGCAACCAGAGGATGTCTGGGAGATTTACAGAATCGATAGCTGATGGGCTTTGTTCATCTCAACGTTGCCAGTGCCTATTCTGCGCACTACGGAGTAAATCGGCCAGAACACATTGTTTCGGCCGCGAGCGAGAGCTTCGATGCAGTAGCAATTACGGACAGAGATGGTTTGTATGGCGCAATAAAACACATCGGTAGCTGCATCGCCAATAAAGTTTCTCCGATTGTTGGAGTAAATCTCAGCGTTAAGAATGAATCTGCTGAGGGTAGGGTGGTTATTCTTGCCCATGGTCACAATAAAGGTCGCGGCTGGTCACAGCTCTGCAGAATTATTTCCAAGGCACACCAGGGTAAAACTAAACAGCCAGTAATAGAGCTAGCGGATTTAGCGCAGCTGCTTGGAGAAGACCCTGCTTGTTCAGTCTTGCTGGGCGGAGAATCACCCATTGGGAAAGAGGTTTTAGTAAACCCTCACCTTGCTTTTGCAGAACTCACTCGATGGAAAGACTTACTAGCCAAACCTGGCTGCTTAGTAATTGAGGTAACAAACCTGCTCGCAGAGCCAGGGTTGGTTTATTCCCAAGAGCATGCCAGAGCGATGTTAGAGCTGGCCGATCAAAGTGGCATGCCAGCTGTTTTAACCAACGCGGTTCGCTACCTACAACCTGATGATGCACTAACAGCTGATGTCTTAGATTCTGCTCGGCACCTAGAACCGCTTGGACTATTTGCCCTACAACCAAATGCTCAAGCTTGGCTAAAGCCAGCTGATCAGATGGCAAATATTGCACTGGATATAACCGAGGATACGCAAAGAGCAAAGCAACTATTGGCAACAACCTCTTTGCTGGCCGACAGATGCCGATTGGATCCGGTTTCAGATTGCAGTTGGGGTATTCCAAAAACTCCTGAGCAAAATGCATTGGGAATTGATGAAAATCCATTTGAGGTTTTATGGCAAAGAGCCCACTCGGCTATTTCTTGGCGCTACCCAGCAGTTCGAGCGGCTGAGCTAGCTCACATCCAGCACCGACTATCAAAAGAACTAATTGCTATCAATCAGCTTGGTTTTTCCACCTACTTCCTGACTGTGGCGGATGTCGCCCAGATGATTCGAGATATGAAGATTCGAATTGCCGCCAGAGGGTCAGGCGCTGGCTCGCTGGTCAACTACCTGCTTGGAATTAGTGGAGTTGATCCAATCGCAGAAGGACTGCTGTTTGAAAGGTTCTTATCTACCGAGCGCAGCACACTGCCAGATATCGACATCGATGTTGAATCGGCCAGAAGGCATGAGATCTACCGGGCGATCTTCCGTCGTTACGGTGGCTCTCGGGTCACGCTATTGTCCATGCAATCCACCTATCGCGGTCGCGGGGCGGTTCGCGATGGTGGTCTAGCACTCGGGCTGGATGAAGAAGAAATTGACGATATTGCCAAGAATATGTGGCGCTTCTCCGCTAGAAATTTTCGAAAAGCAATGGGCGAAAAACCAGAGCTTGCGCGTTTTGCTAGCGACAGCAAGGAAAACCGGCAGCTGAATCTGTTGGTTGATATCACCGAGCGACTGGATAGGCTCCCTAGGCATATCTCGGTTCATCCCTGCGGGGTGATTTTGGGAAATTCTTCTTTACTCGACTTAACCCCCACCGAAGCCAGTGGCATTGGTCTTCCAATGAGTCAGTTTGATAAAGACGACATGGATCCGATGGGGTTTTTGAAGCTGGATGTACTGGGAGTAAGGATGCAAAGCGCTATGGCATATGCGGTTAGGGAGGCTAAGCGCGTAAACCAAGAGGTAATAGAGCTGGATTCAATTGCCAAGGATGATCCGCTGGTTTACAAGCAGATCAGAACCACCAATACCCTAGGAATCTTTCAGATTGAATCGCCCGGCCAAAGAGAGCTGACCGGAAAACATCAGCCGACTCAGTTCAATGATTTAACTCTGCAAATTTCTTTGTTTAGACCAGGCCCAATGAAGGGGAACATGATTAAGCCATATCTCGATGGTAGACATGGCCTTGCTCAACCTGACTATATACATCCAGACCTACGACCAATTCTTGAGGAAAGCTATGGCGTAGTTGTATTTCACGAACAGCTGATGAAAATCATGCAGAAAATGACTGGCTGCACACTAGCCAGAGCCGATGAGATGAGAAGAATGCTGGGGAAAGATTTCAAGATCCCAGCCATTGAAAAATATTTTCGGAGCTCTGCACTTGCCCGCGGCTATAGCAAGCCAGTAATCGAGCGAGTGTGGTCAATCATTGAGGGCTTTGGCAGTTTTGGATTCTGCAAGGCACACGGGGCTGCGTTTGCTCTCCCGACTTACCAGTCGGCTTGGCTAAAGACTCACTACCCAACCGAATTCATAGCTGGCTTACTAACCCACGATCCCGGAATGTATCCAAAGCGCTTGCTGCTAGCCGAGGCTAGAAGACTCGGGGTTAAGATTTTGCCAATCGATGTCAATTACTCAACCAACGAATACCTGGTTGAAAAAACAGACTCTGGTAATGCAGTTCGACTAGCGCTGACCGACATTGCTGGCATTTCAACTCCCGAAATCGAAAGAATTATCTGCGAGCAGCCCTTTGTTGATGTAGCTGACTTTTATCACCGTGCAAGGCCCTCCAGGCGGACTCTGGAAAGGCTGGCACTGATTGGGGCGCTGGACGGCCTAGCCGGCATCGCAGGCGTTGATTCGAAGAGCAATCGCTCTGATCTTTTGGTTTATATTCGTCAGCTTTGTGCCAAGCGACCCAGGCCACTTGATGCCAACCAGCTCAGTTTCGAACTTGGTGCACTGCAAAACCTCCCTACTGGCAACCTAGAACTAACTAAGCAAGAGCAGCTGGAAAGTGAGCTGGCAATAACTGGCATGGATATCTCACAGCATGAGATTGAGCAGTTTCAGCAAATGTTGGATGAGCTGGGGGTAGTTAGAGCAAGCGAGCTGGTTAATCTAAGGAGCAATACCGAGGTATTGGTGGCGGGTGTAAGAGTTGCTACCCAGACTCCCCCGATGCGAAGTGGAAAGAGAGTTGTGTTTATCAGCTTGGATGATGGCACGGGCTGTGCAGATGCAACCTTTTTTGACGAAGCTCAGCGCAGATGCGCCAGCTTGCTTTTTCAAAATCGACTACTCCTAATATCAGGAAAGACCCGCCGCACCGGGGTGCGAGGGGTCTCGATCCTGGCCGAGAACGCCTGGGATCTCAGGCAGCTCTGGCGCGATTGGGAAAGCGGTTCTTACTCTTGGTTGAAAATAGACAGCAGTCTGATGATTTCAACGTAGAGCCAAACTAGCGACGCGGTTAGACCAAAGGCTGCTCGCCACTCCATGTCTTCTGCCCAACCCTGCTGGACACCAGCACGGATGGTCTCGAAGTCTAGATTCAAAGTGAAGGCGGCAAGTCCAACACCAACTAGTGCCACCAGCCAGCCAAACGGCGAAGAATAGACGCTGGAACCGGCGAAGAGCGCAAAACCAAGATTGATTAGAGCAAACGCGAAGTAACCGATCAGCGCAAAAGTCATGAAGCGAGTAAATCTCGCATCAACTTTTACCCAACCAAATCGATATGCCAAGAACATTCCACCAGCGGTGGCAAAGGTTCCAATTACAGCCGTCTGCACAATGCCTGGATACGAAGCTTCCAAAATTCCGCTCAGACCACCAATGAAGACACCTTGCGCAAGTGCATAAGCCATCATTACGCCAGGGCGAACTTTCTTTGAGAATGATGCCCAAAGACCAAGTCCCAAGCCAACTAGCATCGCAGGTAATACCAAGCCGTAAAGTCCAAAGAACCAGGTGACCGCTGCTCCGATTACCACCGCTAGCAACATGCCAATTACCTTGGAAGTGGTTCCCTCCATGGTCATGCGCTTGCCGGTGATTCGACCAAATTCCTGGTCGACCTCCACGGGGTTCATTTCAGATGCGGCAATGCCGGTTCTAACAGCCTGATTGAAAATCGGGTTGTGTGACAACTTTCCTCCATAACGGTTGATGAGGAGAGTGTAAGCGAGCAAGCTGGAAAAATCCTGCAAACTTACTGGCTGTCTGACCCCTTTGTATTGTTGAGGCGTGAAAATAAGCGTTGCGGTGAAGCCAGGGTCCTCAAAGAACGTGGTAGTAGAAACTGGCCAGGGGCTGCGAGTTTGGCTTCGCGCTCAGCCCGATGCTGGAAAGGCCAATTGGGCGCTAGTTTGCATCCTGGCTGATCATTATGGAGTAGCCAAGTCAAACGTAAGGATTCTTCGGGGTCAAACCAGCAGGAACAAGCTGGTTGAAATTACTGGTGGACCTGAGGGGACTTGAACCCCTGACCCCCTGCATGCCATGCAGGTGCGCTACCAACTGCGCCACAGGCCCAAAAACCGCTTTAGTCTACACAGAAACTAACTAACTGGCACAACCGGGCAGTCCCGCCAAAGGCGCTCAAGAGAGTAGAAATCTCTTTCTGTTTCATGCATTACGTGGACCACCAAATCTCCATAATCGAGCAAAATCCAGCGAGCGGCTTCCCTACCCTCTGTGAAGCGGGGCTTAACTCCGACTTTGTGCAAGGCGTCCTCAATAGCATCAGAAATGGCGATCACCTGGCGATCGTTTTTGGCTGACACCATCAAGAAGACCTCGGCCAGCGCAAAGGGTTCCGAAACATCCAGCGCTACCAAGCTCTCGCCTAATTTTTCGCTGGCAGCATTTGCGGCTATTGCAAGATTCGAGAGAGTTTCTTTACTAAGACTCACTAGTTAGAACCAACCGCATTCAACATGAAGAAAATAGCCAAAACCGCAGCAACCGTCATGAGGATTGCTCCGATGCCAATCGCCCAGGGCTTCCACCAGCCTCTCGACAGAACCGACGAAGGAACGACTCCACTGGCCGCGCGTTGGTCGATTAGGTCAAGTGCACTGATGGGCTCCACCACCGAGATAACTCCTGTGACAGCATCGTCCGAAAGAATGATTTGATCGAGTTCAACCCCGTCAAAGTTCCCCGTGGTTGCAGATGCAATCGGATCAGTCACTACCTGAATTGAATTGGTAATTGCAATCTCGCCAGTGTCAATTGGAAGGACAATGGCTTCAGGGGCCCGCTCCAAAACAATTGATGCGGTAGTGGGTTCAGCCAAAAAGTTCTGCTCGTTGAAATCGGTCTTTGGGAATTCGATGTCCGGAACTGGTAGTGGCAATGGCTGGCTGACCACTTCGAGTTTTGGCGTAGATGGTTCTGAGATTGGAACTGCTGGCGCCGATAACACCTTCTCAGGATTATCGAAAATCCCCATTTCCTTCATTTGGCGCCGAGTGAGGTTCTTCAGGTCAACATTAGGTAAAGAAACAACCTGTGGCGCGGCAGGTTCTGGTGCAGCGGAAACTTGCGGGATTATTCCCCTTCGCTCAGCTTCTCTGAGTTCTCTTCTAGTTGCGTACTGAGTCACCCTGACCCCTGTAAAGCTTGTGCTTGGCAATGTATTGAACAACACCGTCTGGGACTAGATACCAAATGGGTTTGCCTGCAGCTGCTCGATCTCGAATGTCAGTAGATGAAATCGACAAGGCAGGTACTTCGAGCTGAGTAATTCTTGCTTCCTTGACCTGTGGAAGCTGAAGTTGGTGACCGGGCCTAGTAACAGCAACGAAGTGCGCCAGTGGCCAAATTGACTCGACTTCTTTCCAGGCCAAGATTTGTGCAATTGCATCCGCACCTGAAATAAAGTAAAGATCTGCCTCAGGTCTGGCGTTAGACAACTCATTCAATGTGTCGATTGTGTAGGTGATTCCGGGTCGATCGATGTCCACTCTGCTAACTGTGAAGCGTGGATTGGCAGCAGTGGCGATGACTGTCATTAGATACCGATGCTCTGGACTGCTAATGGCTGTTTTGTTTCCTGGGTTGCCAGTAGGAACGAAAATTACTTCGTCTAACGAGAAGGCGTCAGCAGCCTCACTGGCTGCCACCAGGTGGCCATGGTGAATAGGGTCGAAGGTGCCACCCATCACGCCAATCCGCAGACGCCTGGCAGTCATTAGCTGTTAGTGACCTGCCCGCTCAGATCGCTTTGGATTGCGGTTAGAAACATCGCGATAGGACCAAGTAACCGCGGCTAAAGCAAGGAATGTAGCCATAGCAATTACTCCGTAGAGAATTGCAGGCATGGGAAGCTCGGTGTGGTGCACAATCGCACCCTCAGAAATCAGAATAGAAATCACTGTTACTCCTTGGTTATCTCTAGTCTAGCTTCGGACTTGTCCAGACCCTCGGACTAGCCACTTAGTACTGGTCAATTCTCGCAATCCCATGGGTCCTCGAGCATGCAGTTTCTGGGTCGATATTCCAACCTCAGCGCCAAATCCAAACTCTCCCCCATCCGTGAAGCGGGTGGAGGCGTTCACCATAACAACAGCCGAGTCATTCTCGGCTAAAAATCTTTCAGCGTGGGCCTGGTTGGTGGTCAATATCGACTCTGTGTGATGAGTTGAGTAACGGGCAATGTGACTAAGGGCTTCGTCTAAATTTGCTATCACCTTCACCGAAAGATCAAGACTCAAATACTCGGTGGCCCAGTCTTCCTCCGTTGCCGGCACGCACTCGATTATTTCTTGTGTTTTGGAACAGCCGTGAATGGTTACACCAGCTTCTTTTAGAGCCTTTGCTATTTCCGGCAACAGTGACTTAGCCACATCTTGATGGATTAGGAGAGTCTCCAGGGAGTTGCAAACCGAAGGTCTCTGCGCTTTCGAATTCACCACAATTGGTGCCACGATGGAGTGGTCGACTTCGGAATCAACGTAGATGTGGACAATTCCATCGCCAGTTTCAATAACCGGCACCTTAGATTCATTGACTACCGTATGGATGAGATTTGCTGATCCTCTGGGAATCAAAACATCAATCAGCCCACGTGCGTGCATCATCTGCTGCGCACCTTCTCGCCCGAATTCATCGATTGTTTGCACTAGTTGATGAGGCAGGCCGACTTTTTTCAAGCCTGCTTGAATGATGTCAACCAAGACTTTGTTTGTATTTTCGGCTGCAGAGCCGCCGCGAAGAGCCACGGCGTTGCCGCTTTTTATAGCAAGTGCTGCGACGTCGATTGTGACATTTGGCCTTGCCTCATATATGAAACCAATCACGCCGAGCGGAACGGATACTTTCTGGATTAGCAGGCCATTTGCTAGCCGCTTTTCCTCCAGAATTTTGCCAATCGGATCCTCTAGGTCGATGACCTCACGAACAGCCTTCACAAGACTGGCAATTCTTTCAGGACTAAGTTTGAGTCGATCCAATAAACCAGTTGAGAGCTTTCCCTTTCCGTTTTCCATATCCATGGCATTTGCAGAAAGGACTTCCCCTGCACGAGCTGCCAGCTCATCAGCAATAGCACTCAGAGCTTGGTTTTTCAGGGTAGCTGGCGCAAGGGCTAACGAAGGCGAGGACTCCTTGGCAGCCTTCAGAATATCTTGCACACCCATTGCTAAAGCCTAATCTCGTTTGTCACTTACTGGCTTAAACCAAGTGTGTGAGCACTTGGCACTATCAATCCTGTCAACGTTAGCGGCGGAAGTCAGAAGTACACTCACTCCCCCGCTGGTGGCCAGTCTCGCGGCAGCAAGTTTTGTCAAAGCGCCTCCTGTGCCATATCCGGTCGAAGTGCCAGAGATCTCAATCGCTTCAAGTTGATCGTTTGCCTCGACAACTGCAATCGGCTCAGCGCCTGGTTCACTCGGTGGCTTGGTGTAAAGAGCATCGATGTCGCTAAGCAGGACAAGGAGATCGGCCTTGGCGAGCAAGGCAACCCTTGCAGCCAACTGATCGTTATCGCCGAATCGAATTTCATTGGTAGCAACTGAGTCGTTTTCATTAATGACAGGTAGTACCCCAATTTCTAACAGTCGCTCTAGAGCTCGCAAGGCGTTTTCCCTGGTAACCGTTTCGTCTAGATTGTCGACCGTTAGAAGAATTTGTCCTGGCATTAGTGAGTGCCTAGAAAGAGATCTTTCATATCGGCTCATCAACTTTGCCTGGCCAATACTTGCAAGTGCCTGTGAAGTGGCAAGATCCTCGCTCTTTACGGTCAGCCCAATTAGTGGCGCTGCAGTAGCAATCGCACCAGAGCTGACAACAATAACTTCCTTGCCGGAATTCTTTAGCCTTACCGCAAGATCAACAATCAAGTCCAGGTTGCCCTCATTGGCACCAGTAATGGAACTGGATCCAACCTTGATAACAACTCGCTTGGCCCCTGCCAGTAGTTCCTGATTACTCATTTTCATCCGTCTTTAGATTCTTTTCCCGAATGGCCTGACGCTCAGCTCTGCCGCGGGCACGCTGGTCCATCATGTCGTAGTACTCAGCTCGACGTTCTTTGGTAGTTCGGCGATCACTACCGTCAAGCCGAACATCTGTCCCACGCGGAGACTCAATAGTTTCGACAACCGATGAAATGTAAGGATCCCAATCGAATACAACACCGTTTTCTCTGCCGATGATGACAGTTGATCCAGCCTTAGCACCAGCTCTAGTTAGGGCGTCTTCAATTCCCAGTTTGTTCAGGCGCTCCGAGAGGTAACCAATCGCCTCTGAATTACCAAAGTCTGTTTGAGCAACCCAGCGTTCTGGCTTTTGACCCGTAATGCGGTAAATGACTTCCCCATCCAGCTCTTCGGACTGAACCAAGAATTTAGAATCCTCTTTCTCTTCCAGCAGAGAGAACCGTCTGACGGCTTCGACCTTTGGCCGATGGGCAGTGGCAAGCGCGGCAAGCGCGAAGCTGAGCTGAGATAGTCCCTCGCGGGATGCCGTTGAAATTAGAAATACCTGGAATCCCAAAGCTTCGAAGTCCGCCTTCACAAACTCTGCCAATTCCTTAGCCTCTGGCACATCTACTTTGTTTAGGGCAATTACCTGCGGGCGGTCAAGCAGAGGAAGTTGACCCTCTGGAACCTGGTACTTGGCGAGCTCCTGCTTTATTACCAAATAGTCTGACATCGGATCGCGGTTGGGCTCGAGGGTCGCGCAATCGATGACGTGACAAAGTGCACTGCAGCGCTCGACGTGCCTTAGGAAGTCAAGGCCCAGACCTTTGCCCTCGGAGGCACCTTCAATCAGTCCAGGCACATCAGCAATGGTGTAGCGGTAGTCACCGGCCGCCACCACTCCAAGATTGGGATGAAGTGTGGTGAATGGATATTCGGCAATCTTTGGTCGGGCCGAACTCAATGCTGCAACCAGCGAAGACTTACCCGCGGAAGGGTAGCCAACAAGCGCAATATCAGCAACGGTCTTGAGCTCGAGCTGGATGTCTCCCTGCCAGCCTGGCACACCAAGCAAATGAAATCCCGGGGCAATGCGTTTGCGATTGGCTAGCGCCGCGTTTCCTAAACCACCAGCGCCACCGCGTGCTACGAGTAATTCCATTCCGGAATACTCAAGATCGGCAATAACATTGCCCGCTGCGTCCTTCACCACTGTCCCAACCGGAACTGGTAGAACTAGATCTTCTCCCATTTCACCGTTGTTGTAATCACCCTTACCGTCACCACCCGATTTCGCTACTCGGTGTGGACGGTGATGATAATCCAACAGGGTTGTCACATTGTGATCACTGACTAGGGTTATTGACCCACCATCTCCCCCGTTACCGCCATCAGGGCCCGCTAGTGGTTTGAATTTTTCGCGACGAATCGAAGTGCAGCCATCGCCACCATCACCTGCGCGCAAGTGAAGAGTCACATGATCGACAAAGCTGACCATATCTCTCCTCAACTAAAAAGAGGCGGACCCTTCGGGTCCGCCTCGGTTTTGAAAACCTTTACTGGGTGACTACATTCACCACTTGTCGACCCGACTTGGAACCAAACTGAACTGCACCGGCGGCCAGTGCGAACAATGTGTCGTCTTTTCCAATGCCGACGTTCTTACCCGGGTGGAAGTGTGTTCCGCGCTGACGAACCAAAATCTCACCGGCATTGACAGCCTGGCCATCGTGGCGCTTAACTCCCAAACGCTGTGCATTTGAGTCACGACCGTTGCGGGTGGAACTAACTCCCTTTTTGGATGCCATTTCTCTCTACCTACTTAATCTCGGTAACTTTTACGCGAGTCAAATCCTGTCGGTGACCCTGACGCTTCTTGTAGCCAGTCTTGTTCTTGTACTTCTGGATAACAATCTTTGGGCCGCGGGTCTGGTCAATGACCTCAGCAACAACCTTTACCTTGGCAAGAGCTTGCGGATCAGAGGTGACTTTGTCACCATCGACAACCAGGAGTGCCGGTAGCTCAACGGTTCCGGAAGATTGCTCAATTCGGTTCATGGTGACGATGGTGCCAACTTCGACCTTTTCCTGGCGGCCACCGGCGCGAACAACTGCGTAAACCACTTCTAACCTAACTCTCTGGGATTTTCCGCTTCCTCAGAAGCGGGCAACAGCCTGAAATTCTAGCCAACAAACAGGGGTCGGTCAACCAGCTGTCCTACTTCTTACCCTTCACCTTCCGAATGATGCTGCTGGCCCGGCGGGGCTTTCTACCGGGCTTTTCCCCTGGTTCTGGCAGAGCCTCGAGAACAGCATTAAGCATTTCAGTCTTACCCTCTGGCTCCTTGGCGGGCTCATGGGTAGTAGCAGAGGCTATCTGGCTGACCACGGACTTGAAGGCGTCGGCTTGCTCGCCGGTCACAACTTTCTTGACCTCTTGCTTTTCTGGCTTGTCTTCCTTCTTCTTGCCCTTTTTCGGTTCTGGATCGGCAGCTTTGAAGCGAGGTTCGTCGTGGATAACAAGTCCACGACCTCCGCAGCACTCACAGGTCTCGGAATAGGTTTCGAGCAGCCCGACTCCAATCTTCTTGCGAGTCATCTGAACCAGTCCCAGCGAAGTAATTTCGCTGACTTGGTTCTTGGTCCGATCACGGCTTAGGCACTCCAGCAGCCTGCGACGGACCGCCTCTTGATTTGCGCTCTGAATCATATCAATAAAGTCGATCACGATAATTCCGCCAATATCCCTGAGGCGAAGTTGTCTAACTATTTCTTCCGCCGCTTCCAGGTTATTTTTGGTGACGGTTTCCTCTAGGTTTCCACCGGAACCAATGAACTTGCCCGTGTTGACATCCACCACCGTCATCGCTTCAGTTCGATCGATGACTAAAGAGCCACCCGATGGCAAGTAGACCTTGCGGTCCAGGGCTTTTACAATCTGGTCACCAATTCGGTAGTGATCAAAGATGTCTTCCTTGTTTGTGTGCTCAACGAGTCTCTCAAGTAGATCAGGTGCGACTGTTGCGAGGTAGTTTCGAATTACCTCGTTGGCATTTTTGCCACTTACGACAAGCTGCTGAAAATCTTCATTGAATACGTCTCGAACAATCTTGACCAAAAGCTCGGGCTCAGAGTGCAGCTGCATGGGGGCTTTACCCTTTTCTGCCTGCCTGGTGATTTCTTCCCACTGAATCTGAAGTCTTTCAATATCCAGCCTCAGTTGCTCTTCGGTTGCACCCTCTGCCGCAGTTCTAACAATTACTCCGGCTTCTTCCGGTAGCGCACCTTTTAAAATCTGTTTTAGTCTCGCTCGCTCACCCTCTGGCAGCTTGCGAGAAATACCAGACATGTTGCCAGCTGGAACATAAACCAAGAATCTGCCAGGCAATGAAATCTGCGAAGTTAGCCGAGCACCCTTTTGACCAACTGGGTCTTTAGTAACCTGCACTAAAACCTGGTCTCCAGTTTTTAGAGCTAGTTCAATTCTTCTGGGTTGGTTACCGGTCTCGGCAGCATCCCAATCAACCTCTCCCGAATACAGCACTGCATTTCGGCCGCGACCGATGTCTACGAATGCCGCCTCCATGGAGGGCAGGACATTTTGCACTTTTCCCAGGTAGACGTTGCCAATGATTGAAACGCTTTGCGACTGGGTTACGTAGTGCTCAACCAACAGCCCATCTTCCAAAACACCAATCTGGAATCTGCCCTCGTGCTCGCGGACAATCATCTTTCGATCAACCGATTCGCGCCGAGCCAAGAATTCACTCTCGGTAACGGTAGAACGACGTCGACCGGTGTCCCGAGAATCACGCCGCCTGATTCGCTTAGCCTCTACCCTGGTCGAGCTGTCGTCTTCCTTGGCTGGCTTTTGCGGCTTTACTTTTTCTTTTGGTGTTTCCTTCTTTTTCTTCTCCTTGCGCTCGGGTTTTGGTTCCGCCTTCTTTTTAGAAGTGCGCTCAACCGCAGGAGTTGGAAGAGAGGGAGCTTGAAATATGAGTTGGGTTGCCGCCGGTTTGGCTGGCTCTTCTTTTTTCTTTGCCACGAGTGCCTATGCTGGGCTTTGGTTCACACCCCGTAAGCCCCGTTCAAGTGATTCAGGCCGCAACCTAAATCGAAACCTAATGCGTCAAAAACCCGTTGTTTTTGACGAAACCTTCGATGTGAGTGTGATCACATCTAGTTAGAAGTATGCCACGGCCCAGTCGAAAATGGGATAATTCCTTTGTGTTCCCTTATTTCCTCATCCTTTTTGGCGCGACTGGCTGGATTGCTAGCTTCGGGCTGACTCTTGAGCGCATCAAGGTGGCCGGAGACCCCGCTGCCACAACTGCCTGCGACATCTCACCGTTTATCAGCTGTAAGTCGGTAATGCTCTCAGAGCAGGCAGCGCTGCTGGGTTTTCCCAATCCGCTCATCGGGTTAGCGGCTTTCTTCGCACCGATTGTGGTGGGGTTTGCAATCCTGGCTGGCGCTAAATTTGCCAGTTGGTTTTGGCGAGTGTTTTTGCTGGGACATGTTCTTGCAATGGTTTTTGTTTTCTGGCTGTTCAGCCAAAGTGTTTACGTCATCGGCGCCCTTTGCCTCTACTGCATGGTCGCGTGGACAGCAACCATTCCACTGTTTTGGTCAATTCTTGGTTTCTCGGCTAAGGAGGGTCACCTGGGGCAAAAGATGATTAGTCCTGGCGAAACTATTTATGAGTGGGCCTGGGTCGCAACAATTTTGACTTATGCGCTCATGATTGGGCTAATCATTATTCAGTTCTGGGAGTTCTGGCCAACTCTTTTCTAGAACCAGATAGCAAGCTCGCGCTTAGCGCTCTCCTCTGAATCAGAACCGTGCACAAGATTCTGAATGACTTTTGTACCCCAGTCTCTGCCCAAATCACCGCGAATGGTGCCAGGGGCAGCTGTGGTTGGATCTGTTGCGCCGGCGAGCGATCTAAATCCTTCGATCACCCGATTACCCTCTAGACGAATTGCGATGGTGGGACCAGAGAGCATGAACTCCAATAGTGGTTCATAAAAAGGCTTACCCTCGTGTTCGGAATAGTGCTGAGCCAGCAACTCACGATTGGGTTGAACCATCTTCAGATCGGTCACTTGATAACCCTTAGCCTCACAGCGGGAAATGATTTCTCCGACTAGGTTGCGCTTGACGCCATCAGGCTTAATTAGAACTAGGGTCGCTTGCAATTTGCTCTCCCATCAGCTTGTTGTAATTCTCTCTCGCTTTGTCGATTGTCGCACCTGCGACGAGCCCCCAAATCCAAAGTCCGACCAGGATTGTTCCAATCACAAACATGCCCCACAACCAAAAGCCACTCACCAACAGCGCAGCTTGAACCAGCCAACCTAGCCAGTAGCCGGTCGGATGCCTCAGAAATGCAGGTGTCAGGATGGCAAGAAGAGCAAAGGTAAGTCCAATTCCCCAAATTAATTCAATGGAAGGGAGGTTTGAGGTTGGCTCGGCCATTTTCAAGCCAAATGCGGTCAGAGTCGCAAAAAAAATGACAATAGATTGAAAGCTCAAAACTATCGAGGCTAAAAGGCGCTTAGTAGATCTATTCTTCATCGTCATCTACCTGCAATTCTCCCAGAACAGCACCAATTAGGTAAAGCGAACCAGTCACAAACAAGGCTATTTCCTCAGACTCAGCAGTTTTCATGGCCAATTTGAGGGCTTCGGAGACCTCAGGAATTGTCGCAATCACCTCTCCTCCGGAAGTGATTATTTTGCTGGCCAACTCCTCAGCGAGTAAAGCGCGCTCGCCAACAATTTGCGTGACCACGACTCTTGGGAAAATGTTTGCAAATTGCTTAGCCGCAGAGTCGATGTCCTTGTCTGCCACCATCGCGACCAACCCAATTCGATCTGGATTGGAAAAATGCTCTCCTATGGCATTGCCAAGGCTGGCAATGCCAGCTGGGTTGTGAGCTCCGTCAAGCACAACCAATGGCTTCTTGCTGACGACCTGTAGCCTCCCCGGACTCACTGCGTCGGCAAGTGCTACCCGCAGATATTCATCAGCAATAGCTCGACCGCCAAGAAATTGTTCTACTGCTGCGATTGCGGTGGCAGCGTTTTCTGCCTGATGAGCGCCGATAATCGGCATCCAAAGGCTCGGATAGTTGCCCACCGTGCCGCTAACGGAGAATCGGGTCCCGTAACCCTCCCCTGAGCTATTGGTTAACTCAAATTCTTTGCCGGCAAGGAAAAAATCTCCGGGAGACCTGGTCTTTAGCACTTCGACCACTGATGGTTTTTGCGGACTGGAAACTACCACCGATTTCTCTTTGATGATGCCAGCTTTAGTTGCTGCTATTTCTTCCACAGTGCTTCCCAATTGCTTGGTGTGATCTAGGTCGATGGCGGTGAATACTGCCACATCTGCATTGGCAACGTTTGTAGAGTCCCACTCTCCACCAATACCAACTTCCAGCACCAGCACGTCAACTGGGGCGTCGGAGAAGATCTGAAAAGCTATCGCGGTCATCGCCTCGAAAAATGTCAGCGGCTGCTCTCCCATTGCTAATAGCTTCTGATCCACCAACTCGAGAATTGGTTTGGTTTCCTGATAAGTCTCTAAAAATCTTTCGTCATCAATCGGCGTGCCATCTAAAGATATTCGTTCATTGAACCGCACCAAGTGTGGAGAAGTTAGTCGCCCAGTTTTGAGACCTAGTTCTCGGAGAATGCGCTCGATGATTCTGGCGGTTGATGTCTTGCCATTTGTTCCGGTGATGTGAATCACCGGGTAATTGAACTGCGGGTTCCCCAATACCTCGCACGCAATCCGAGTTGGCTCCAGACGCGGACGCATTTGATGCTCAGGCTTTCTCGAATACAGCTCATCTAGCGCCTGCTGCATTGAAATTGCTGTCACTGCTTTACTAGCTCAATCTGAATTAGGCCGTCGTCGCCAATCGTCAGAGACCCCTCACCTTGGGTAATTTCAAGCTTGGTCGCGAGCGTTTCGGAAGCAATCAATTCGGCATGCTTTTCAAGGGCCACCTTCGACTTAGCATCGGCTCGAAGAGTTAGGTGGATGCGATCCGAGACATCGAGGTTGGCATCCTTCCTGGCCTGCTGTATGTGTCGGATTGCGTCTCTGGCAGCACCTTCTTGCTCTAAGTCTTCAGTAACAGTGAGATTGAGTAAAACGAAACCGGTTGACGTCACCCCCACTGCATTTTCACCGGATGAGGTTGCCTGCAGTGTTACTTCGAATTCGCCCTCAAGTAAAAGTGTGTCACCAACCATCACGTTGCCGTCGATTTGTTTCCAATTCCCTGCCTTGGCAGCTTGGATAACTTCTTGAACTGCTTTTCCAAGCCTTGGGCCAAGTGCTCTGGCGTTGACGCTTAGGTTCTTGGACAGTCCAAATTGCTTTGCCACATCTTCGCTAGCCTCCACCACAGAAATCTTCTTAACGTTTAGCTCATCAGCGATTAGATCTGAGTAGCTGGCGAGAGAATCGGCCTGCTCGACGGCAATTGTAAGTTCGCTCAGTGGCAAGCGGACACGCAGGCCAGCTGCTTTGCGCAAGGAAAGCGCTACCGAGGCAGCCTCACGAATAGCGTCCATGTCGCGAACTAATTCAGCATCGCGAGGGAATTCCTCAGCCTCCGGCCAGGACTCAAGGTGAATAGAGCGACCACCGGTCAAGCCTCGCCACATTTCCTCGCTAATGATTGGTAGAAGTGGCGCCACTACTCGCAGCGTCGCCTCCAAAACTGTGTAGAGAGTGTCAAAAGCGTCTTTGTCACCTTCCCAGAATCGATCTCTGGATCGTCTGATGTACCAATTGGTTAGTACCTCGGCAAACTCCCGAACCTTGGCAGATGCTTGATAACTGTCAAACTGATCTAGGTCGTGCTGGACAGAGACGATTAGTTCGTGTGTTTTTGCCAGGATGTAGCGATCGAGTAAATCCTGCGATCCGAAGCTCGGGCTAGCTTGGTAGTTTGATGCGTTTGCGTAAAGCGAGAAAAAGTAATAGCTATTCCAAAGCGGAAGCAGTGCCTGACGAACACCCTCTCGAATTCCCTGCTCAGTGACTGAGAGGTTTCCACCTCGCAAAATTGTCGAAGACATCAAGAACCAGCGCATAGCGTCGGATCCATCGCGGTCAAAGACCTCGTTCACATCCGGATAGTTGCGAAGCGACTTGGACATTTTTTGCCCATCATTACCCAGCACAATTCCGTGGCTGATGGCGTTTTTGAAGGCTGGGCGATCAAATAGTGCCGTTGATAGCACGTGCAGGGTGTAGAACCACCCTCTGGTCTGCCCCACGTATTCGACGATGAAATCGCCTGGGAAGTGCGTATCAAACCACTCTTGATTCTCAAATGGATAGTGAACCTGGGCAAAGGGCATCGAGCCGGACTCAAACCAGCAATCCAAAACCTCCGGCACGCGACGCATCATCGACTTACCGCTGGGGTCATCCGGATTCGGTCTAACCAGCTCATCAATTACAGGTCGATGGAAGTCGCTGGGGCTTACACCGAAATCCTTCTCAATCTCGGCGAGTGAGCCGTAGACGTCTATGCGCGGGTAGTTTGGATCGTCCGACTTCCATACTGGGATTGGCGCACCCCAAAAACGGTTACGAGAAATAGCCCAGTCCCGAACATTTTCAAGCCACTTACCAAAACTGCCGTTCTTGGTGTGCTCTGGAACCCAATTAATCTGCTGATTTAGCTCAAGCATCCGATCGCGCAGTTTGGTCGTTTCAACAAACCAAGAAGAAACCGCTTTGTATATAAGTGGATTCTTGCAGCGATAGCAGTGTGGGTAAGAGTGATCGTAAGAGGCCTGCCTAAAGAGTCGACCGGCTGCTTTTAGGTCTTGCGTGATTGGCTTATTAGCTTCAAATACATGTTGGCCTTCATAAGGCACTACCACGGAGTTGAATTGCCCGCGTTCATTGATTGACACGTAGGTGGGAATTCCAGCCGCGCTGCAGAGCAGCTGGTCATCCTCACCATAGGCAGGTGCCTGGTGAACTATTCCTGTTCCCTCGTCGGCAGTTACGTAATCACCAACTAAAACCTGCCAGGCGTTGTCAATTTCAAATTTTTGTGAATCTGCGTAGAAATCAAAAATTCGGCCATACCGAATGCCAGCCAGATCTTTACCGAGGACCTTCTTGCTGATCGCTGCCTGTGCATCATCTAAGTTTTCGAATCCAAGTTCTCTTAAGTAATTTGCCAAAGTGGTTGCTGCCAAAAGATAACGTTGAGTACCTAAGACACTGTTGGGCGCATCAATAATTACGTATTCAATTTCCGGTCCAACAGCTAAGGCAAAGTTGGTAGGCAGGGTCCAAGGAGTGGTCGTCCAGGCAAGAATGTTTACCCCCGCATACTCCCCTGATTCAATCGGAAAAGTAACAGTGACAGATTGATCTTGGCGAGGTCGATAGACCTCGTCATCCATTCTCAGTTCATGATTTGAAAGCGGAGTTTCACATCTCCAGCAATACGCCAGTACCTTGAAACCTTCGTAGATTAAGCCTTTCTTGTGAAGCTCTTTGAATGCCCAGATCACACTCTCGGTGTAATCCTGATCCAGGGTCTTATAGTCATTGTCAAAATCAACCCAGCGAGCCTGTCTGGTGACGTAACTGCGCCAATCTTGGGTGTATTTCAAAACAGAGGTTTTGCAAAACTCGTTAAACTTTGCGACGCCGTATTTTTCAATTTCAGGCCGACCAGAAATTCCAAGCAGCCGCTCGGCCTCGACTTCTGCGGGTAGGCCGTGAGTATCCCAGCCGAAACGGCGCTCTACTCTTTTACCCCGCATGGTCTGATAGCGCGGCACCAGGTCTTTGGTGTAGCCGGTTAGCAGATGCCCGTAGTGCGGGAGTCCGTTCGCAAAGGGTGGACCATCGTAGAAGACAAACTCTTCCGCTTGGGTCTCGGCGCGCTTGTCAATGGATCGCTGAAAAGTGCCGTCTTTTTCCCAGTAAGCCAACACTTCCTTCTCAATAGCTGGAAAGCTAGGTGAAGGATTGGCGGCGCTATCGGGGCCTTTGTGTTTGGGGTACATCACGACTTTCGAACCTTGGCAGACTAACAATGTTAATCTAGTCACCATTACTATGCCGAGGTCTGCATGAGAAGAACCAAGCCCGAGCCAATCAGGGCCGCCCAGATACCCGAAAAAGCCACAGTCGATGGACTGGAGGCTAAGTGGGTGCCACGCTGGGAGGATAGCGGGGTCTATAGATTTGAAAATTCGGCCAAACGTGAGCAGATCTACTCGATAGATACTCCTCCCCCAACTGCCTCAGGTTCTTTGCACGTCGGACACGTCTTCAGCTATACCCACACCGATGTTGTTGCCAGATTCCAAAGAATGCGTGGAATGGACGTGTTTTATCCCATGGGGTGGGATGACAATGGTTTGCCCACGGAGCGCAGGGTTCAGAACTACTACGGTGTTCGTTGTGATCCCACGCTGCCATACCAAAAAGACTTTCAGCCACCTTATGAGGGTGGAGATAACAAGAGTTCAAAGGCAGCAGATCAATTACCGATTTCAAGACGCAACTTCATTGAGCTTTGCGAAAAGCTAACTGAGGAAGACGAAAAAGCTTTTGAAAACCTCTGGCGCACGCTAGGTCTCTCAGTTGACTGGCAACAGACCTACAGAACAATCTCTGCAGAAGCTCAACGAGTTTCCCAGGCTGCCTTTCTAAACAATCTTGCCCGTGGTGAGGCGTATCAGTCACTTGCACCGACTTTGTGGGATGTCACATTTAGAACTGCCGTTGCGCAGGCAGAGCTAGAAGATCGCGAGGTGCCAGGCGCATATCATCGCGTTGCCTTCGATGGCCCGAACGGCAAAATCTTTATAGAAACAACTAGGCCGGAACTAATTCCAGCCTGCGTTGCCTTGGTTGCGCATCCAGATGATGAAAGGTATCGCGACCTATTTGGCAAAACAGCCAAGACTCCTTTGTTCGGTGTAGAGGTGCCGATTGTTTCTCACCGACTTGCACAGAAAGATAAGGGTTCTGGCATCGCCATGATTTGTACCTTCGGAGACGTCACTGACGTCATCTGGTGGAGAGAGTTGAACCTACCCAACAGAGCCATCATTGGTTTTGATGGTCGAATCGTTTCTCAGGCGCCGGACGTGATTGAGAGTTCAAAGAATCCAGGTCTCTTCGCGGAACTTGCCGGAAAAACCGTATTCTCTGCCAAAGAAATCGTCGTGCAGGCTCTGAAGGACTCAGGTGACTTAGTCGGTGAGCCAAAACCAATCTCTCATCCAGTGAAGTTCTTTGAAAAGGGCGATAAGCCACTTGAAATCGTCTCTACCCGTCAGTGGTACATCTCAAACGGTGGCAAGGACAAGGCGCTTGCGGAGCGACTGATTACCAAGGGAAGACAGCTAGAGTTTCACCCCGCTTTCATGCGAGTTCGTCTAGAGGATTGGATAAATGGCCTCAATGGCGATTGGTTGATTTCACGCCAAAGATTCTTTGGCGTTCCGATTCCGGTCTGGTATGAAGTCGATGAAGATGGCAATCCTGACTTTGATAAAAGAATTGTTCCGAGTCTCGATCAGTTGCCGGTGGATCCCAGCAGCGCGGTTCCGAACGGCTACCAAGAAGAGCAGCGGGGAAAACCTAATGGATTTGTTGGTGAGCTTGACATCATGGACACCTGGGCCACTTCCTCACTCACACCTCAACTTGCTGGCGGTTGGCTAGCGGATGATGAGAAATTCAAGAAGGTTTTTCCTTTCGACCTAAGGCCGCAAGGCCAAGACATTATTCGCACTTGGCTGTTTTCGACACTGCTCAGGAGTGAATTGGAACATGGCGCACTGCCATGGAAAAATGCCGCAATTTCTGGCTGGATTCTGGATCCGGATCGAAAGAAGATGTCTAAGTCCAAGGGAAATGTGGTCGTCCCCAACGAATTGCTCGAGACCCATGGTTCAGATGCCGTTCGTTACTGGGCCGCATCCGCTCGACTTGGCACTGATGCTGCATTTGACGAAGGTCAAATGAAGATCGGCCGAAGGCTCGCGAACAAACTACTTAACGCCGGAAGATTTGCCTTGAGCTTTGAATTGCCGGTAGGTGTTGGTGAAGTAACTAACCCGATAGACCAAGCGATGTTGGCAAACCTTCGCGAAGTGGTCGAGATTGCCACCAAAGCATTCGAAAACTACGACCACACGAAGGCACTGGAGACCACCGAGACTTTCTTCTGGACCTTTACAGATGATTACCTCGAACTGGTCAAAGAGCGTGCCTATGCTTCAGGAGGCCAGTCGCCTCAGGAAGTTGGTTCAGCGGTGTTGGCGCTGCGCCAAGCACTTGCAATCCTTGTGCGCCTATTCGCTCCATTTATTCCATTCGCTGCCGAAGAAGTATGGAGCTGGTGGCAAGAAGGCAGTGTTCACAATTCGGCTTGGCCAGTGACTGCTGAAATTCCATTCACGGACTCATCGCTTATGACAACGACCAGCAGTGCGCTAATTCTTATTCGCAAGTCCAAGTCCGATGCAAAACTTTCTATGAAAGCTGAGATTGAAACAGCTTCGCTCGCCGGGCCGGAGCAGCTTGGGCTGATCAAGGACGACTTGATGGCGGTTGGAAAGATAAGGGAACTTAAACTAAGTGTTGCAGGGGATTTGCAGCTATCGAACCTGAAGTTTGTTCCAGAACAATAGCATTGTTCCATGACCAACCCATTACTCGCGCCCTCTGCCCTCGAAAACGAACTGCCAGATTTTAAAAATCTCCTTGACGAGCACTATCTACCAGCCTTCGAAAATGGTGTAGCTGAACAAAACAGAGAGATTGCCGCGATTCTTGCACAACCGGATGTAACTTTCGAAAACACAGTTGTTGCGATGGAGAGGTCAGGGCAGCTTTTAGCAGCGATGCTAAATGTCTTTTATAACAAAGCATCCAGCGATACCAATGATGACTTGCAAGCACTAGAAGCAGTGATTGGTCCAAAACTTGCCGCACACCTGGACAGCATTCATCTCAACCCGGAACTTTTTGAGCGCCTGACTTATCTCGAAAGTAGGGCAGCGAACCTTGAATTAGATGCCGAGAGCGAACGGCTGCTAGAGAAGTATTTAGAAGATTTCAGATTTGCCGGCGCGGCGCTGTCTTCGGATGCTCGCAAAAAAGTCGCCAGCATCAATGAGCGCCTAAGCAGTCTGGAAGCCGACTTCGATAAACGCCTGCTGGCAGACTCCAATGAGCTTGCTCTTGAACTACCTGATGCAAGCCGATTAGCAGGCTTGAGCGAAGATGAAATCCAATCGCTTGCACAGGCGGCGAAGGACCGTGGAAAGTCCGGCTTTGTTATTCCATTGCTCAACTACTCAGGTCACCCCCTGCTGGCAAATCTCCAGGATCGCGCCTTGCGCCAAGAGATCTTAGAAAGAACGCTCTCTAGGGGCTCTAGAGGGAACAGCAATGACACGTCCGAACTCATTCGGGAGATGGTTGAGCTCAGAAATCAAAAAGCAGCGCTCTTTGGCTACTCAACTTACGCCGAATACGTTCTAACCCAGCAGACGGCTAAATCTCCGAAGCGGGTGCATGAAGTCCTTCGAAAGATTGCTCCCCTAGCCAAGAGAAACGCCGAGCGGGAGGCGAAGGAGCTGGGTGCGCTTATGCAAAAGGAAATCGGTAGCAGCGATCTGAGGGCCTGGGACTGGGATCGTTACACCGAGCAACTGCGCACTCAGCGCTACTCGATCGACACTTCTGTTCTCAAACCCTACTTCGAACTTTGGCAAGTATTAGAAAAGGGAGTTTTCTTCGCTGCCAGTGGCCTTTACGGGCTTTCCTTTAGAAGACGTGAGGACCTAGTTGCCTATCATCCTGACGCTCGGGTGTATCAGGTTGATTTTGAGGATGGCAGCAGGTGTGGTCTCTACATTTTCGATCCATATGCCAGACCCTCCAAGCGCGGTGGGGCGTGGATGAACAACTTGGTTGATCAATCTCACTTGCTAGGCAAACTACCGATTGTTGTAAACAACATGAACATCCCAAAGCCAGCCGAGGGAAATCCAGCATTCATGACATTGGATGAAGTAAAGACGCTATTTCATGAATTTGGTCACACCCTGCATGGATTGTTATCGAACGTCCACTATCCCCGTTTTTCTGGAACCAATGTCGAACGAGACTTTGTCGAGTTTCCTTCCCAAGTGAATGAGATGTGGATGCTGTGGCCCGAAGTCTTGCAAAACTACGCAATTCATCACGAGACCAAAGAGCCTCTCTCCCTGGACTGGGTTGACAAACTGCAATCGAGCGAGAGTTTCAACCAAGGCTACGAAACAACCCACTACCTGCAGGCAGCAATTCTTGATCTTGCTCTGCACGAAAATCAAAAACTTCCGATAGATTTGGCGGCCTTTGAATCACAGTCAATTCAGAACTACGGCCTACAATTTGAACCAGTGCCAACTAGGTACAGAACTAACTTCTTCGCTCACA
>JACCEA011902064.1_pt1 | contig 30302 bp, 28 predicted proteins | sample 7449851 | NCBI WGS metagenome assembly JACCEA01 (sample SAMN15323453, study PRJNA562643) | freshwater metagenome | isolation source: river surface water | place: USA:Blue River Watershed | collected 2017-08-18
ACACCGAAAGCCCGTCATCGGCTGGAAGGGCGAAACCATCGGCTACACAGCATGGATGGACGGTAAAGGGTTGGATGGATGGCCACATCGTGAGCTGTACGACCGTCCAGCACCGATCGTACCCGCCACGCCTGAGCCGGTGGCGTGGAACTCAATTCAGATTGCAAGCTGGATCGGGTCGCAACTGATGCACGAGCCGTCTATGTTTGAGCGGGCGGCTGTGTGTAAATTTGTTAGGTCACTTGGCCGACACCCAACCCTGCTTAAGCACAGCCGATGACTGCAACCTACCCCTAAGGAGAGATCATGAAGCCTTACACCGTACTGCTGCTCAAGCCTGACTACATTGCCAAGCCCTACGGCCAGGACACCTACATGGCCCACGTCGAAGCCGAGAACCCCGTCAACGCCATCGAGGCCGCCCGGATAGAGGTCTGGAAGGAGGACCATGGGGATGACGCCGGGGAGTCGTGGACCGACTACAACGTGCTGCTCATCATCGAAGGCCACCATCAGGACGTGTCATGAATGTCTCGAGCCGCTTCCACATTGAGCGCTACCCCCTCAAGGGTAAAAACGCTCAGTTCAGTCTGCGGGTAGCAGTCAAAGACAACCGTCGCCGCTCACCCCACCTGAACGACATCATCAACCTCAGAAGAGAATCCGGCATGTGGCGCATCTTCCTGCACGGTCGGCCAGGCAGTCACTTTTTCGTCCAGCACCAAGGCACGCTCAAGTCAGCGATCGCAACCTACGTGATGCTTCGGGCATAATCGTTTCTTCTTTAACGAACCACCTCAAGCCATGCGAGAGCAAATCATCAGCTGGTCCCACAGCAAGCTGGTCGACTTCGAGCAGTGCCGTTTCAAGGCCAAGCTCAAGCACATCGACCGCATCCCGGAACCTGAACGCCCTCTGCCTCCTGGCAAGACCGAGCATGCCAACGACCGGGGCACCCGCATCCACGACAGCTGCGAGCAGTACGTGCGCGGCAACACCAACATCCTGACCCCTGAGGCCGACAAGCACTTCGGCCCCCAGCTAGACCTCCTGCGCGTCCTGTACGCTGAGGGCCTCGTAAGCCTGGAGGGTGAGTGGGGCATGAACCGTGACTGGGAGCCGCACTCCTGGGGTGGCCAGTGGGACGAGATCAGCGCTGAGGCCCTGGCTGACCTGGGCATGGAGCCCAACATCAAGGCCACCAAGCTGCCTCCACGCGGACGCGACCAGGACATCGCCGAGGTCGGCAAGAAGTTCTACATCTGGGTCTCACCCTGGCTGCGCCTCAAGCTGGACGCCCTGGTCTTCCATGACGAGAAGACCGCCACGGTCATCGACTACAAGTCCGGCAAGAAGTTCGGCAACGAGATCAAGCACGGCGAGCAGCTCCAGCTGTACCAGCTGACCACGTTCCTGCGCTACCCCCTGCTGGAGACGATCTACGCTGAGCTGTGGTACCTGGACCAACCGGATGGCAACAACATCACCAGCATCAAGTACACGCGCCCGCAAGGCCTGAAGTTCCGTAGCAACTTCGACCGGCGCGGCAGCAAGCTGACCAACAACACGGACTGGGCGCCCAACCCCAACCGCTTCTCCTGCCGCTGGTGCCCCTACGGCCCATGGGAAGGCGGCACGGGCGACTGCTCCGTCGGAATGAAGTAAGGACGGTGAGTCATACACGACGTTTGCGGGGTCGGCGCCATGCTCCTTAGCCCTGCGACGTGGAGCTTCTCGGTCACCGTCCGCCTGGGCCAGCCCAGGTTCAAGACTCCCGAGCCTCCCCTCCAGCCGTGACCCCGGCACGGCCAGCAACATGGCACCGGGGAACCCAACATCAGGATGACTTATGAACGCGCACCAACGCAGGAAGTACATCGAGGCCAATGAGCCCGTAGTCAAACGGGCCATCGCCACTCTCAAGATAGCTGGCATGCCCCAGCGGGCCAAAATCCTGCAAGCGAACTGGGACACCCACCGGTTCTCCCGCGCAATCAATACTGCCCTAGACACTCTTGTTGAGCTACCCCATGACGACGTCCACTTCCTCCAAGCCCTCAGCCCGGCCAAGATCCTCGGCAACAACTTCAACCAAGCGGTCATCGACGAAATCAGCGCCTTCCCCCTTCAAGCATCAGACGTTGTCGATAGCGCACTCGATGCGCACGCCAGTGGTCTTCGACTGCAGCGACCCTGGAACTGGCAAGACGTTTGTACGGATCAAGGTCTTCGAGAATCGCTGGATTGCCTCAAATCGCAAACACAAGGCGTTGGTCTTGGCACCGAAGTCCCTGCTGCGCTCGACGTGGCTGAACGACTTCAAGAAGTTCGCCCCTGACATCAAGGTCGTGGTCGTCACAGCTGACAACAAGGATGCCTTCGACGAGGAGGCCGACGTCTACGTGACCAACATCGACGCCGTCAAGTGGATCACCGACAAGCCCAAGAAGTTCTTCGCCCAGTTCGACGAGCTGATCGTGGACGAGTCCAGCGCGTACAAGCATGCCACCAGCCAGCGCAGCAAGGCTGTGGCCAAGCTCGCCAAGCACTTCGAGTACAGGGCCTGCATGACTGGCACGCCCAACGGCCGCTCCATCACGGACGTGTGGCATCAGGTGTTCATCCTCGATGGCGGCAAACGCCTCGGCCCGTCGTTCTATGGCTTTCGCAACAGTGTGTGCGAGCCCACCCAGGTCGGCCGCAACGCCAACGCCATTCAGTGGAAGGACAAGGATGGCGCCGAGGAAGCCGTGTTCGGCCTGCTCCAGGACATCGTGATCCGCCACAAGTTCGAAGACTGTGTGGACATCCCCCCGAACCACAAGTACACGCTGACCTACGACCTCACGCTCAAGCACCGCAAGGCCTACGAGGAACTGGAGACCAGCCAACTGCTGCTCTACAACAAGAAGACCAACGCCAACGCCACGGCCCGCCTGCTGGGCAAGAAGCCTGAAGACATCGGCGTGGTCAGTGCTGTCAACGCTGCCGTGCTGGCCGGCAAGCTGCTGCAAGCTGCCTCCGGTGCCGTCTACAGCTCCGAGGATGAATACCATTCGATGGACGACGGCCGCTACCGGATGATCCTCGACCTCGTCGAAGAGCGTCAGCACAGCCTCGTGTTCTTCCACTGGAAGCACCAGCGCGACCTCCTGGTCAAAGAAGCTGACAAACGCGGCATCACGTTCTGTGTGCTTGACGGTTCGGTCAGCGACCTGGAACGCCAGTCCATGGTGGCTGCATACCAGATGGGCAAGTATCAGGTGATGTTCGCCCACCCCAAGTCCGCAGCGCACGGTCTGACCCTGACGCGTGGCACCACAACGATCTGGGCCAGCCCAACCTATGACGCCGAGGTCATGACACAGGGGTCCAAGCGTCAGCATCGCATCGGTCAGACCAAGAAGACCGAGACGATCACGATCATCGCCCCCGGCACGATCGACGAGCGCGTCTACGAGATTCTCGAAGGCAAGAACAAGCGCATGACCAACTTGCTCGACCTCTTTGAAAGCATCGCAAAATGATCTCGAACCTCTTTGCACAAAAGACAGCACAGTCGAAAGCAGCGGAAGAGCTGGCCGAGGCCGAAGTCGGCCTGCTGACAGCTCAGACCAACGCCGAATACTGGGACTCCCAGGTGGCCTACAACACGTCGCGTGTCGAGCGGCTCAAGGAGTTCTTGGGTGTCGAACGGTACGCCGGCGAAGGTCCGGAGGCGGCGCAATGAGCTGGGCATCCGCTGTACGTGCGCCAACCAAGCGCGCCGCTCCTCCGCCACCGCCGGTGGAGCTGTTCTTCCCGACGATCACGCCAGCCGTCGTGGACTGGGACCGCCTCGTGTCCCTGGACTTCGAGACGTTTTTTGACACGGAGTACACGCTCAAGAAACTGAGCACCTCCGAGTACGTCCGCGACAAGCGGTTCAAGATCCACATGGTTGGCATCAAGGTCGGCCGGGGCAAGACCAAGGTCGTGCCCGCCGCCCGTGTGGCCGGCGAGCTCAGGAAGATCAACTGGAAGACGCACAGTCTGCTGTGCCACAACACCCAGTTTGACGGCCTGATCCTCAGCCACCACTTCGGCATCGTCCCGCTCAAGTATTACTGCTCGCTGTCGATGGCTCGCGGTCTGCACAGCAACGAAATTGGTGCTGGCCTGGACGAAGTCGCCAAGTTCTACGGTGGCGAGGGCAAGGTCGACGGCGTGCTGGAAAGCGTGCAGGGCGTACTCAATCTGAGCAAGCAGCAGTACACCGACATGGCCATCTACTGCGGCCAGGACGTGGACGAGATGCACCGCATCTTCCGCGAGATGCACGCCAAGATGCCGGCCGACGAGATGGATCTGATCCACATCACCATGCGCATGTTCTGCGACCCGGTGCTCAAGGTGGACATCCCCCGCGTGCAAAAGGAGTACGTCCGCGAAGTGGCTCGCCGCCAGGAGCTGATGCTCTCGCTGGTTGACCTGGATGAGATCAGCGCCGAGGAAACCAAGAAGCTGCTCAAGACCAAAGCTGAGCGCCAGCTCACCGGCATCGACCGCGACATGCTGATGGTCAAGCGCATCGTTGGCTCCAACGAGCGCTTCATCGAGCTGCTGCTCGAGACCGGCATGAGCGAGAGCGACATCCCGCGCAAGATCAGCCCTGCCTGGATCAAGACGCCGGTGGACGAGCGCGAGGATGACAAGAAGTGGGCCTATGCGTTCGCCAAGGACGACCTGGACTTCATCAACCTGCCAGAACGTGTCTGGGAGCTGTTCCCCGAGCTAGACCCGGAGAACACCGAGGACGTGGCTGTCGCCGCCGAGAAGTCCGAACGGCTGCGTCAGCTGGTCGAGGTGCGCATCGCCGTCAAATCCACGACCAACATCACCCGTGCAGCCCGCTTCCTTGAAGCTGGCAAGGACGGTATGTGCCTGCCAGTGGGCTACGCCTACTACCGTGCGCACACAGGCCGCTGGGGTGGCAACAACAAGATGAACATGCAGAACCTCACCCGTGGTGGTGAGCTGCGCCTGTCCATCCTGGCCGCTGCCGGCCACATCCTGTGCGTCGTCGACTCGGGCCAGATTGAAGCCCGGGTGAACGGCTGGCTGTGGGGTCAGGACGACCTGCTTGACGCGTTCCGCAACGCTGACACCTGGGACAAAGCCCTGGGCGTGGCGCGCGGTGAGAAGCGTGACGCTTACTGCCGCTTTGCCGACGACATCTACGGCCGCGAGATCACCACGGACGACAAGCTCGAGCGCTTCGTCGGCAAGGTCTGCGTGCTGGGTCTGGGCTACCAGATGGGTCCGGCCAAGCTGCAGATGACCCTGGCCAAGGGCGCTCTGGGTGGCCCTCCGGTGTTCTTCAGCCTGGACCAGTGCAAGCACATCATCAACACCTACCGCCGGCGCAACTACAAGATCACGCAGGGTTGGGAGGTATGCAAGGAGATCATCGAGGACATGGCCGCTGGTCGCTCGGGCTCGCACAAGATCATCCACTGGGGCGGCGACGGCGAAGGCAACGGCTACATCGTGCTGCCCAACGGCATGACCTTGAAGTACCCCGACCTGCGCAAAGCCAAGGGCGACAAGGGCTGGGATGAGTGGACTTACCAGTCCGGCCTGATGCGCAAGAAGATCTACGGCGGGCTGCTGTGCGAGAACCTCGTGCAGGCCCTGGCCCGGATCATCGTCGGTACGCAGATGCTGTGGATCGACAAGAAGTACCGCGCTGTGATGACGACACACGACGAAGTCGTAGCGCATGCGAAGAAGGCGCAAGCCGAGAAGTGCTACCAGCACATGATGAAGTGCATGTCCACGCCCCTGCCCTGGTGCATGGACATCCCACTGAACTGTGAAGGTGGCTGGGACGTCAACTACTCCAAGTGAGGCAACATGAAAACCCGACTGAACAAAACCATCCGTGAAGAAATCCTGGCCAACGTGCTGGCCGCGACAGACCTGGAAGAGCGGCGCACTGCGCTTCGCCAGCTAATCCAGGCGGCGGTCAAGAAGCTCATCACCCAGGACCAGCCTGCCGAGTTTGTCGCGCTGACAAAAGTCCACCCCAAGGACTGGTTCGCCAGCTGCAATCAGGTCTACTACGGGAGCGAGGATGAGCTCTACCCGCTCTCAGTGAGCTTCGACCCTCCCGGCACATGGCAGCGCCGTTCGCTCCACCTGGATGACCCGGTCTGCGTCATTCAAAACTACGGCTGGAGCGCGACGAATCACAAACCCGCACTTTTGCCGTTGGCCGAAGAGGCTGCAGCACTGATCGCAGAGCGGACAGCCCTCATCGCCGAAATCCGTGCATTCCTGCAGTCCTGCCAAACCGCTGAAGCCGTCGCCGAGCGCATGCCCGAGCTGACGCGGCACATCCCGAAGATCGCCCGCCCGATGCCCTTGGTCGCCCCGAGCAACTTACTGAGCTCGCTGACCAAGATGGGGTTCGACCGCACGGCGAGTGCGTGATGTCAGTCACCTTCGTCCAGACGCAGAAAAGCAAGCTGCACCTGATGTTTTACACCATGAACGCAGATGTCTTTGCCAGGGTCAGATCGCCGGGGTACCAGACGCACTACCGGGTACGGTTCAAGAACACGAAACACACGATCGAGGGCACTGACCTCGACCTCGTGTACCAGCAGGCCAAGAACTACCACAACGCCTACTTCAACCTGACGGGGGAGAAGCCATGATCACAGACCCGAGATGGACTGCGCTCGACAAGAGCCGCCGGGACGAACTCTTGAGCGAGTATCGTGACATCAATATCGGCTTCGGCGAGCGCTGGTGGGAGGATGTCGATGCCCAGATCCGCGAGGAGATGAGGGAGATCGGCATCCACGTCAACCAGCTCTATTTCTCGGGGTTCTGGAGTCAGGGCGATGGTGCGGCCATCGAGGGTTTCGTCGATGACTGGTTCAAGGTGCTCACCCACCTTAAAGACCCGCACGCTGAAGCTCGGGCTAAGCTGGCCAACAGCGAGTTTTGGGACTTCATGGTCCTGAGCAAGGGCCACTACTGTCACTCAGGTACGCTGCGGACGACCTACACCATCCCGGAGGACAGCAACCCCTTCGACCAGGACAAAGACCCGCTACGCCACTACGCATGGCGCATTGCGAACCCGCATGTCCCTAGTGGGTTGGAAATTGAAGCTCTGGAGAAGCAGCTGCTCCAACTGTTCGTCGAGCGATCGGACGACGCCTATAAGCGGCTTGAGCAGGAGTACAACTACCTGACGTCCGACGAGACAGTAGCGGCCTACATCCTTGATCACGCCTGGGAGGAACTTGATGACCTAGGGGAAAACGAGGACAAAGAGGAGGGAGAAATTTACACCGCCTGATCTTATATCTATCTTCGATTCGCATACAATCTATTCAACTTGCTGGAGCAGTTCATGCCCACCACAGCGAAAACCACCAAAACCCCCACGACCCTCTTGAAGGGCACCACCGTCGACAAGCTCGTCGGTCTGCGCAACAAAAAGCGCGACCTGGAAGGCTCGATCAAGTCCCTCGAGGGCCAGATCGAAGAGCTGCAATCCCAGCTCCTGGAGGAGATGGAATCGGCCGGCGTCGACAAGTTCAGCGGCAAGCTGGGCACGGTCTCGATCTCGACCAACGTGGTCGCCAACGTCGAAGACTGGGACGCGCTCTACCCCTACATCGCCAAGAACAAACTGTGGCATCTGCTGCAGCGCCGGGTCTCTGACCCTGCATACCGTGAGCTGCTCGACGCCGGCAAGAAGGTGCCAGGAGTTCAGCCATTCAGTAAGAAGCGCCTGAACCTGCGCGCTGCGACGTAAACCCCGAAAGGACCCCACCATGGCTACTGCCAAGAAAACCACCGCCCCCAAGACCTCCACTGCCGTGGCTGTCAAGAAGCCCGCCTCGGGCGCCATCGTCTCGATCCAGGAACAACTGCGCGCCCAGGCCGCAGCTGCTGCATCCAAGATCGCCCCCGCCGGCGGCAACAAGATCCGCTACAGCAAGGGCAAGTTTGTCCTGCCTGACGGCTCTGAAGCCGAGACTCTGGACCTCGTCGTCGTGGACTTCGCCTCGATGAACACGTACTACGAGAACGGCTACGACAAGGACAACATCGTCCCGCCGAGCTGCTTCGCCATCCACCCCGAGCCCAAGGGCATGATCCCCAGCGCCAACTCGCCCGACAAGCAGTGCGACGACTGCGGCTCCTGCCCGATGAACGCGTTCGGCTCGGCCGGCGCCGGCAAGGCGTGCAAGAACACCCGTCTGCTGGCCGTGCTGCCTCCGGACGCCGACGCCGACACCCCGATGTGGACCCTGAGCGTGCCGCCCACGGCCATCAAGGGCTTCGACGGCTACGTCGGCTCGGTGCTGCGCACGTTCCAGATGCCGCCCGTGGCTGTGGTCACGACGGTGTCGCTGGACCCGAACGAGGACTACTTCAAGCCCCTGTTCGGCGATGCTCGCCCCAACGACAACCTGGAAGTTCACTTCGCCCGTCGTGAAGAGGCCGAAGAGATGCTGGCTGTCGAGCCGGACGTCTCCAGCTTCGGCCAGACCAAGGCTGCTCCGGCCCGCAAGCCGGCCCCGGCCCGCAAGACGGCCACTGCTCGCCGCTGAAAGTAGTCCATGACAACTCGCCGCTGGTACGTTGCCCAGGCCCTGGAGTCTTACCCGAGCCTCAAGCGGGTCATCGGTGTGTTGACTCTGGAAGAAGTCCTCGCTGCTCTGGACCTCGAGAGCAGCACCCTCAGACGTCGATCCCATATCGACAGGCTCATTCAACGAGCTACTCGGCTCAATGAGCTGGAATTTACCCGCCAACTAAAGGAGAAATACCAAAATGGCTAAAGCACCCAAGACCCTGTCCAAGGCTGAAATCAAGGCCAAGACCAACGACCTGAAGGCCGCACGCAAGGCCGTGCTGAACACCTTCGCCCCCTATGCCTTGGACGTGAAGGCCGCTGAAAAGACCTTGGCTGACGCCAAGAAGCAGGCCGAGAAGACCCTGGCCGCTGACCAGAAGGCTGTGGACGCCGCCGTCAAGAAGGCCGAGAAGGCAGCTGCTGCCCGCGACAAGGGTCTGGCCAAGATCGACGCCGAGCTGGCCACGCTGGCCCCCACCCCCAAGGAAGAAGCTGCGGTCTAAGCGACCCGGCGGTTTCCGGTCGCCCGCTACGGCGGGCTTTCCTTTACCTTTGATTGAGCAGTTATGAGCAAAGACGTCATGATCGACATGGAGACCTTGGGCACCACAGCCGATGCTGTGATTCTCAGCATCGGTGCGGTCAAGTTCAACTTGGAGACCGGCAAGATCGACGACGAGGGCTTTTACCGCTCTGTCTCGGTGGAGAGCAACCTGGACCTGGGTCGCCGCATCAGCGAAGACACGCTGATCTGGTGGTTCAACCAGGGGCCGGAAGCGCAAGGCGTCTACCACGAAGAGAAGATCGACTTGGATACCGCACTGGTGGAGCTGAGCGACTGGATCGGGGCCGGCGACTTCAACCCCTGGAGCAATGGCGCGGACTTCGACCTGCCCATGCTCCAGCACGCCTACACGCAGCTGAAGGTCAAGACGCCCTGGAAGTTCTGGAATAATCGGTGCTTCCGCACCCTCAAGAACTTGCCCGGCGCCAAGGCCATCAAGGTGCCGTTCGCCGGCGTGCAGCACAACGCACTGGCTGATGCGCACCATCAAGCGGTGTGGGCCTGCGAGATCCACAAGCAACTCTTCGGCAAGACCGCCGTGAAAGGCAAGGTGAAGGCATGAGCCAATCCATCGACGCAACCCTGGCTGAACGCGGCACTCGCTACGGCGACTTTGCCACCCACGCCCAGATCACCCAAGACCTCAAGGCAGTGATGCACAAGTCCCCGAAGTGGAACTCGCTGCGTGCTGACCAAAAGGAATCCCTGGAGATGACCGCTCACAAGATCGGTCGCATTCTCAACGGCGACCCCGACTACCACGACTCGTGGCACGACGTCGGTGGCTACATCCAGCTGGTCGCCGACACGCTCATCCCTGCGCCTGCAGTGGTCGCCACACAGCCGAAGAAGCGATGAGCAGCAAACCCGAGACCACGTTCATCGCCTCTGTCCACAAGCACTTGCCCAAGGACCTGTACTCGATGAAGAACCACAACCCCTACAACGGGGGCATCGCCGACGTCTGGTACAGCGGCGAGCGCGACCTGTGGGTCGAGTACAAGTTCCTGGTGCTGCCTAAGCGTGACACTACTGTCATTGACTTGGTCGGCGGCAAAGAGCCGAGCATCAGCCGTCTCCAGCAGGAGTGGCTCAAGAGCCGGCACGCAGAAGGGCGGAGCGTAGGCGTGATCGTCGGGTGCAAAGAAGGTGGTGTGTGGTTCCCGGGGGTTTCTTGGGACACCACATACACCACTGGTTGGTTCCGCGTACACGCCCTGTCACGGAAAGCCCTGGCTGACTTAATCTCCGAAACCTTGAGCGCCCAAAATGGATGAATACCTGTTGGTGGGCGCTGAAAAGCTCGCCGCCGAAGCGATCCAAGCAGGGATCGAAAAATGCCGAACCAAGGAAGGCCCGCCTGTCGGGTTCGATGGCTCCTGCAAGTGCGGAGAAGACATCGACCCGCGGCGCGTCGCTCTTGGGCACTATCGCTGCCTGGACTGCCAAACCCGCATAGAGCGACGGAGGTAGAACACAGAACATGAACATGATGCCCGAAGGCCACAACGGCCTCTCCTCCGTAACCCACGCACTGCGTGGGTTTTTTAGACCCCAACATCGTCTACCTATGTTCGAGCTGCTTACGACACACGAGAGCGAACGCGCCGCACAGCAAGGCTGGCAGCTGAGCTGGGTGGTCGAAGAGAGCAAGACCCTGGTGCAGATCCTCCCGTCCTGGCAGGTAGCTCAGATCAAGAGCGCCGAGCAGGCGTACCGCCTTGTCATGACGCTGGCCAAGACCAACGACCCGACCGCCCTGCGTGCGCTGCAACTGTGCGTGCGCAGCCGCCAACCTGCCGCCGCCAAGAAAGCGGCCCGGAGAAAGAAGCAATGAATCTCAAACCCATGCTGGCTGCGCCGGCGGACCTCGACAACCTGCGCTTCCCGCTGCTGGCCAGCCCCAAGCTGGACGGTATCCGCGCTCTGAAGGTCAAAGAAGGTTTGTTCAGCCGTACGCTTAAACTCATCCCCAACCGCCACATTCAATCCGCTGCTTGGGCGTGGCCCGCAGGGCTCGACGGCGAGCTGATCGTCGGCTCTCCCACCGACAAGGACGTGTACCGCAACACCGTCAGCGGGGTCATGAAGGTGGAAGGCATACCGAACTTCACGTTCTGGGTGTTCGACCAGCACGACCGCCGGTCTGTGTACCAGGACGCCCTGGAGGCGATACAGCAGACTGCGGCGCAGCACATCTCTGTCGAGGTGCTGAACCAGGAAGTCATCGGCGACCTGGATAGCCTGCTGGCCTACGAGGCACAGCAAGTCGAGCTGGGGTTTGAAGGCGTGATCCTGCGTGACCCGCACGCACCCTACAAGTTCGGCCGTAGCACGGCCAAGGAAGGCTACCTGCTCAAGGTCAAGCGCTTCGAGGACAGCGAGGCCCAGGTCATTGGTGTCGTCGAGGAGCAGCACAACGGCAACGAGGCGACCAAGGACAACCTGGGCCGCACCAAGCGCAGTACGGCCAAGGCCGGCAAAACCGGCAAGGGAACGATGGGCACGCTCGTGTGCCGCGACCTCAAGAGCGGCGTCGAATTCGAGATCGGCACTGGCTTCACAGCTGCTGACCGCACCGAGTATTTCAGCAACCCGCCCAAGATCGTGAAGTACAAGTTCTTCCCGGTGGGCGTCAAAGACAAGCCCCGCCACCCGGTGTTCCTGGGCGTGCGCGATGAGAGGGATCTATGAACGTCACCCACACCACATTCGCCGAGTACCTAGATCATCTAGGAACGGACCTCACAGTTGTCAACGCCGCCCGCGCCAGCTTCGGCAAGGAGAGCGATTGGGAAACCAACGCAGACGGTACCTACGCAGGCCCAACCAACCGCCTCAAGCCCGAGGACGCCAATCTGATCCGCTTCCTGGCAACGGGTTACCGTACCAAGGAGTGGGACGAGTTCCTGGACGAGATTACGGATATTGCACGCGCCGGTATGAGCAACTGCAGAGAGGAACTCACCACCCTCCTCCACGCCTACAAGCGCAAGCCCCAGCACTGGGCGCCGTTCGGCCACCCGCATGTGCAGATCCGCGTCTCCATGCCGATCTTCCTGGCCCGCCAGTTCGTCAAGCATCAGGTCGGCGGTGTGTGGTCCGAAGAGTCGCGCCGCTACATCAGCGACGAGCCCGGCGTCTACATCCCGCAGGAGTGGCACACCCGCCCTGAGGACATCAAGCAGGGTGCTGGCGAGCTGGTCAAGCATCAGGGCATCGCCGATTCCATCGCAGTGAACACCACGCAGCGGTCCATCGCCGCGTACAACCAGCTCCTGGGTGGCGGCGTCGCCCCGGAAGAAGCCCGCACCGTCCTGCCGCTCAACATGATGACCACCGTGGTCTGGACCGGCTCGCTGCTGTTCTGGTCCCGCGTCGTTAATCAGCGCGTAGACGGCCACGCCCAGCTCGCTGCCCAGGTGCTGGGCAAGCAGATCAGTGCCATCGTCGGCCCACTGTTTCCAGTGTCCTGGAAGGAGCTGACCGGGAGGACCGAGTGACCGAGATCAAGTACCTCGCCACCTCCGACCCAGAGTGGCTCTACCCGGAGGCGGGTGATCCGCCTCCTCCCCTGGGTACCAAGCTGTGGCTGCTCAATTCTGGCGGAGCCGCCACCACCGGTCCCTGGACCACCGGCTCCAACTTCATCGCTTACGCACTCATGCTCAAGCGCAACAAAGAGAAAGAAAGGATCATCCGTGAACGTCGCACAAATCAAGGAGATGCTGGAACTGCAGCACCAGCTCAATGCGGTCATCAACCCCGACTGGAAGACAGCGAAGAATCCGTGGACTAGAGCCATCTGGGTCGAGTCGGCTGAGCTGCTTGATCACATCGGTTGGAAGTGGTGGAAGGCTCAGGGCACCAACGTGGCCCAGGCCCACATCGAGCTGGTGGACATCTGGCACTTCATCCTGTCGCAGTTTGCTGAGACCGGCGACGACATGGACGTCGTCGCCTCCGAGCTGCATCACCGCCTGTTCGATCAGGGCCGTCGTGTGATCTTCATCCGCAACAAGATCCACAGCCTCAACGAGATGAACCTGCTCGACCGTGTCGAAGCTATGGCTTCGCTCGCTGCCAGCGGCAACGACTGCACCGCTGCGTTCGCGGCATGCTGCGAAGAGCTGGAGCTGGACTGGGACGAGCTGCGCCGCATCTACGTTGGCAAGAACGTCCTGAACTTGTTCCGCCAAGCCAACGGCTACAAACAGGGCACCTACATCAAGGACTGGAACGGCGCAGAGGACAACGTCCGCCTGGAAGAGACCATGAAGTCGTCGCCCCACCTGTCACCGGCCGACTTGTTCAAGCAGCTGGGCTTCGCCTATGCCCGGGTGCAGAAGGAGCCGGCATGAAGACGCTTGATCTCATCCGCTATGACGACATCCGTCGCCGTCGTCACACCATGAAACAGCGCGTCGCAGAAGCGCTCCATCGGGCGGGATGCCCTGACTGCCAAGCGGACGACTTCTTCGAGGCCCTCGGCCAGAAGATGCGCGCGATCGTGGCCGAAGTCGACGCGGGCGGTAGCCCGGCCACCATCGAGCTGCTGCCGTCCTCCCCCACCACCAAGCACTGAAAGATCATCATGAAGCTCTACATCATCGACGCGCCCGTTGCGGGCGAAGCCAACATCACCCGCGTTGTCACCAGCCAAGCTGAGTGCGCCTCCACCCGCGCCGAGATTACTGGCCTGGGCATCAAGCGCAAGGACATCGAAACCTACGAGGTGGACGTGCCCACGACCAAGGCTGAGCTGGTCAACTTCCTGAACCAGCTGCTGTCTGGTGGCGTCCGCCAAGTCGTCGCCAACTACAAGCTGACGAAGTAACGCCCGAGTCGTGAACAACAATCTCAGCCATGGCCAAGTCGCAAAAGCCACGCAAGAAGTACCGCAGGCCGACCTTCGGGACGAACCCGCTTCTGGTGCTGGAGAACCTGTCTCCACTGAGCCTCAGGGATCAGATGAAGTTCAGCATCCTGGCCCACGAGACGCACACCCGTCTCGTGACCGGCCCAGGGACGATGGATGACGCCATGCTCGTCGGTGGCACACTCAACGTGTCCGAACTGATGGGCACGAAGTACCTCGTCGGGCACGACTGGCTGGCTGAGATCCTCACCGCCCAGCAGGCGCTCGGGGCCATGATGGCCCGAGGTGAAGAAGCGGGGGTGTACGCCTACACCAAGGCCGAGAAGGAAGCCGTGGATCTCGCTCTCGAAATCCACGACGCCCAGCTCGAGGACAGGCGCATCACGCCGGCCAGGATCGACGCCATCGTCGCTGACCTGGAGCGGATGAACTGCCTGGACCAGTACTTGAAGTAACCCGCCCTGCCCCACCAACAAACCCGCCCTCGAGGCGGGTTTCGCATTTCTGGAGATCATTATGGAGCGCATCGCCAACAAAAACGCCTCGGGCTACGTCCGTCGCCGCCGAGAGTTCAAAGGCAGCAACCTGTTCGGTACCTACCTTGATGACCGGTACGTCGTCTATTCCTACGGCGAGCACTGGCCGCTGTTCATCCACACCGACGGCGTGTGGTTTGAGAACCAGGACAAGTATTCGCAGACCACGTCGGTGCAGAAGAGTCAAGCCCGCCCCAACGTCGACACCGTCAAGCTGAGCACCGAGCAGATGATCTCCGTTGCCCAGAAGGGGGTCGTGGGCCACGTCGTCGAGCGGATGGTCGCATGAGTACGTTCCACATCACCCTCGTGTCCGGCAACGAGAAAACCGGACCCATCCCCGTCACCACGTCGAGCGCAGATACCTGCCCCACGTCCTGCCCGCTCAAGAAGAACGGCTGCTACGCCGAGCACGGCCCACTGGCGTGGCACTGGGCTGCAGTCACCGCCGGTAAGCGTGGCGGCACGTTGGAGAGTGTGTGCGAGCAGATTGCTCGCCTACCCAAGGGTCAGCTGTGGCGCTGGGCACAGGCTGGTGACCTCCCAGGGGACGGCACCCTGATTGACCGTGAGGGCCTGGACATGATTGTCGAGGCCAACAAGGGCAAGCGTGGCTTCGCGTTCACGCACTACGACCCAGGCATCCGGCACAACGCCGAGGCGATCCGCGCTGCCAACCTGGGTGGCTTCACGGTGAACCTCTCGGCCAACAACACCGCGCACGCTGACAAGCTCGCTGCGCTGGGCATCGCGCCGGTCGTCGTGGTGCTGCCTGCGGACACCACCGAGGCCTTTCGCACCGAGGCCGGCACGCACATCAGCGTGTGCCCAGCCACCGTGCGTGATGACATCACATGCGCCCACTGTGGGGTGTGCGCCGTGAACCGTGACACGCCCCGTAAGAGTGTCATTGGGTTCCCGAGCCACGGTACGAGTCAGCGCAAGGCTGAAGCAATCGCCCGCGAACACCGCATCGTGTTCACACGCACCGTGCCGCGATAGGAGACCGCATGCTCTGCCACTTCCTTCTAGGCCAGCTCAAGATCGAGTCCAGGGTCAGCAAGAAGCTCGGGCGCTGTCCGCTTGACCTCATTGCTCGGCACGCCATCAACGAGCACGGGAAGATCACACCGGACGAGATGGCCGAGAACCTGCGAGCCGTCAAAGAATGCAGGGCCATCAAGTCCCGCTACATGGTCGACCCAACCGACCCCACCGCCGGCTTCGTCATCGTCACGACTGACGAGGGCTGGGCCAACACCACTGTCACCTTGGAGAAATAATGATCGCCTTTTTCACCGCACTGCGCGCCATCCGCGCGGTCTACAAAGGGCTGCGTGCTCTCGTGGGCATCCTCATCGTGAGCCACGGCACCTACAAGTGGGTGCAGACCAAGCGAGCGACCTAACGCCGCCTCAGTCCTTCTCCCATAGGTATATAGTAAGTATCTAAAGATATATAATTAATTTCTCTAAGAGAAGTTTTAAGAATGTAATGTAAGAATGTAAGAAGATAAAGACTAGGTACAGAGGTAGAAAAGCCGGCCCGAGAGCCGGCTTTCTTTTTTGGGGCGGAGCCGTTATGGGTAGGAAAATTATTCCGCCATCGCCCGCACCAACGGGTTGAGCGGCATCGCCCGCAGCGTCGTGTCAGCGATCGGTTCAGTGATCCCGTCCACCAGCTGCTCCACGCCCGGGCCAAGCACCGAGAACATGTCCCGCGACGCGTCCACGCCGATCGCCCCGATGCCCAGCGTGCCGCTGCGCTCCAGACCGTGCATCACCCAGTCGCCCAGGTCCATACCCTGCATGTGGTTCGGCAGTGTGCCGCCACCCATGATGAGGCCCTTCATCACGTCGCTGGCGATCATCACGGGGATGTAGCCCGCGAACGTTGCGATGGGTCCCATGTTGCCGTAGTTCATCTCCTTGACCGCACGCTTGAGGATGGTCTGGTGGAAGCTGTAGCTGAACTGCTTGAGGTGGAAGAACAGCGAGTAGTGTGGGTCGCTCGACCAAGCTGGGCGTTGCGCCGCGTTCGGCGTCAGCACCGCGCTGAGCGTCCAGCGGTTCAGTGCTGCGTGAATCGCGTCGATCTGACGCTTGGCCTCGGTCTCGCTCACACCGGTCTGATCCATGAGGTCCTGCATGTCGGTGATCAGGTTGCCCTCGCCGTCCAGCGTGATCTGGTCTGGGGTCAGCCCCAGCTCGGTGAGCCAGCGCTGGCTGTGGACATCAGGCAGCGCCTTGTGACGCGCGATGAACGCTGCAGCAGCCTTGACCGCACCCACGCGCATGCCACGGTTCCATGCCTCCATGCCGTTGATCTTGAAGAACGCGTCGTTGATCCGCTTGGCCCCGTGGCTGAGGTAGGTCGAGGAGTATTCCTCGGAAGCGTGGTGAGAGAGGATGGCCGCGTCCACCGCACCGATGTGCTCGGCCAGCTTGGTCCACTTGTCCGACAGCGCACCCTTGGGCTCCTGGCGGAACAGGTCGGCCCAGCCACGGAACACTTCCTGGATGCCGCGCTGGAACGCCTCGAAGGCTTCACGCATCGTGGCCCCGCGAGCGATCATGCCCAGCGGGTCCACTACGGAGGCGAACAGCGTCAGCGGGAGCAGGCGCACGTTCTGGTAGACCATCATCCAGCTGTTGAACTTGCGCATCCGGTCGCTGATGTCCTTGCCCAGCGAGCCCTCCATCGCACCGGTGGCCTGACGGATGCCGCGCATCTGGCGCGTCACCCAGGCGTTTGCTGCCTTCTGGTCCTTGAACTCACCCTTGGCCAGCTCGGCGCGGGCGTGATTGGTCAGCTCGGCCTCGATGGTGCGCAGGCTGGCATCCAGGTGCTCACCCTTGCGCCCGAAGCGGCGCGTGTACTCCGCAGAGCGCACGCCCTCGCGCAGGTAGCCGGTCATGATGCCGATGAGGTTCTTGTTCTGCCAGGGCTCGGACTTCTGCGTCTCGATCCAGGCGAACTCGCGCTTCTCGCCGGCGGCGAAGTACGGGGCCAGCACGCCGTCCTCGCGCTGCGTCGCCACCTTGCCGTCGGTACCGTTGCGCTTGATCAGGTAGTTGGTGATCTCCTCGGCCGCAGCCTTGTTGTCCATCTCGACGACGCCGTCCAAGAGCTTGCCGTGCTTGGTATTGCGCAGGTTCGCAGCGCCGGCGATCTCGGCCAGACGCTCAGGGTAGTTGTCCATGAGCATCTTGACGAAGCCCTCGCGGTCGTCGATCAGCTTGGTCAGGCTCCAGACGCGGGGGAAGTAGTCGTCCTTGACCGTGCCCATCTCCATGCCGGATTTCTGCAGGTAGCCGTCCTTGCCACCGAAGTCATTGAGCTGCTGGCGGATCTCCTTGACCGCCTTGAGGTAGGGGGCGTAGGGGATCTCGTTCAGCGGGGTCTTGGCCTCCAACAGCTTGGCCACGTTGGCCATGTCCTTGTCGTCCAGGCCCGCGATGGCGTTGGCGAAGCGGTTCATCTCCTTCGTGGCGATGGTGCGCTGTGCGCTGAGCAGGCCCTCCTGCATGCCGGCCGAGCCCTCATCACCAGGGTTGGTGAACAGCTGACGGGCCAGGGCCTTGGCCTCAGCGCTGGGTGCGCGCAAGAGGATCTCCTCAGCGGGCATGCCCAGCTGACGCACACGCTGCATGAGCCCATCCAGGCGCTTGAGGCCCTTCTTGGTCCAGGTGCCCTGAGCCAGGATGTCGTTGAGCACCTTGCCGGCGGTGCTGGGGTCGCCCAACTTGCCGTCGTTGAACGCCTGGAAGATGTCAGCGGCTTTCTCCTCGTCCTTGATCAGACCGGCCACTTGACGGAAGAACTTGCGCAGCTTGGCGAAGAACCCGCGGGCAGGGCCGACGGGCAGCTGCAGCTTGCCAGCCGCCCAGAACTGGAATGCGTAGGCGAGGCGCTCCTCACCGTCGACGAGTTGAGCCTTGGCCGCAGGGTACTTGGCCAGCAGGGCCTGCAGGCGCTGGAAGATCACACGGTTGTCAGCGATCGAGCTCATCACCCGCAGGGCCTCAGGGTTCTTGGCCAGACCAGCGAAGAAGGCGTGCAGGCCTTCGTGGTACGCGGTCTGCATCACCCCGGCCGCAGCCGTGGTGCTGATCTTGACGAGGTTCTCGGCTTCGATGAACTCACCCGAGTAGCCGGTGAGCTTCTCGAACTCGACGCGCACCTTGGGCAGGACTTTGTTCATCCAGGCCTTGGCCTGGGCGATCTCCTCGGGGGAAGCAGGCGTGTCACGCGGGGTGCGGGCGTCCTGCTGGTTGAAGTGGACGTAGTTCGTCGTGATCTTGCTGTCGTCGAAGATCACGTAGTTCGGACGAGCACTATTCATCCCGCTGCTGGAAGCGAACCTGTGACCCAGGATGCCCAGGGACTGCAGGTAGTCGGAGGCAGCGGTTTGGGAGCCGAACTTCCGGACAAAAAAGTTGTATATATCCCCACCTGTCCGGAGGTCCTGGTAGGTGCGGAGCCTGCGACGGGCGATGTATGCCTCTGTAGCTTTCTTGGCCTCCTCCAAAGTAGGGTACCACCCGATAAGGTCCGCTCCGTACAAGGCCATGTACCTCTGGCTGTTTGGCCTGATGGAGGCGCCTAGTGCGAAGTGCTTTTCCCCTCTCTCCTGCCAGACCAGGGGAGATGTACTGGGCTCCTTCAGCTCCTTCAGAGCCTCCTGCACCAGCTCGCTCTGCTCAAGCAGCGGTTTGTCCCAGTCGAGTAGCTGCTCAGGCTTGATGTTGACGGAAACTTGGTATGTGGGGGACACGTCTCCGCGGTACTTATGCCCACCGCGCTTGCGGGCTTTCTCGATCTCCCAGTCGAGGTCCTGCTGCGCCTCATCCTCGTCTACGGCAAGCTGCGCCATCTCGTTGGCGATGATGCGCTGCTCTTCCTTGGCGAGAGCCCGCGATTCGACGAGCTGCTCGCGGTACTTAGCGATCTGCTTGACCGACGTGTTCAGGTCTTCGAGGGATTTGACGTGGCGGTCGAACTCACCCTCGGAGAGGCGGTGCATCTTCGTGATGACGTCGGCGGATGCCTTGATCTGGTCGATCAGCTCCGTTGGGATACCGACCTTAGCGATGACACCCCTCTCTCCAACTACCCACGCACCCTCTGAGTCCTGTCCGATGGCAAACACTTTGTCGACGGCTTTGCGCAGCTTCTCCATGACTTGGTCGGTTGCGCGGTTGCCAGTCTTCCACCCATCCCTCATCCAGGGGATGCCCTCGCGTAGGCCGTAGTACACGTCGTGCTCGCGGCTGAGGCCGAGGTTGCGGCCGACGATGATGCGGGCGGAGTCCCCCAGTGCGGCCTCAGCCATGGCATCGGCATTGGTCGTGACACGCTTCGCCTCCTGACGCAGCACGTTGATCTTGCGCCCGATCGCCTGGAGGCGATCCATCGCCGCCGTAACTGCGGGCGAAGAGATGCTCTCGGCGACCTTAGCTGTGAACTGGTTCTTGTAGCTCTTGTGGACGCCGTTCGCCGTGCTCAGATAGGTGCCCGCGCCATACGCCGCGTTGCCCTCGCCCTTGCCTTTGTGGGAGCGCCAGTCGAACTTGCCCTCGTGGCGGATCGGGCTGTCGTGCGTGGCGGCGAAGCCCGGACGACCGAGGTCGTCGTGGATCTCATTGGACTGGGCGTTGAGCTTGCGACCGAACGGCACGAAGTTGGCGAAGTCCGTGATGTCCTTGTCGCGGGCATAGAGGAGCTTCTCCGTCATGGCGTCGCGGTAGCGGTTGACCGGGATGCGCTTCTCGCCGAACGCGGTCGGGATCGTCATCGTTGCGTGGTCCGTCTTGCTGTCACCGATCAGGTCCACCACCGTAGCGCGCCTGCCAGTTTGTGTCTCGGTACCGTCAGCGGCGTGTTCGTAACGACCGACAGTGGCACCGTCCTTGCGCACCGTGTAGGCCTTGATGGCGCCGTTGTCCACCACGACCCCTGAGATCGTGTGCCCCTTGGGCGGCACGACGTAGGTGGTGACGAAGCTGCCCATCCCCCCAAAGGAGCGAACGAGGTGAGCCTGCGGGTACAGGCGGGTCAAGCGTGCTTCTGCTGCCTTCTGGGACAGGTTCGTCGTCAGGTCCAGGTCGTGGATGGGCAGGCCGGGGGGGCGGTACACCGTGCCCTGGGCCGCGTAGGCCAACGAGCCGGTCAGCGCGAACCCGCCCCCTTCGGTCAGGCCATAGACGATGTTGGCCGCGTGCTGATCCTCTGCGAAGGCTCCCTTCGGGTCCATCAGCACTGCACCCGGCTTGGTCGGGCGCGCGAGCTTGATCTCACCCGAGAGTATGCCGTCCACCAACTGGTCGGCCTCAGCCTGCAGCGTGCGGAAAGGTACGCCCCCGAGGGCTTCGACCACATAGCGTGCAGCCTCCTTCACCAGGGCAAGCAGCTTCTGGGGCAAGGTGCCCTGCTGGGCGTACTTCTTGTAGAGGCCGTAGGTCAGCAATTGCTCGACGGCTTGGCGCACGATCTCCTTGCGCTTGCGCACCGGGGTGTACATGGATTGGCGCGGGTCGCGGTCGACCTTCGCCATGATGTCCTTCTCCATCTGGGAGCCGGCGATGCCCGCCTCCACGCGGTCGTAGAAGTCCGAGCCGATGACCATCCAGCTGACGAAGCGGGCGACGTCCGGGGCCATGGTCTGGTCAGCGTCGACCTGCAGGGTGCGGCTCACCAGGGAGATCCGGTCCTCCAGGGGCATGCCCTCCATCGCCGCAGGCGAGACGGTGATGCCGCGCTCAGCCAGGACGGAGGTCAGTTTGGCGTCGAGGGTGGGCTCATTGGACTGGGCGTTGAGCTTGCGCCCCGCCTTACTCGGGACGAGTGACGCGTCCGAGTTGATGTTCGTGTCGAGCGCCGTGAAGATCGAGCCCAGTTCGATAGTCTGCCCTGCCGGCACGAGATTGAATGTCTCCAAGGTTGCAGCCATGGCCACCACGATCTTGTGGGGCACCAGACCGTCCTGCACCACCCCGTCGACCAGATCCGTAAGTGTCTGTCGGAGCAGGGGCCGGTCAGCCGCCTCGATCTGGCGGGAGTTGACCATCGCGTCGGCGAGTTCGCGTGCGCGCTTCTCGGGGGCCACGCCCCGCTCGATGAACGTCTCAAACTCGGCATGAGTGAGCCCGGACGGGTTGGCCTTCGTCGTCAGCATGGCGCGACCGCCCAGGTCCAGCAGCTGGGCCAGCGCAGACTCGTGCTTCGGGTCGAGGTTCAGCGCGGTGCGGACCATACCGACGAAGGCGTCCCAGGCGTTGGCGGCGGTCTTGCCGAGGTAGCGGGCCACTGCATCGTTCGGCTTGATCTTGACCAGCTCGCGCTGAAAACTGATGTTGGCCAGGCCCTCTGCCAGGAACTCCAGCGAGGTAGCCAGGCCGTAGGCATCGCGCAGTCTGGGGTTCTGCTCGATGACGTGGTCCATCAGGCGGTACACCGCCCGGTGCAGCCCTTTGTCACGCATCATGGCCGTGACCGTGGCGGCGTGCACACCTTCGTGCAAGACCGTCCCGGCATGACCCAGGTCGGCATCCTCAGCGACGCGGATGACTTCGGTCAGGGAGTTGTAGACGCCGCTGTTGCCTCGGATGTCGGCCTTCTGTGTACCGAACACGTCCACGTCTCCGGCGATGGAGTTAACAGCTCGGGCGATGACCTTCGTCGCCGGGTCCACGTCGGCGACGAGGATCTCGCGCATCATGTCGCGCAGTTTGGCGGGGGTGTTCTCGTCCGTGGCAGAGAGGCGGGACATGACCGCTGCCTCTAGCTCCTTGTCGTACTTGATGGCGAACATCTGATGCGCCCGAGCATTGAGCTCGTCGATCTCAGTCTGAACCCCCGGTGTGCCCATCAGTTTGTGGACCATCAGGCCGTGCATCGCCCCCAGGTACTCGGGGGATGCGAGGAACTGCTTGTAGGTCACACCTTTGCGCCAAGCCTGTACCCCCTCGTCGAGGATGCGGCCAGCAGCCATATTGCTCGCCGCTGCGAGGGTTCGGTCCAGGATTCCGGCGACCTTCACGCCCTGGTGACGCGCACGGCTGGCGATGCTTGCGCCAGCGGACTGCCACCGTCCTGGCGACACCTCACGGTACCCGGAGTCGGTCAGGAACTTGGCGACCTCGCGCTCGCCCACGTTGAAGTCACGCTCGCGGTTTGCCTTGCTGTCTGTGATGACCGTGGCACCGGCCTTGACCGCACGGCCAACCTCAGCGAAGTCCGGCGCTACGCGGCCACCCCGGTTGCCCTCGGCGGAGATGAACACCACGTCGTCCGCTGTGTACTGGCCGGTATTGGCACGGTCGCCCCAGGCCTTGGCGTACTTGGCTGTGGACGAGCGCTCCGATCCACGACCGATGAACTTTGTCGCTTGGTCGGACTTCGCTTGGTCCTTCTTGGTGTAGGGGCCGCTGGTGCCGAGGTCAACCCCGCCGGCCCCACTGGGCTTTGCCTGGGCTTTTGGGGCTTCCTGCGCTGCCACCTCCGGGGCAGCTGCGGGTACACGAGCGAAGATGCCTTTACCGGTCGGCGGCGTAGGCGCGACGGGCCTGGGTGCAGGACGGGCCTCACGAGGCGTGATCCCCACACCAGTTGTGCTAGGAGACGGTCGGTCAGGGCCAAAGAACCCGGGCTGCGTGCCCTCACGCCGTGGTGTGTCGGGGTCGATCCGCTTGCGGCTGACGTCCACCTGACGAGCGGCCGGTGGCTTGCGCGAGGTCTCGTCGGAGATGAGCGTGTCGTCCCGCGCTGGGGCATTCCTCTCCAGGGTGCCCTGGATGTTGCCTTCGTTGATCCGGCCGACAGACGTCTTCGGAGCCATCAGCTTGGCAATCGCAACCTTCTGTTTTGGTGTCGCACTGCTTTCCAGCAGGGCACGGGTGAGTTGCCCACGCAGGAACTCGAGTGTGTCGACCAGCCCGGCGGGGTCCTTGCCGTCTGCCAAGGTGTCCAGGAAGTCCGCGTTCAGTGCGCGTGCCGCTGGGTAGAGGTAGTGCCAGCCACCGACGGGGCCGGCGTCGCCCTTCTCACGGCGCTCAGGGCGGTAGGCCGAGCGGATGCGTGCGGCGATGGAGTTGATGCCCTCCAGCTGCTTAGGGGTGAGTTCAGTGCGGTCCTCGCCGGGTGTCAGTAGGAGCTTGGCGCGGATCGCGTCACCGCGCTCCTTGGCTTGGCCAGCAGCGCTCATCTTGTGCTCTGCGCTCACGGTGGTGGCCGGGTCATAGCCTTCGATGCGGTTGCGGAACTGCGCGTCTGCGAACTCGTCTGGCACCGCCCCGGGCTCTTGATCCGGGAAGAAGTCCAGCGGCGAGATCTCATCGTCGGTCATCTCGACTGGGAACTCGGCGCCGTCCTCGATGACCTCGCGCTTGGTGCCGTCCGCGTTGCGCATGCGGCGGTCGCGGCGAATCTGGTCAGCCTGCTTCGGAGCGTCCTTGTAGACGGCGCGGTGGGACTCGCCGGTGTAGGGGTTCGGCTTCTCGCCCTTGAGGATGTCCGGTGCCTCGTCGCGCTGGCGCTCGGAAGAGGTCGTGTCGACCGCCGTGCTGTAGCGCTTGCCGTCCTTGCGCAGGCTCAGCCCATCCAGGAATTCGCGCTGCTCACGGGCAATCTCAGTCTTGGTGGAGCCCTCAGCCTTGGCGTACCGGTCTGCAAACCCGTTGAGGGTCTTGCGCTCGTCGGGGGTCAGCGCCGCGTAGTCCTGCGGGTCCATGGTGCGCATCTCACCGACGTCTTGCAGCGGGTCGACGACGGCCGGCTCCTCGCGGCGTCGCTGGTCCTTGACGACCGCTGCTTGGTAGTCCTCGTCGGCACGGGCGTCCGCGTCCGGTCGGCCCGGACCCAGGAACACACCCTTGCGATCATCCGGCTTCCAGCGCATCTGGCCGGCTGTCATCGTGACAAGGCGCAGGCTGTCAGGCACAGAGTCGGCGACGCTGGGCTTGCGGCCGTTCTTGCCCTGTTGCGGGGTTTCGAACGCCTCGGGCTTGCCGAACTTGTTGCGTTTGACGGGCATCTGCGGACCCACTGCGCCACTGGCCAGGATCGTCGAGATGCCGGTCATCAGGTCGTCCAGGTACTCACGGTCCAGGTCGCCGCGACCGAACTTGGACGCCTTCTCCTTCGTCATCACCTCGCTCTTGTTGCGCTGGGTGCGTGCCCAGTACACGAGGTCGCCAGCCTTGATGTAGACCGGCTTGTCGCCCTCCAGTGGTGCGAACTCCAGGATGTTGTAGGCGTCGACCACTTCATCGTGTTCGCGCTTTGCGGCCTTGCGCAGCTGGTTGGCTTCGGCGCCGGTGAGACCTGCATTCTCGATCTGCGAATCCGCTTCGCTGGTGATCTTGCGGGCGAAGTCCATCGCCTTCAGGCCCTTGTTGGTCATGGACCTGACCTCGGCCAGGGAGATGTCCTCCGGGGCGCGGTTGGTCATGTCCTCGGCGACCACGAGGTAGCGGTTGGCGAAGTAGTTGTCAGCGCGGCGCAGTGCTGTGCGGCGTTCGCTGAGTGTAGAGACTGCCCCGGTTCGGGGAGGAGGGGCGTTCTGAGCGTTGATGGCTGAGGCTAGTTCCTGGTACTCAGCCATGGCCTCCTTCGCCGCTTTGCCGGCATTGATGAGCATCTGCGCCTGTGCAGTGCCTGCGAACTCCCCAAGGTCTTCGTCGCTCACCTCGTAAAAGGACTCGTCGGCGTCCTCGCCGTACACGTCATCCTCCAGGTCTTGTGCGGCGCGGTTCGCGTCGTGCTTTTCCTGAGCGCGGGCGTATTTTTTGCGCAGCTCTTGGTATTTTTGGCGGGCTTCGTCGGCCCGCTTGCGTGCAGCCTCGAACCTCTCCTTGCCCAAGCTCTTGATCCCGGAGGAGTCGGGGCCGTCCTCGTCAGCGACGTTGGCTTTGGTATCGGGGCGTCCTTCGTTACGCTCGTCGTACATGTCCTTGAGGACTCGACCTAGCACCTCGATCTCGGTGTCCCACTTAGCCTTCTGCTCGGCGGTTACCTTGACCGCCCCCGCCTTCGGCGCTTTCCGCTTGGCGGCTGCTTCAGCTTCGTCGGCCAACCTCACCGCTTTGCGCAGGTAGTCGCGGTACAGCGAGATCCGGGCCGCGTCGGGCACCTTCATGTCCCCGAGGAGGTCAGAAGCCTTTTTGGCCTCGACGGACCAGCTCGCGGACTTCTCGCCCAGGTCAGCCTTTACGGCCTCGATCCGCGCCTCGATAGCGTTACGCTCGTCAGTCAGTTTGTCGTCCAGGGCGAACAGGCTCGGGCGCCTGGTGGCAGCTGCGAGGCGGGGGTCTTCCTTCGGCGTGCGACCAAGGACCTTGTCCGCCTCCACAGAATCGCGCCACTTGGCGAGTGCTGCCTTGCTGACCGGCGCGCCGGCGAACGGGTTGCGCCAGTCCACGCTGCTGCGGATAACTGGAGTGTTCTTGTACCCGTACAGCTTCGGGGCGGAGGTCTTGCCGACCTGCTTCTCGCCCTGCCGCTTCTCGTAGTCCGTGACCTCCCCGTCGTCGTCGATCTGGAAGCCCTCGCCGAGGATCTCTTGCTCGTCGGCAGTCTCGCCAAACATCGGCGACGCCTTCTGACGCTTTTCGTCCTTACCCTTGGCGATGTCGCTCTCGTTGATGACGTCCAGCATCTTCGCCACGGTGCCCGAGCCGATCATGCCGTTGAGCTTGTGGCGCATCTCTGGCTGGCCGGTGCCGTCGGCGAGTTTCTCGATCAGTTTGAGGAACTGCTCGCCGTGCTCGCCGTAGAGGTTCACGCCGTTGTCGAGCAGCTTCTGGTGTACCTGAGGCGAGACTGTCGCTGCGATCTTGCTGACCAGCTCGGCACGCTCCTGCTTGGCCTGAATGCGCCCTTCCGGGGTCTCCAGTCGCTGGATCTCAGCCTTCACGTACTCGGCGGCGGGGGTGAGGTACTTGTTGCCGTCCTGACCCACGATGCTGGCGATCGTGTCAGCCATCTTCATCGCGTCTTCGGCGCCGTACAGGCGGCGCATGGTGTCAGCCACGCGGCCCAGGCGGGCGTTACGGGTACCCGGCTGGGTGCCAGCCACATCACTGCGGCGGAAGTCGCGGGACGCGTCGATCAGCTCAAACGCGGTGTGGCTGGCCATGCGGGCCAGACCCTCCTTGCCCTGGTACTTCGTGCGGGCGAACTCAGCGGCCTGACGGGCAGCGAGGTTCATGCGTGAGGTCTGCTCAGCTTTGCGTGCGCTGGGGCCGGTGGAGGCCAGGGCCTGCTTGGCGGCAGAGCGCCGGCTGGCCTGGGTGGCTTCCCAGTCGGCCAGGGTGTAGCTGGTGGAGCTGCCCTCGTCCGCCTGAAGGTTCTTCTTGCTGCGGGCGCCGTCCACCATGCCGCCGACCACGTTCTTGACCACGCGGGCTGCGCCCTTCACGGCAGCGGTACCGGCCGCGCCAGCAGCCTTGCCCAGGGTGCGGCCGAGGTTGTTGCCCTCGGCGTCGAGCTCTTCGACGTTGTAGTGCTCCTTGAGGAAGTTCGCGGACTCGTCCAACGCGCGCACTTGATCCCCTGCGCCGGGGTCCATCACGCGCCCCAGCAGATCGGCCGCACGGTCGTTGGACTCGGCCAGCGCCCGCAAGTGCTTCACGACGATGCCGGTGCGCTCCACATCCGCCGCCAGGAAGTCTTCGTCAGTGGCGGTCTGGGGGTCGAGGTGCTTGTCCAGCAGGACGTCGATCTCGCGGGGGTCCAGAGCCTGGGCGCCCTCGCCACCCTGGAGGTCCTCAGCTTCCTTGCCGCCGGTCAGCCGATCCCACCAGCTGCGGCCCTTCTCCTTGGCCGAGTCCACGGCGCCGGTGGCGAGGTCGACGGTGTCGCCAGCCTTCTTGCCCAGCGCGTTGGCCACACCGCCCAGGCGCTCGTGACCGCCCTCGGCCAGGGCGCCGGCAGCGGCGGTCGGGCCGGAGCCGAACACGCCGCCGGCGAAGTTGTTCAAGTCCTCGCTGAAGTCACCAGTGGTGTCACGGTCCGGGTTCAGGTGGCCCAGGCCGAACTGCGAGGACTTGCCCTGCGCAAACTCGGTCGCGCCCTCCAAACCCATCGCGGCCAGCGTGCGCCCGCCAAACGAGGTGGGGGCCATCTTGCTCAGCGCGGCCATACCGGCCTTGCCGGTGAGCTGACGACCCAGCAAGGCCGGCAACGCGGTGTCCATCGCCCCGCTGACCACACCATGGGTCTGAGCAGTTCGGTTCAGGTCTTGCCACGAGGTACGAGCCATGAGCTCAGGGTCGCGCATCGCGTTCTGCACGAACTCGCCCTTGGACTGGTCGTAGTTCAGGCCGAACCCGACGGCCGGGGCGCCCCAGGTCAGGGCCTTGCTGGCGAGCTGAGCTGCCGGGTGCTTGGACATCCCCAGCAGCCTGCCGCCGGCGTTCATGGCGGTCGCCGCCAGCAGCGGGTCCTGCATCGAACCCGCAACCTGACCCGCAGCCTCGCCCACCCATGTGAGCCCGTCACCGATGAGTCCGCCGCCCGCACTGCCGATGTTCTCGACCTTGCCCACCTCGGGGGCGTAGGCCCCCATGCGCTGCTGGGTGGCTTCCAGCTCGGCCTGGATGACGTCCGCCTCCGCGTGCCGGCCCTCAGCCCGCAGGCTGGCCAGCTGCGCCGCCGCAGCGTTGGCGACGTTGCCGACGCGTGAGCCCTCGTAGGACTTGCGTACAGCGCCCATGTTCTGGGCCTGCAGTTCCTCGAAGCCTTGCTGAGAGACGCCGGGGTCGGCGAAGGAGAATGTGTCGCGGAGGCTGGCCATGTGGGGTTCCTTACTTGGGGACGTTCACGCCGCGTGCGCGCAGCAGAGCGAGTTCATTTTCGCCGATCTGGTCGTGGGGCAGGTACAACTTGCGGCCACCGCCCAGGTCGAGCTCGTAGTTGGCGGGCTCGACGTTGCCGCCCTTGACCTTGCCCTTGGCCCACCCGACTCGATCGAGCTTGGCTCCGTTCAGGTCGGGGAGCTGGTCGAGGCGCGGGTTCGCCGGGTCCCAGCCGACGGTCTGTAGGAAGGCGTTGTCCTTGGTGGTGTTCAGGCCTTTGAGGATGTTGAGCCCTGCTGTGAGTGCAGCCTGACGGGTCATTTCCGTCCCGTCGGGGAGCCGAATTGGTGCAGCCAGCTCGTCTTCGCGCATTTGGGTGGAGCCTGGGACGATGCTCTCCATTGAGTTCAGGAGCGCACCCTCGGCACCGGCAACGGGTTTGCCATCCTCGTCCGTCTGCATGAACTGCCCGAACCGCGCCACGGCGGCTTTGCGTGCGCCCTCCGACAGGTTCTGTTGCGTCGTCTGGTCGCTGTTCAGGGCGCCCTGCGTGGCGATCAAGCCTTCGCCCGAGTAACCGTATTGGGCCATGAGCTTCAGCGCCGTAGGGATGTCGCCGCCTGCCATCTGCATCGCCATGGCCTGGGCTTGGCGCTGTGCCTGCGCGGGCATGTTCTTGGCGTAGGCGCCGCGCAGACCCATGTCCGCCGTGTAGCGACTCGAGGCGTTCTGCGCGTCGGTGGAGTACACCGAGCCGCGCAGGCTGTTGTCCGAGGTGTAGCGCGACGTTGCCGTGGTGGCGTCGGTGTTGTAGCGGCTGGTGGCTGCGTCTTGGTCGCCGCCGGCCAGCTGGGCCAACGTGGCCATGCCGCGACCACGCTCGCGGACGCTGCCGGACTTGATCGCTGCCATGGCAGCGGACTCGGCATTCGAGCGGGCAACCTGCTGGGCGAATTTCTCGGACTGGGCGACGTGCGGGGCCACGCTCGGGCCGGCGCTGTACCCGCCTCCACCCATGCGCAGGCTGGGGCCGCCCTGCCCGCCTTGCGGGGCCTCACCGTAGCTGCGCGAGACAGCGTCCCAGTCACCACGATCGGCGGCGGCTTGGCGGGCCTGTGAGATGGCTGCGTCGGAGCCGCCCAGGCCGAAGGACGAGGCGAAGGGCGAGATGCCCTTAGGCAGCGTAGTGACCGCGCCCCGGGAGGTGTCGAAGTCCAGCGACGGGCCGGCAGGCTGAGCGGCGGCTGCGGGTTGAGCGGTTGCGGCTGCGGGTTGAGCGGTTGCGGCTGCGGGTCGGGCGGTTGCGGCTGCGGGTTGAGCGGTTGCGGCTGCGGGTTGGGCGGCTGCGGCCGGGCGGGTGCTGTTGCCGGCCGCGTCGGTGGCCTTGTTGACTGTGGTGACGGGGGCCTGCCCTTGGGCAGCGGGCTGCTGGGCGGGGGCCTGCCCTTGGGCAGCGGGCTGCTGGGCGGGGGCGCCGGGTTGAGCGGCTGTAGGCTGGATAGAATACTGTTCCTGAGCAGCGGGCTGTACAGAGCTGGGGCCGTAGGTGTCGCGCAGACTGCCGACGGGCTTGCCCTGGCCGTCGATCATGTCGGCACCCTGCTTGACGTTCGTGCCGCTGTAGACGGTGCGCCCGTTGGCGTCCTTGGTCTTGTAGACCGCGCCATCCCTCAGGCCGGCAGGCATGTTCTGGGGCACGCTGGCCAGGGCCTGGGTGAAGTCCTTGGGCGAGTTGGCGTTCGCCCGGAGGGTGCGGTCCTCGATCTTGCCAGACGCGCCCTCAACCACGTCGGCGACGACGCGGGGGTCTTTGTAGCCGGAGCTGGCCCGCCCCGCCCCCGCGTCGCTGGGCGTGAACGGGCGGATGCCCGGGCGAGCCGCT
>JACCEA011035614.1_pt1 | contig 30294 bp, 22 predicted proteins | sample 7449851 | NCBI WGS metagenome assembly JACCEA01 (sample SAMN15323453, study PRJNA562643) | freshwater metagenome | isolation source: river surface water | place: USA:Blue River Watershed | collected 2017-08-18
AGCAGCCGACCCCGCAGCAGCTGCAGGACCTGCTGTTCGCGTGGAAGGTGGCCAAGTTCGTCAAGTCCAACGCCATCGTCTTCTGCAAGGACGGCATGACCATGGGCGTGGGCGCCGGCCAGATGTCGCGCCTGGACTCGGCCCGCATCGCCAGCATCAAGGCGCAGCACGCCAACTTGACGCTCAAGGACACGGCCGTCGCCAGCGACGCCTTCTTCCCTTTCCGCGACGGCCTCGACGTGGTGGTGGATGCGGGCGCCAGCTGCGTCATTCAGCCGGGGGGCTCCATGCGTGACCAGGAGGTGATCGACGCCGCGAACGAGCGCGGTGTCGTGATGGTCTTCTCCGGCGTGCGTCACTTCCGCCACTGAGCGCGGCCGGCTATCCGTCAGATCCGTCGCCAGAGACGGCCCTGTGCGTCGAGGGGCAGCCGCACCCGGCGCCCTGCCTGCTTGACCTGGCGCAGGATTTTCTGATCAATTTGGCAAATAATTGCAATTTGATTCGGTTGAGGCGGATCGAAATTGATCAGGTCTGGAGAGTCGACTGTGGTGGTTTCCTGCGGTTAGGCAAACGCCGGCCCTTTGGCAAGGAGTAGATCCGAATGAAGAAAATCGTAGTGGCCCCCGGGTGGCGCCGTCTGTCCGCAGTGGCGCTGACTTTCGCCTTGGTTCTTCAGGGGTGTGGCGGCAATTCGTCATCAACCACCTCTGGTGAGTCGGTCACCGGGGTGGCCGCCATGGGGGCTCCCATCAGCCTGGGAGCCATCAAACTTCTCGGCGCCAATGGGCAGACCAAGACTGCCGATATCGACGCCAGCGGCAATTTTTCGATCGACTTCACGGGCCTGACCCGTCCCATTCTGGTGAGAGTGGAAGGCGTCGCGGGTGGTACGACGGTGGTCCAGTACTCGGCAGTGACCCCCGCCGTGGGGGGCGTGCTCAATGCCAACCCTGTGACCACCGCCATCGTCACACTGGCCATGGGAGCGGACCCCGGTGTCGTGTTCGAAAATGCAGACCTGACGGCAGTCGCCCGTTTGACCGATACGGCGGTCGGCAATGCAAGTGCCACCCTGACCACCACACTGAACGCCGCCCGCGCCGCGGCGGGGGTGAGCACCAGCGCCGATGTGAACTTTCACACGGGCAGTTTTACAGCGAACAAGACGGGACTCGATCGGATCCTGGACCTCGTCAAGGTCCGAGTCGAACCCGACCGAAGCGTGGTGGTCGCCAACAAGACGGCCGACTCTGTCGTCACCGTTCAGCCGCCGACGACTGCCGGAGGCATCCCCGCCGCGAGCGGGAGCCTGGGGACGGTGGAATCCATCAACACCAACGGGATAGACACGCTGGGGAGCGATTTCCAGCAGCTGCTCGCGAACGTATCCGCCAACTTCGGCAGCGGAGGCACGGCGGCAGCCCAGGCGCTTTTTGATGTGGGCTTCTTCAATAACGGGGTGGACGCCGCCGCAGTGATCGGCATGCTGGCTTCAGCGTCCGATATGACAGGGGCGCAGCTGCTTCCCAGCAGCGTGAGCAATTGCACAGGCGCCTCCCCCAACTATGTCTGTGACGCGCTGTTCACCATCAAGTACACGGACGGCGCCCTGGAGAGCTTCGGGTTTCCGGTCCGCCGCCAGAGCGATGCATCCTGGCGCCTGTATGGCAATCAGGCGCCGTTGGATTTTTCGGTGAATCCGGTGAACTTCCGGGCGCAGTCCAGCGGCGGGACAACGACCCGCGCGGGTTTCAATGTGGCAATTCGGCCCTTCAACAACGCCTTCGTTGCCGTCATCAACAACACCGCGACGGCGATCGATCAGACCGTGGTCTACCTGGGGGGCTCGGCCACTGGCACCCCGGTGGCGACCCTGTACGCGCCGGGTAACAGCAATACGTGTTCGACCTCGGTGCAGTACATGGTCGTCGGAACCGGTGGGGACTGTGGCAACTTCATCAGCATGACCGACAGTCAGATCGATCAGCTCAAGCTCCAGTCTCGGCCCAAGGTCACCCTGGTGTTCAAGAACGGCGCGACGCAAGTGGGGCAGCCTTACACGACCTACCTCGAGACCGTTCCGCTCAAGTCGACCGAAGTGACGGACGACCGGTTTGCCGTGTTTTCGGACGCTACCTGGTCGGCCTTCCAGGCCGCCAATGCGGGCGGCACCTTCACGCTCGCCGTGAGCAAGGCTGCCAGCGTAGGTCTGGAGGACATCGTGGGGGCTTACCCCGCAAGTGCCTCGACGCCTGCCAATTCGATGCCGTTTGCAACCGTCCGATCCGGGACGACTTTCTCGGTCAAAAAGGCCACGGGCGCCACCAACCTGATCGCGGTCACGCGCGATGCGGCGGGCCGGGTTTACTGGTACCAGCGCAATTGATGCCTCCGAGGTGACCCGGTCCGCGGCGTCCCTCAAAGACACACCCGCCTGAACGTGGTGCCATTTGCGTGTGGCGCATGTGGCGCGTGTGGCATCAGACCCATGCAAAAGGCCGGTGCCCGGGCCTTTTGCAGGGAGATGGCGTGTCAGGTGGCTTGTGATCGCCCCTCAGGCCGCAATCGTCTTGAACACCTCGCGGGCGGCCGCGATCGTCTCTTCGATGTCGGCGTGCGTATGCGCCGCGCTCACGAAGCCGGCCTCGTACAGCGCCGGCGCGATGTAGACCCCGCGATCGAGCAGGCCGTGGAAGAGGGTGTTGAACTTCTTGCCGTCGCTGGTCATCACCGTCTGGTAGTTCTGCGGCAGCTGCGGCAAGAGGAAGAAGCCGAACATGCCGCCTTCGCAGTCGGCGCTGAAAGGCACACCCTCGGCCTTTGCCGCGGCGGTCAACCCGTCAACCAGCAGGCGGGTCTTGGCCGACAGGGCCTCGAAGAAACCCGGCTGGCTGATCTGGCGCAGCGTCTCCAGGCCGCAGGCGGTGGCCACCGGATTGCCCGAAAGCGTGCCGGCCTGGTAGACCGGGCCCAGGGGCGCGAGCTGCTCCATCACCGCACGCGGGCCGCCGAAGGCCGCCAGCGGCATGCCGCCGCCGATCACCTTGCCCATGACGGTGAGGTCTGGCTTGAAGCCGGGGATCAGCTTGGCATACACGCCCTGGGCGCTGCCCAGGCCGACGCGGAAGCCCGTCATCACCTCGTCGAACACCAGCAGCGCGCCGTGCTGCGTGCACAGCTCGCGGCAGCGGCTCATGAAGGACACGCTGGCGCGCACGAAGTTCATGTTGCCCGCGATCGGCTCGATCATCAGGCAGGCGAGCTCGCGGCCGTGGAGGGCGAAGGCCTCTTCGAGCTGCGCGAGGTTGTTGTACTCGAGCACGATGGTGTGCTGCGCCACTTCCTCCGGCACGCCGGCGCTGGTGGGGTTGCCAAAGGTGGCCAGGCCCGAGCCCGCCTTCACCAGCAGGGCGTCGGCATGGCCGTGGTAGCAGCCTTCGAACTTGATGATCTTCTTGCGGCCGGTGGCGCCGCGCGCCAGACGCAGCGTGCTCATCGCCGCCTCGGTGCCGGAACTCACCAGGCGCACCATCTCGATGGAGGGCACGGCCTTCACGATGGCCTCGGCCAGTTCCACCTCGCGCTCGGTGGGCGCCCCGAAAGAGAAGCCCTCGAGCGCCGCCTTCTGCACCGCTTCGAGCACCGCCGGGTGGCCATGGCCCAGGATCATCGGGCCCCAGGACCCGATGTAGTCGATGTGGCGCTTGCCATTGGCGTCCCAGAAATAGGCGCCCTGCGCGCGCTGCACGAAGCGGGGCGTGCCGCCGACGGCGCGGAAGGCGCGCACCGGCGAGTTCACGCCGCCGGGGATCAGCGCCTTGGCGCGTTCGAAGAGTTGCTCGTTGCGGTCTTGCGGGGAAGTCATTCAGTCGTCGTGCGCCGGTCGGCGCGTGGAAAGTCGGATGCGGAAGGCGACGTGGAGGTGAGCGTGAGCGACCTGGCGCGCTCAGTGCTTGGTGTCGGGAGCGGGCATGTCCAGCACCTGCAGGGTCTGGGCTTCCTCTTCCGTCGCCGCTTCGGATTCTGCCGGTTCCGGCTGGGCCCAGAACATGCGGTCGGGCACCACATGACCCATGCCGGGCCGGAAGCCCGCGTCCAGCGCCTCGTCGAGGTACTCGAGCGCCTCTTCGGTGGCGGCGACCAGGTCGGTGCCGGTGGCCAGCAGCGCGGCCAGCGCGGCCGAGAGCGTCTCGCCGGCGCCGGAGAAGACCGCCTCGAAGCGCTCGAAGTGGCGGCTGGCCAGCACCGATTGCGGCGAGGCCAGCACGTTGTCGATGTGCTGGTCCGGCAGCGGGATGCCGGTCACCAGGGTGTAGGGCACGCCCGCCTCGCCGGCGGCGCGGGCGATGTCGCGCGCGCTCGGGCTCTTGTCGCCCGACCAGTCGGGCAGCAGCCAGCGCCAGAGCGTGCTGTGGTTGCCCACCAGCACCGTGGTCTGCGGCAGCATGAGCTCGCGGAAGGCGTCGAGGTAGGCCTCGATCTGCGCGTCCTCCCACCAGGAGAGGTCGGGCATGTAGGCAACCAGCGGGACGTCGGCGTAGTCGGCCGCGATTTCTGCAATCGTGCTGACTGTCTCGGGGCTTCCGACGAAGCCCACCTTTATCACCAGGACCGGCACGTCCTCGAGGATGGCGCGGGCCTGTTCGGCCACCGCGTCCTCGTCGAAGGCGAAGTGGTCGAAGACCTCGGCGGTGTCGCGCGCATAGGCGCCCGTCACCACTGGCAGCGCATGGCCACCGACCGAGGCCATGGTCACCCCATCCGCGGCAAGTCCAGCAGCGCCGCTGGGGTCACTCGCGTTGAAGCTCATCACGCAGGGCGGACCGGCGTCGCCTTCAGCGCCCGCGGTCTGGGCCTCGTCCGCGTCCTGCGTGTCGGAAGCGGCGGACGACGGGTCGTTCACCGAGCCGGCTTGGCGGACCGAGTCGGTGTCGGGAATCATCTGCATGCCCAACGGCCTTTTCTGATCACTGATGTGCATCTTGAGAATTCTTGTGGCGGTTGAGGTGGATACAATCGTTGCATTCCCTTGGAAGCACCCTTAAGCTGTGACCGAAGCAAAAACTTGGATGTGTCTGATCTGCGGCTGGATTTACGACGAAGCCGTCGGCCACCCGGACCCGGTTCCTGAGAATAATATTCCCCCCGGCACCCGCTGGGAGGATGTTCCCATGAACTGGACCTGCCCGGAGTGTGGCGCCCGCAAGGAAGACTTCGAAATGGTCCAGATCTAAGGAGGGCGCGTCCTCCGCCTCCCGCCCGTAGTCAGCGGCGGCAGGCCCCACCGATCCGATCCCGCAGTTCACGATCTTCCGGTCGCGCCCTCGCCAGCCCGCAGAGGCTTTCAGGGAGCAGCGACACGTGAACGAATCCACGGCCGGCAAGGCCATTTCCGCGAGCCCGCTCGCGGCCCCCGTCGAATTGAGGCCGCCCCAGGCGGAACCGGCGCCGCCCCTGCTGCGCGTGCTGGTCATCGACGACAGCAACACCATCCGGCGCAGCGCAGAGGTCTTCCTGCGCCAGGGCGGGCACGATGTGCTGCTCGCCGAAGATGGCTTCGACGCCTTGTCCAAGGTGCTCGACTACCGTCCCCACCTGATCTTCTGCGACATCCTGATGCCGCGCCTGGACGGCTACCAGACCTGCGCCATCATCCGCCGCCATGCGCAGTTCGCCACCGTGCCGGTGGTCATGCTGTCCTCGCGCGACGGCGTCTTCGACAAGGCCCGCGGCCGCATGGTCGGCTCGCAGGAGCACCTCTCCAAGCCCTTCACCAAGGACCAGCTGCTCAATGCCGTGCGGCAGCTGGGCGGGCCGACTCTCCACGGAGGCCATTGAATGCCCATCTCCAAAGTGCTGGTCGTCGACGACTCGAAGACGGAGCTGCATTTCCTCGCCGACCTTCTCACCCAGCATGGCTACCAGGTGCGCACGGCCGAGAACGCCGAGCAGACCCTGCAGCACCTCGAAGAGGACCGGCCCGACCTGGTGCTGCTCGACGTGGTCATGCCGGGTCAGAACGGCTTCCAGCTCACACGCACCATCACCCGTGATCCGCGCTATGCGGGCCTGCCCGTCATCCTGTGCACCAGCAAGACACAGGAGACCGACCGCGTCTGGGGCCTGCGCCAGGGCGCGCGCGACTACCTCACCAAGCCGATCGACGCGGGCGACCTGCTCGCGCGCATCCAGGCCCTGGGCTGAGCGGCGTGAGCGGGCTGTCCTCGCGCGAGGCGCTGCGCGCCATGCAGGAGCGCCTGGCCCGCCGGCTGCAGGCCGGCCCGGCCGACGACGCCAAGGCCTGCTGGCTGGCGGTCGAGGCCGCGGGCGGGCGCTACCTGCTGCCCCTGGCGCAGGCGGGCGAGATCTTTCCGTATTCCCCGCCGCATCCCGTGCCCTACACCCGGCCCTGGTTCCTGGGCGTGGCGCACCTGCGCGGCGGCCTGTGGGGCGCGGTGGACCTGGCGGCCTTCGTCGCCGGCGAGGAGGCGCAGGCGGGCGGGCGCGGTGCGGCCTCGGCCACAGAAGCCGGCGGGGCGAACGCAGCCCTCGTGCGGGCCGGAGCCACCGAGGCGACCGAGCCGATTGAGGAGTGGCGTCTCGTCACCTTCCACGCCCATCTCGAGCTCAATGGCGCGCTGCGGGTCGACCGCCTCGCGGGTCTGCGCGGCCCCGACGACTTCGCGGTCAGTGCGCCGCCGCCGCCCGGCGCGCCCGGCTGGCTGGCCGACCGTTACCGCGATGCGCAGGGTCAGGCCTGGCAGGCCCTGTGTCTCGTCTCCCTGGCGCGTGAACCGCGTTTCCTTTCCCTGGCCGAATGAGCCCCACCCACTGACCATGTCCTCTGCACTCCTACTCCAGCGCCTGCGCCTGAGGCCGGTTCCCCAACTCCGCTCGCTGCTGCGGTGGTCCCATCCCGGCCGGCCCGGCGGCTGGCGTCCGCGGCTGTCGGGCGGCCGGCTGCAGCGCTTCCTCCAGGCCGCGCTGGTGCTCTCGCTCTCGGTGCTCGTGCTCGGTTCGGTGCTGGTCGTGCGCCGCGCCGACCACCGCGGCCAGCAGCTGGCCAGCACCGGCCAGGCCCTGATGCAGTCGCAGCGCCTGGCCAAGGCGGTTTCGCAGGCCCTGGTGGGCCGGCCCGAGGCCTTCCCCGAGGTGCGCGAGAGCGCGGGCATCCTGGTGCGCGCGGTCAGCGGCCTGCGCCAGGGCGACCCGGCCCAGGGCCTGCGCGCGCTGGAGGGGCCGCACGCGGCTGCCATTGGTCCGCTCGCTCCCCTGGCCGAACGCAGCGGCCGGCAGGCCGAGCTGCTGCTGGCGCAGGAGAAAACGCTCACCCAGGCGGGCGCCGCGCTGCGCGCGATCAACCGGCACAGCGCCGACCTGCTCGAGATGGCCGAGACCATCGCTGCGCTCAAGCTGCAGCAGGGCGCGTCCGCCGCCCAGGTGTCCTCGGCCGGGCAGCTGGTCATGCTGACCCAGCGCATCGGCAAGTCGGCCAACGAATTCCTCACGCAGGACGGGGTGAGCGCCGAGGCGGTGTTCCTGCTCGGCAAGGACCTCAACACCTTCCGCCAGCTCGCGCAGGCGCTGCAGGACGGCAGCCCCGAGCTGCGCCTGCCGCCGACCCGTGACGAGGCCACCCGCGAGCGGCTGCAGCAACTGCTCGCGCTTTATGACCAGACCCGTCGCGACGCCTCGGCCATCCTCGATCACCTGCAGGGGCTGGTGGCCGCGCGGCAGGCGCAGTCGCTCATCATGGCCGACAGCGAGCCGCTGCGGCGTGGGCTCGACGGCCTGCAGGAGCGCCTGTCCGCCGAGGCCGGGCCCGGCTGGGCGGGCCTGGCGCTGCTCACCCTGGCCGGTGTGGCGGCGGTGCTGAGCGCAGTCGCCCTGGCATGGACCCAGCTGCGCGACAGCCAGCGCCGCCACCGCCTGGCCGAAGCCCAGCGGGAGGCGGCCGAGCGCCAGGAGCAGGAAGCCCGGCGCATCAACGACGCCAACCAGGCAGCCATCCTGCGCCTCATGAACGAGCTGCAGGGGGTCGCCGAGGGCGACCTCACCCAGCAGGCCACCGTCACCGAGGACATCACCGGCGCCATCGCCGACTCGGTCAACTACACGGTGGAGGAACTGCGGGCCCTGGTGGGGCAGGTGCAGCAGGGCGCCGGGCAGGTGGCGCAGACCACCGGCGCGGTGGAGCTCACCTCGACCGAGCTGCTGGCGGCGTCGGTCGAGCAGCTGCGCGAAATCCGCGACACCGGCGAGGCGGTGCTCGCCATGGCCGGCCGCATCGTCGGCGTGTCGGCGCAGGCGCAGCAGGCGGCCGAGGTGGCGCGCGCCTCGCTGCAGGCGGCGGCCCAGGGCCAGCAGGCGGTGCAGGCGTCCATGGGCGGCATGGACGCGCTGCGTGGCCAGATCCAGGACACCGCCAAGCGCATCAAGCGCCTGGGTGAGTCCTCGCAGGAGATCGGCGAGATCACCGAGCTCATCTCCGACATCACCGAGCAGACCAACGTGCTCGCGCTCAATGCCGCCATCCAGGCGGCCTCGGCCGGCGAGGCCGGGCGCGGCTTCTCGGTGGTGGCCGAGGAGGTGCAGCGCCTGGCCGAGCGCTCGGCCGACGCGACCCGGCAGATCGCCGGCCTGGTCAAGGCCATCCAGGGCGACACCCAGGACGCGGTCGCCGCCATGGAGCGCTCCACCCAGGGCGTGGTCGAAGGCGCCCGCCTGTCCGACAACGCCGGCACCGCTTTGGGCGAGATCGACCGGGTCTCCCGCCGCCTCGCCGACCTCATCGCCGAGATCTCCCGCGCCGCTGACGACGAGGCCCAGGCCGCCCGGCAGGTGGCGGGTAACATCCAGCACATCTTCGCCGTGGCCGAGCAGACCGGCGAGGGAACACGCTCCACCGCCCACCAGGTGCGCGAGCTGGCCCGCATCGCCGAGGCCCTGAGCCAGTCGGTCGCCCGTTTCAAGATCGCCTCCTGATGTCTTTCGCCCCTGCCTCGCCCGCCCTGTCCGCCGCGCCCGCGCCGGCGGACCCGCCCGATCCGCGGGCCCAGGACCTGGGTCCGCTGACCTGGGTTCTGGAGGACGTCCGCCGCTGCCTCGACCAGGCCGCCCGGGCGGTCGCCGCGGGCCAGCCGGCCCAGGCCGAGGCGCCGCTGCACCAGGCCGCCGGCGCGCTCGAGATGGCCGGCCATCCGGGCGCCTCGGGCGCGGCCCGCGTGGTGAATGCGATGGAGCTCCTGGCGCGGCATCTCACCGCCCACCCTCCCGCCGACGCGGCGGCGGCCGGCCAGGCAAGCCAGGCCATGGCGCACGCCGGCTTCGCGGTGACCGACTTCCTCGACGCCGTCCTCCACGGGCGCAGCGCCCACCCGGTCGCGCTCTATCCCAATTACCAGGCGCTGCTCGCCCTCGCCGGCGAGGCCCGGGCCCCGGGCCGCAGCCCCGACCGCGCGCTCCTGCGCGCCCACCCCTCGGTCCTGTGGACGCCGCCGGCCAGCCTGAACCTGGCGCCGCTGGAGCTGCCCGAGGCTGAGTCCCCAGAGGAGGCCATCGAGTCGATCGAGCTCAGCGCCGCGGGCCCGGATCAGTTCCATGTGGCGCAGCTCACCGAGCCGACCGCGGCGCCTTTCCCCTCGGGGGCCGCGCTGCGGGCCCGGCTCGACCAGGCGGTGCTGCAGTTCGTGAAGGCGGGCGACCCGGCCGCCGCCCGCGAGCTCTCTTTCCTCTGCGCCGGGCTGGTGTCCCGGCTGCCGGCGGATGACACGCCCGAGTCGCGGCGCTGGCGCCGGCTGTGGCGGCTGGCGGCGGCCTTCTTCGAGGCCCAGGCCCTCGACCCTTCGCTCACCGACCTGCCGGCCAAGCGCAGCGCCTCCCGGCTGCTGGTGGCCTACGCCCAGCAGGCCTCGGCCTCGCTCGCGGATATCGAGGCGCTGGCCCACGACCTGCTCTATGCCTGCGCCGCCACCGGCCCGGTCGACGCCGGGAAGGCGCCCTGCCTCGCCGCCCTGCGGGAAGCCTGCGGCCTGGCCGACGCACCCGCGCTGGACCATCAGTCCGCGCCGTTTGGCCGCTATGACCCGGCGGTATTGGCCCTCGCCCGCAAGCGCCTGGCCGCCGCCCGCGAGGGCTGGGCCGCGCTCTCTGGCGGCGAGGTGCTGCAGCTGCGCGCCACCGTCGACCACCTCGCCTCGGTGGCCGAGGTGCTGCCGCGGCTGCACGAGCCGCTCACGCCACTGGCCCAGGCCTTGTCGTCCGTCGCCGAGCAGCTCGCCGCGCTGGCGGACCCGCCGGCCGCGCCGCTGGCGATGGAGGTGGCCACCGCCATCCTGTTCCTCGAGGCCCTGTGCCAGGACTTCGATCCGCATGACGCCTCGCAGGGCGAGCGCGCGCAGCGCCTGGCGGCCCGCCTCGGCCGGGTGCAGCGCGGCGCCGCGCCCGAGCCGCTGGAGCCCTGGGTCGAGGGCCTGTTCCGACAGGCCAGCGACCGGCAGACCCTGGGCAGCGTGGTCGACGAGCTGCGCGCCAGCCTGGGCGAGCTGGAGAAGGACCTGGACGCCTTCTTCCGCCAACGCGCCGACCGCGCGCCGCTGCAGGCGGCGCCGGGGCGGCTCTCGCAGATGCGCGGTGTGCTCTCCGTCCTCGGCCTGGACCAGGCGGCGCGCGCGGTGCTGCGCATGCGCGACCAGGTGCAGCTCTTGTGGGCCGAGCCCGAGGGGCCGCAAGCGGCGGCCCTGGTCGAGGCGCTGGGCCAGAACCTGGGCGCGCTGGGCTTCCTCATCGACATGCTGCACTACCAGCCGCATCTGGCCCGCGAGCTCTTCGTCTTCGACGAGGCCTCCGGCGAGCTGCGGCCGGTGATGGGGCGGGCGGCGCCTCTGGCGCCCTCCCTGCTGTCGCCGGCTTCTGGGGCGTCCGGCTTGGGTGGTACGGAAGGTCTCGCTGCCCTGGCGCAGGTCCCGCTGGCCGATCCCTTCCTTGTCGACGCCGCGGATCCCGGGGCGCAGCCGGCCCTGGACTTCGTTCTGGACGCCGAGGCCGACGCCTTGGCCGGTCATGCGCCCGAGCCGGTACCTCCGTCGCAGCCGCCGACGCCCGAGCCGCCGGGTCCCCACCTGCCCCCTGTGCCCCCCATGCCGCCAGCCCGCGAGCCGGGGCCGCCACCCGTGCCGGTGGAGGAGCCTGAGCCCGCATCTGGGCCTGCGCTGGAAGCCGTGCCGATGCCTGCGCCGATGCCCGCGCCGATGCCCGCGCCGATGCCCGGTCTGGCACAGGCCCTGGATGGGGTCCTTCCCCCGGTCACCGCGGTCATCGAGCCGGTCGTCGAGCCGGTTGGCGCGGCCGGTGGGGTCGGCCCATTCGACGGCAGCGATGGCGGCGACGCCGAGCTCCGCGCCATCTTCCTCGAGGAGGCGCACGAGGTCCTCGCCAGCGGCCGCGAGGCGCTGGCGGCTCTCTCCCAGTCGCCCGGCGACCTCGCCACCCTGGCCGCCCTGCGCCGGTGCTTCCACACGCTCAAGGGCAGCGCCCGCATGGTCGGCCTGGAGGAATTCGGCGCCGCCGCCTGGTCCCTCGAGCAGTTGCTCAATGCCTGGCTGGCCGAGGCGCGCGCGGCCGACCCGGCGCTGTGCGAGGTGGCGGGGCAGGCCCTGGACGCCCTGGCCCGCTGGGTCCGCGACCTCGCCGCGCTGGGCGAGGGGGATGCGGCGGCCCTGGGCTGGCGCGCCTCCGACGTCACCGGGCCGGTCGAGGCCCTGCGCGCGCGGAGCCAGTCCCGCCCCGAGCCCGCTGCGGGTACGGTCGAAGCGGTGGAGGAAATCCGTGAGGTCGGTCCCCTGCGTATTCCGGCGGGCCTCTTCAACGTCTACCTGCAGGAGGCCGACGAAGATTCGCTGCGCCTGCAGGAGGGGCTGTCGGCCTGGTCCCTCGCGCCGGCCCTGCCGCCTTCGCCCGAGCTCGAGCTGCTGGCGCATTCCCTCGCCGGCAGCTCGGCGACCGTCGGTTTTGCCGGCCTGGCCGACATCGCCCGCCAGCTCGAGCTGGTCTTGCAGCGCCAGCCGCATCGCGCGGTGATGGCCGTGGCGATGGACGCGGGGCACCTGGAAGGCCCGGCGCCGACCGCCGATCTCGCCGACGCCGCTGCCTTGCTGGTCGCCGCCGGCGAGCACGTCCGCCAGCTGCTGCACCAGTTCGCCGCCGGCTTCCTGCGCGAACCGGATGCGGGCTTGCTGGAGCGCCTGCGCCAGCTGGCGAGCCATGAGCCGGCGCAGGCTGTGGACATCGACCTCGGCCAGCTGCAGGACGGCGAGCCCGACCCGATGGTGTTCTCGCTGTTCGAGGAGGAGGCGCTGGAGCTTCTGCCGCGCCTGGACGCCGCGGTGCGTGCATGGGCCGAGCGCCCGGCCGACGCGTCACCGCATGCCGAGGTCCTGCGCCTGCTGCACACCTTCAAGGGCGGCGCGCGGCTCGCGGGCTCGCGGGGGCTGGGGGAGCTCGCCCATGCGCTCGAGTCCGAGGCCGAGGCGCTGCCATCGCCCTCCGATCCCGGTCGCGGTGAGGCGGTGACGGCCCTGTGCCACCGCATCGACCAGCTGCAATCGGCCTTCGAGGCGCTGCGGCTGCGGCAGTCGCCGCCCTCGACATCGGCCCGGGCCGCGGCCGGCATGACGAGCGCGCAGGCGCCTGGGCGTGATGTCCTGGACCGCGGCGCAGGGCTGCCGGCCGGACTCGCCACGCCTTTCCCGGAATCTGCGCACTCGCCCCAGCAGGCTGCGGGATCGATGGCTACCACCGCTGGCGTGGACGCCATGCGGGCGATGAGTCCGCAGGTCCCCGAACAGGCCGCCGATCTTCCCGCCCGCCCCGTCGCCGAGGCAGGTACCTCGTCCTTGATCGAGCTGCCGTCCTCCGGCGCGGGCATGCCGACTGCGTCCCCGTCCTCCGGCGTCGTCCGGGTGCGCGCCCAGCTGCTCGACCGGCTGATGAACCAGGCGGGCGAGGTGATGATCACCGGCGCACGGCTCGAGTCCGCGCTCGGCGGCATGCGTGAAGGCCTGCAGGACCTCTCGTCCAGCGTGGAGCGCCTGCGCCACCAGCTGCGCGAGGCCGAGATCCAGGCCGAGACCCAGATGCAGTCGCGCGCGCCGCAGGGTCCGGCCGCGGCCGGCTTCGACCCGCTGGAGCTCGACCGCTTCACCCGCATGCAGGAGCTCACCCGCAGCATGGCCGAGTCGGTCAACGACATCGCCGCCCTGCAGCGCCAGCTGGCCCGCGCGGTCGACGCCGGCGAGGACGATCTCTCCGCCCAGTCCCGCCAGACGCGTGACCTGCAGCGCGAGCTGCTGCGCACACGCATGCTGGAGTTCGGCTCCATCGCCGAGCGCCTGCGCCGTGTGGTGCGGCAGGCCGCGCAGGACTGCGGCAAGGAGGCCCGGCTCGAGATCGAGGGCGAGTCCCTGGAGATCGACCGCGGCATGCTCGACCGGATGACGCCGGTCTTCGAGCACCTGCTGCGCAACGCGGTGGCCCACGGCATCGAAGCCGCGGTCGCCCGGCGGCGGGCGGGCAAGCCGGCCGCCGGCCTGCTGCGCATCCGCGTCGAGCAGGCAGGCAACGACATCGCCCTGCGCTTCGAGGACGACGGTGCGGGCCTGGACCTGGCGCGCATCGCCGACAAGGCGCGTCGGCTCGGCCTGCAGGACCCCAGCGCCGAACTTTCGCCGCAGGCCGCCGCCGACCTGATCTTCCGCCCCGGCTTCTCGACCGCCTCCAGCGTCTCCGAGCTCGCCGGCCGCGGCGTCGGCCTGGACGTGGTCCGCGCCGAGGTGCAGGCCCTGGGCGGCCGCATCGAGGTCGAGAGCCAGCCGGGCCACGGCTGCTGTTTCCGCTTGCTGCTGCCCCTGACCACCGCGGTCACCCATGTGGTGCTGATGCGTTGCGGCACCCTGCGTTTCGGCGTGCCGGCCAGCCTGGTCGAAACCGTGCTGCGCAGCGAGCCCCAGGTCCTGGCCGAGGCGCAGGCCCGCGGCCACTGGCGGGTGGAGAGCCCGGGGGAGGGCGGGGTGAACGTGCCCTTCTTCTGGGGCGGCGCCTTGTTGCGCGCCTCGCGCGCCAGCCAGGAGTCTGCGGGTCGCGCGGTGCCGGTGGCCCTGCTGCAGAGCGCGGCCCAGCGCCTGGCGCTGCAGGTCGACGAGGTGCTGGGGCACCGCGAGGTGGTGGTCAAGCACCTCGGCCCCCAGCTGGCCCGGCTCCCGGGCCTGGCGGGCATGACGGTGCTGGCCTCGGGCGAGGTGGTGCTGATCTACAACCCGGTGGCGCTGGCGGCCATCTACGGCGAACGGGCCCGGCAGTTCGCGGCCGGAGAGGGTGGGTCCGGCGCGGAGGCGGGCAGCGCTCTGCCTGCCAGCGGCGACAGGGTCTCGGCCGAGGCAGGAGAGACGGCAAGTGATCGCGCCACGCAGCCGCCCCTGATCCTGGTGGTGGACGACTCGCTCACCGTGCGCCGCGTCACCCAGCGCCTGCTGCAGCGCGAGGGCTACCGGGTCGCGCTGGCTGCCGACGGGCTGCAGGCGCTCGAGCGTCTGGCGCAGGAGGCGCCGGCCCTGGTGCTGTCCGACATCGAGATGCCTCGCATGGACGGGTTCGAGCTGGCCCGCCACCTGCGGGGTGACCCGCGCTGGTCGGGCCTGCCTCTGGTGTTCATCACCTCACGCACCGCGCCCAAGCACCGCGAGCATGCCGAGTCCCTCGGCGTGGATCACTACCTGGGCAAGCCCTATGCGGAGGACGAGCTGCTCGCGTTGTGCCGGCGGTATGCGCTGTCGGTGCAGGCCGGGCAGGCTGGGCAAGCCGGGCAAGCCGGGCAAGGGGCGTCGGCCGCGCCGTGAAGCGGCCCTGGCGACACCGCCGCCCCCGCCCATCGGTTCCGGCCTTCAGGCCGACGCCGCAGGCTTCTTCACCACCGCATAGCGCTGCAGCGTCTTCTCCCGCGCCTCGTCGTGGGCGACGACGGGCATCGGGTAGTCCTTGCCCAGCACGAGGCCGGAGGCGGCCAGCTCCAGCGGCGAGGCTTCCCAGGGTGCATGCACCGCCTGCGCCGGCAGGTTCGCCAGCTGCGGCAGGTAGCGCAGGATGAACTTGGCCTCGGGGTCGAACTTCCGGCTCTGGCTCACCGGGTTGAAGATGCGGAAGTAGGGCTGCGCGTCGCAGCCCGAGGAACTGGCCCACTGCCAGCCGCCGTTGTTGGCGGACAGGTCGAAGTCGTTCAGGTGCAGCGCGAAGTAGCGCTCGCCCCAGCGCCAGTCCAGGCCCAGGTCCTTGGTGAGGAAGCTGGCCACCACCATGCGCAGGCGGTTGTGCATGTAGCCGGTCTGATTGAGCTGCAGCATCGCCGCGTCCACCAGCGGGTAGCCGGTGCGGCCCTCGCACCAGGCCTCGAACAGCGCCTGCGCGTGCTTGCCGTGCTCCCAGCGGATGTGGTCGTACTCGGGCCGGAAGCTGTGGCTCTTGCCCTCGGCGTCGACCACATGCGGGAAGTTGGCCAGCACCTGGAAGTAGAAGTCGCGCCAGATCAGTTCGCTGAGCCAGGTCTGGGCGCCGGCGTCTCCCTGCAGCATCCGTGCATGGGCCTCGCGCGCCAGCTCGCGGACCGAGATGGTGCCGAAGCGCAGGTGCACGCTCAGGTAGCTGGGGCCGCGTTTGGCCGGGAAGTCCCGCGCCTCCTGGTAGTGGGCGAGGTGGGGCAGGAAGGTCTCGAACAGCTGGCGCGCGCCCCGCAGGCCCACCGGCAGAGGCAGCGTGGACAGGTTGGTCTTCTCGAAGCCGATGTCCGCCAGCGCCGGCACCGGCTGGCGCCATTTGGCCGGCTGGGGCGCCAGGGCCCCCGCATGCCGCTCCACCGGGTAGGCGCGCAGGTAGAAGCCGTCGCCGGCCGCCTGCAGCTTGGCCAGCCAGGCGTTCTTGTAGGGGGTGAAGACCGCGTAGGGCTTGCCCGCCTGCGTGAGCACTTCCTCGCGCTCGAAGATGCACTGGTCCTTGGCGGTGTGCAGGGCGATGCCCCGCTCGGCCAGGGCGCCGCGCACCGCGGCGTCGCGGGCGATGGCCTGCGGCTCGTAGTCGTGGTTGGCGAAGACCGACTGCACGCCCAGCGCCTGGGCCAGCTTCGGAATCTCGTCGGCCGCCACCGCGTGGCGCACGATCAGGCCGGCGTGGTCGGCGTCGGCGACGCCGGCCGACCGGGCCAGGTCCCGCAGGGCCTCGTCCAGTTGCGCCAGGGACTCGCGGATGAACTCCACCCGCCGGTCCTGACGGGGCAGGGCGTCGAGGATGGCCTTGTCGAAGACGAAGACCGCGTGCAACTGGCGGCAGGCGCGCAGGGCGTGGTAAAGGGCGGCGTTGTCCTGGGTGCGCAGGTCGCGGCGGAACCACATCAGGCCGGCGGCGTACTGCTTGTCCTGCGGGGGCGGTGTCATGGGCCCGGAGTATCGGCCAAGCCGCGCCGGGCGGCCGGCCTGGGGCCATTCGGCGGGCCATGGCCGACCCTCCGCCTTCCCGGCCGCTCCCGGCTGCGTAAAATCGGGGGCATGTCCGCCGATGCCGCCCCGATCAACCTCACGCATCACTTCCTGATCGCGATGCCCGGGCTGCAGGACCCCTCCTTCTCCCGCAGCGTGGTCTACCTGTGCGAGCACAGCGCCCGCGGCGCCCTGGGCCTGATGATCAACAAGCCCAGCGACATCCGGCTCAAGCAATTGTTCGACAAGGTCGACCTGCCCCTGCAGCGCGAGGACCTGGTCGACGCCCCGGTGTTCCAGGGCGGCCCGGTCTCCACCGAGCGTGGCTTCGTGCTCCATGAGGCGGTCTTCGCCGGCGAGGACCGGCCCGAGGACAGCGTCTACGCCTCCACCATGACCATTCCCGGCGGCCTCGAAATGACCACCTCCAAGGACGTGCTCGAGGCCCTGTCCACCGGCGCCGGCCCCCGCAAGGTGCTGATCTCCCTGGGCTATGCCAGCTGGGGCGAGGGCCAGCTCGAGTCCGAGATCGCCGAGAACAGCTGGCTCACCGTCGGCGCCGACAAGGCCGTCATCTTCGACACGCCGGTCGAACAGCGCTACGACAAGGCGCTGTCCCTGCTGGGCCTGCAGGCCTGGATGCTGTCTTCCGAGGCGGGCCACGCGTGAGCGACTCCCTCGCGTCCGCCGTCCCTGCCTCGTTCCAGTCCTTTCTTTCCTTCGATTTCGGGGCCAGGCGCACCGGCGTGGCCTCGGGCAACCGCCTGATGGAAGCGGCCACGCCCCTGCGCACCATCGTCGCCGAGGCCAAGGACGACCGCCTCGCGCAGGCCGAGGCCCGGGTGCGCGAGTGGCGGCCCGACGCCCTGGTGGTGGGCGTGCCGTTCCACCCCGACGGCGCGCCCCACGACAATACCGCCCGCGCCCGCAAGTTCGCCCGCCAGCTGCGCGAGCGATGCAAGCTGCCGGTGTACGAGGTCGATGAGCGATACAGCACCACCGAGGCCCTGGCCGGTGGCGCGCGGGATGCCGATGCGGCCGCGGCCTGCATCATCCTGGAGCAGTTTCTGAGGAGTTTGAAATGAACATGGCCAAGAGTGGCGCCCTGGTGCTGGACGCCGAGGCGCTCTATGCCGAACTGCGCCGCGCGGTGCAGCCGCTGGTCGCCGGCGGCGTGAAGTTGGTGGGCGTCACCTCCGGCGGCGCCTGGCTGGCCGAGCGCCTGCACCAGGACCTGGGCCTGGCGGGCAAGCCGGGCGTGATTTCTTCGGTCATGCACCGCGACGACTTTTCCCGTAGGGGCCTGGCCAGCGGCGGTGCGCAGACCCAGCTGCCTTTCGACGTCGAGGGCGCGGACATCCTGCTGCTCGACGACGTGCTCTACACCGGCCGCACCATCCGCGCGGTGCTCAATGAGCTGTTTGACTACGGCCGCCCGGCCCGCGTGCAGCTGGCCGTGCTGGTCGACCGCGGCGGCCGCGAGCTGCCGGTGGCCGCCGACATCGCCTGCGCCCGCGTCGCCCTGCCGGCCGGCCAGTCCCTGGCCCTGGCGCGTGACGCCGCCGGCGCCTTCAGTTTTCAGGTGGAGGGGGCCTGATCCATGCTGTCCAAGCGCAATCCGCAACTCAATAAGAACGGTGAGCTGATTCACCTGCTCTCGACCGAGGGCCTCTCGCGCAACATCCTCACCCACATCCTCGACACCGCGTCGAGCTTCGTGAGCGTGAGCGACCGAGAGGTCAAGAAAGTGCCGCTCCTGCGAGGCAAGAGCGTCTTCAACCTGTTCTTCGAGAACAGCACCCGCACCCGCACCACCTTCGAGATCGCCGCCAAGCGCCTGTCGGCCGACGTGATCAACCTGGACATCGCCCGGTCCTCCGCGGCCAAGGGCGAGTCGCTGCTGGACACCATTGCCAACCTCTCGGCGATGGCGGCCGACATCTTCGTGGTGCGCCACAGCGAGTCAGGCGCGCCCTACCTGATCGCGCAGCACGTCGCCCCGCATGTGCACGTGGTCAACGCCGGCGACGGCCGGCACGCGCACCCGACCCAGGGCCTGCTGGACATGTACACCATCCGGCACTACAAGAAGGACTTCACCAACCTCACCGTCGCCATCGTCGGCGACGTGCTGCACTCGCGCGTGGCCCGCTCGGACATCCACGCGCTCACCACCCTGGGCTGCCCCGAGGTGCGGGTGGTCGGTCCCAAGACCCTGGTGCCCGGCGACATGCGCGAGATGGGCGTGCGCGTCTTCCACGACCTCGAGGAAGGCATCCGCGGCTGCGACGTGGTGATCATGCTGCGCCTGCAGAACGAGCGCATGTCCGGCGCGCTGCTGCCGTCCTCGCAGGAATACTTCAAGAGCTTCGGCCTCACCCCCGAGAAGCTGCAACTGGCCAAGCCCGACGCCATCGTCATGCACCCCGGCCCGATCAACCGCGGCGTCGAGATCGACTCCGCAGTGGTCGACGGCGCGCAGAGCGTGATCCTGCCGCAGGTCACCTTCGGCATCGCAGTGCGCATGGCGGTCATGAGCATCGTGGCCGGCAACGAGGCATAAGACGGGCGACGGAGCACACGACATGAAGATCCTGATCAAGAACGGCCGCGTCATCGACCCCGCCAGCGGCCTCGACGCCTCCAACGACATCGCGATCGCCGCCGGCCGCATCGTCTCGATGCGCGGCGCGCCGGCCGGCTTCACCCCCAACAAGACCGTCGACGCCACCGGCTGCATCGTCGCGCCCGGCCTCGTCGACCTGTCGGCCCGCCTGCGCGAGCCGGGCCACGAGCATGAAGGCATGCTCGAGAGCGAAATGGCCGCGGCCGCCGCCGGCGGCGTGACCAGCCTGGTCTGCCCGCCCGACACCGACCCGGTGCTCGACGAGCCCGGCCTGGTCGAGATGCTGCGCATGCGCGCCGAGAAGCTGCACGGCTCCCGCGTCTTCCCCCTGGGCGCGCTGACCCGCGGCCTCAAGGGCGAGGTGCTCACCGAGATGGCCGAACTCACCGAGGCCGGCTGCGTCGGTTTCAGCCACGCCGACGTCGCCCTGGGCAACACCCAGGTGCTGCAGCGCGCGCTGCAATATGCCGCCACCTTCGGCCACACCGTCTGGCTGCGCCCGCAGGACATGCACCTGGGCCGCGGCGTCGCCGCCAGCGGCCCGCTGGCGACACGCCTGGGCCTGGCCGGCGTGCCGGTGGCCGCCGAGACCATCGCCCTCTTCACCATCTTCGAGCTGATGAAGTCCACCGGCGCCCGCGTGCACCTGTGCCGCCTCTCCAGCGCCGCCGGCGTGCAGCTGGTGCGCGAGGCCAAGGCCGCGGGCCTGCCGGTCACCTGCGACGTGAGCATCAACTCGCTGCACCTGACCGACACCGACATCGGCTACTTCGACGCGCGCCTGCGCCTGTCGCCGCCGGTGCGCCAGCAGCGTGACCGCGACGCGCTGCGCGAGGCCCTGGCCGACGGCACCCTCGACGCCCTGGTCTCCGACCACACCCCGGTGGACAACGACGCCAAGACCCTTCCCTTCGCCGAGGCCGAGCCCGGCGCAACCGGCCTGGAGCTGCTGCTGTCCCTGGCCTCTCAGTGGGGCCAGCAAAGCGGCGTGGGCCTGGCCCGCGCCCTGGCGGTGGTCACCAGCGAACCGGCCCGGGTGCTGGGCAACGCGCTGGGCACGCTGCAGGCCAGCTGCGGCCAGCTGGTCGAGGGCGGCGTCGCCGACGTGGTCGTGTTCGACCCGCAGGCCCACTGGCAGGTCGAGGCGGGTGGCCTGCGCAGCCAGGGCAAGCACACGCCCTTCTCGGGCTACGAGCTGCCGGCGCGGGTGCGTTGCACCCTGGTGGGCGGCCAGCTGGCCTACGAGGCGGCGTGAGCAGCCTGCGCGCCCTCTGGCGCACCGGGCGCGTGCTCGCGCAGGTGGCCCGGGGCTGGTGGACCATCGTCTTCCTCTTTCCCGGGCTCCCGCAGCCGGCGCGCGAGCGGCATGTGAGCGACTGGGCCATCGGCATGCTGCGCGCGATGGGCATCACCCTCGAGGTGCGCGGCGTGCCGGCCGCTTCGGGGCCGGTGCTCCTGGCCTCCAACCACATCTCCTGGCTCGACATCCTGGTGCTGCACGCGGCGCGCTTCTGCCGCTTTGTCTCCAAGGCCGAGGTCCATCACTGGCCGGTGATCGGCCGCCTGGCCACTGGCGCCGGCACGCTCTACATCGAGCGCGCCTCGCGCCGCGACGCGATGCGGGTGGTGCACAAGATGGCCGAGAGCCTGCGCGCCGGCGAGGTGGTCGCGGTCTTCCCCGAAGGCACCACCGGCGACGGCCGCGAGCTCCTGCCCTTCCACGCCAACCTGCTGCAGGCGGCGGTGAGCACCGGCGCGCCGGTGCAGCCCGTCGCGCTGAGCTTCCTCGAGGCGGCCAGCCGCGAAGCCTGCTTCTCGCCCTGCTACGTGGATGAGGACACCCTGGTGGGCTCGGTCTGGCGCACCCTGGGTGGCCCGCCCCTGGTGGCCGTGGTGCACTTCGGCGCGCCCGAGACCTGCGACGGGCGTGACCGACGTGCCTGGGCCGCGGACCTGCATGCGCGGGTGCAGGGCTTGCGCAGCAGCGCATCCGTTTAAAGCTCGTCCGTCGAGCCGTCTGCCAACTTTTCCGCACCTTGCCTAGGCGCGGTCTTTCTGGGCATTGACTGGGGATGCACCACCTCTGGGCTCTCGTTACCCACGGCGACGGCCGCCGAATTGCAGGCGGCTCCATCCACTGGGAGGGACGTGATGCCGCCAAGGACAGAGACAGTTCGGAGAGTGAAGCAGGTGGTCCAGCCTGCGCAGCAACAAGGGGTGGGCGCGCAAACGCCCGACCACAAGGCGGGAGGAGCGCCCAGTCCTGCCCCCGGCGGCGCCCCGGCTGCCGCTCACCCCGAGGGACAGGTTGCCGCGCGCCATCCGCAGACGCCCGCCACCGAAGCGCAGGACGCGCGCGGTCCCCAGGCCTTCGTATCGCCCGAGCCTGGCGCAGCGCAGGCTGCCGCGGCGGCGGCCGGCCAGGCCCGGTCGGCCGCCGCTTCCCCTGACGTGAGCCGCGCCGCGGCCGCCGGTGTGCCGCCCCAGGCTTCGCCGACCCACGCACAGCTGGTGCCTGCAGGCACCGGGCCGGCCCCCACGCCGCTGCAGACGCCGCTGCGGGCCTTGTCGGAACTGCACGCCTCACCCTCCGCGGCCCTCTCGGCCTCGCCGGGCTGGACACCTCATCCCGAAGGAGGCCTCGCCCCCAAGGAGTCGAAGTCAGCGCCTCTGGCGACGGAGGTTGCGAGCAGAACGCCGGACGCGCGGCTCTACCGCGCCATGCGTTTCACCCGATTGGAGGACGATGAGCAGTCCGCATCGCCGGCGGGTCCTTCTTTCCGTCACGCGCAGTCCCCGGCGGGTGTGGGTGAATCGGTCACTGTCGAGGCCCTGCTGCCTCGGCGGGTCATCCTCGCCCCCCCGCCGCCCGAGTGGTGGCCGTACCTGGCGGCCCAGTTCCCCTGGCTGGCAGGCGGCGCGCCTCCTGCCAGTACGCCGGCTGCACGCGGGCCTTCCCCGGCCTCCGCTTCTTCCTCATCCTCTTCATCGTCGTCTTCCTCTTCATCCGCTGCGGCTGTTCCGCTGGAACCCGCCCCGGCGCCTGTGCAGGCTGCCCCGCCCCCTGCGCGCGGGCTCGACGGCGGCCGGGCCGACGACAAGGTGGGCCAGGCCCGGGCGACCTTCGATGCCGCCCTTCGCTGGCGTGCCCTTCGTGACATGCCGATGGGAGGGCGGCTCCGGGAGGCGCTCTTCAAGCAGCTCGAGGGCTATGGCCACGGATCGCCCGAGGATCTCCAGGCCCTGGAAGCCTTGGTGCACTGGATCCGGACCGGCTTGCCCGACGCGGCGCTGGCGGCCGCCGCGCCCGATGCCCCCCAGGTCGAAGTGGAGGAACGCGCAACCCAGGTCATCGCGCTCAGTCGCCTGCTTCACAGCCGCCTCGCGGACTTCCTGCGCCAGTCCGAGGCGCCGCGCTTCGCTCGCGTGCTGGCCTTTCTCGCGCAGCGGGGCATCAGCGCCCAGCGGCTCAACGAGGCCATGGGTTCGGCCCGCTTCCATGATGGTTTGCGCCAGCTGGTGACCTCGGAGTTCGGCTACATGTCGTCCTTCGGCGTCTTCAACGGGCTGATGGCGTTGCTGCTGCATCAATTCGGCGGCGCGTCGCAGCGGCTGAGTCCCGCTACCGCCTCGATTCCGCTGTTTGCGGCCCCGCTCACCGCAATGTTCACCAACCGGCAGCTTCGGCAGCGCGAAGTGATGCCCAAATGGACGAGGCCGGTGGAGGCGGACCCGGACGGCAAGGCCAGGCACCATGCGCAGACGGATTCAGGCGCGTGGAAGGTCGGCACGCAGTACTGGGGGTTCGTCGGGTCGCTCGGCTATGCGGCCTGGGACCCGCGCGGCCCGATGCAGCGTGTGCTCGACCGTCTGTATGGCGGCTTTTTCGCCACGGCCTTCGTCGCCCTGCACCGCCTGGTCACGCTCAACGTGGACTATCCGTGGCTGGCCGCGGAGACGCCAGTCCAGCGCAGGGCCCTGCTGGGCACCTTGCGCACCTTGGCGCCTTCTGCGGAGGACGGTGGCGTCCATGTGCCGCCTGCCGGCACCGCGGCCGATCGGATGCTCGCAGAGGCGCCCCCCCAGAGCCTGGCGGGCTACGCCGAGGAGCTCGGATGGAGCGCCAAGCGCACCCTGTGCTTCTTCATCCCCCTCGCCCTGACCTTCACCTTTTTCGCTCCCATCCTGGAGGACGCGAGCGAAGCCATGACATCCGAGCGGAGGCTCGAGCTGGGCCTGGCTGCGACGGCGGGGGCCGCCGTGCTGCTGAGCTTGTGGGGTCCCGCCATGTGGGCCCAGGAGCGGTTTGCCTCGCTGGACCCGTCCATTGCCCGCGAAAGCAAGGCGCGCGCGGCGCGCAACCAGTTCCTGATGGCGCAGACCGTCGCGCCGGAGGCCCCGCCCCCGGCGGCAGCGCCGGCGGCACCGGTGGCACTTGCAGCCGCCGCTCCGGAGCCGGCCGCAGCTGCAGCGCCACGGGTACCGGCAGCCGCGCAGCCGCGGGCAGCCGGACCGCAGGTGGCCGTCGTCGTCCAGCCCGAGGCGACTGGCCCCCGGGCACCGGAAGCGGCCGGGCAAGGGCGAGAGCCGGATCGGGTGCAGGTGCATGTCGTGCCTGCACGGGGAGCCCCGCTTGCCGAATCCGAGTCGCGCCGCCCGCAGGACGCGCAGGCGTCCCCGGCCAGCGCAGAAAGAAAATCGAGGCCTTCCGATGAACCCGCTCGATGAACTCACCTCCGCGGGTGAGGACCTTGCCGGCCAGGTTTCGACCCAGCTCAAGGCCAGCCTCGAGGCCGCGCTGACGCGCCTGCTGGGTGATCCCGAGGCCGTCGACCGCGCCCTGGCCGAGGGCAGCTGCCAGACGGGCGGCTGCACCCTGGCCTGGCGGGTCGACGACCGGACCCTGATGCTCGAGCTCTTTGCCGACATTGGCCTGCCCGAGCCGGCGCGCGAGCATGAGGCCTACCGCCAGATGCTGGAAATCAACCTGTGTCGGACCCATCCGGGCCTGTACGTGGGCCTGCACCCCGAGTCCCGCCGGCTGGTCGCGACGACCCTCCAGCCGGCGATCCTGCTGGTGGAAGAATCCTTCTGCCTTGCGGCGCTGGAGAACCTGGCCGCGCAGGCGCGGCAGTTGCGGGAGGCCGCCGGCCTCTGATCAGCCCCGCGCGAAGGTGACCACATGGTCCACCTGCGCGCGGATGCCGATCCACTCGCCCAGGTGGTGGTCATGGTGGCTGGGCACATGCGCCAGCACCTCCTGGCCGCTGGCCAGGCTCAGGGTGTAGAGGAACTCCGAGCCGCGGAAGGCCTTGCGCACGATCTGCGCCTTCACCGGCGCGTCGTCGTCGTGCAGGATGTCGTCGGCCCGCAGTAGCACCTCGCACTCGCCGCCCGGGAAGGCGCCGGGCAGGGGGCATTCGGCGACGTCGGAGAGCAGGCCCAGGGGCGTGTCGACCACCACCTTGCCACCTTCGTCCCGGATGCGCGCCGGGATGAAGACGCCGTGGCCGATGAAGCCGGCGACGAAGCGGCTCGCGGGTCGGTGGTAAAGGGTGTAGGCGTCGTCCCACTGCGCCAGCCGGCCCTCGTGCATGACGCCGATCACATCGCCGATGGCGAAGGCCTCCAGCTGGTCATGGGTCACGAAGAGGGCGGTGGCGCCCGCCGCCTTGAGGATGGTCCGCAGTTCGTGGGCCAGCCGCTCGCGCAGGTCGATGTCGAGGTTGGAGAAGGGCTCGTCCAGCAATAGCAGCTCGGGCCGGGGCGCCAGCGCCCGGGCCAGGGCCACGCGCTGCTGCTGTCCGCCCGAAAGCTCGTGCGGCATCCGCCGGGCCAGGCCCGCCAGGCCCACCAGGGCCAGCACCTCCTCCACCCGGACTTGCCGCTCGCCGCGGGGCAGGTGGTCGAGGCCGAAGCCGACATTGCGGCCCACGTCCAGGTGCGGGAAGAGGGCGTAGTCCTGGAACACCATGCCGATGCGCCGCGCCTCCGGCGGCACGTGAGCGCCGCCGCCGCCGACCACCTGGCCGCTGATGCGGATCTCGCCTGCGCTCGCGCGCTCCAGGCCGGCGATGGCCCGCAGCAGCGTGGTCTTGCCGCAGCCCGAAGGACCAATGAGCACGCCGATGTCGCCGCGGGCCAGGCCGAAGGACACGCCTTCGACCGCGGGCCGGCTGGCGCCGGGGTAGCGCACGCTCAGTTGGGACAGGGCCAGATGCATGCGGGCATTCTAGATGCATACAATTCTCAATTACACCTTCATGGAACCGATGCACCTGCGACGCGTCCGCGACCTGCCCCTGCTGCTGCTGGCCGCCTTCCTGCTGTTGCCGGTGGGCGGCGTGGCCGTCGCCTGGCTGCAGTGGGATGCGCAAAGCGCGGGCATCCTGCGCGAAATGGCCGCCACCGTGCTGCCACGCTACGCCGGCGCCAGCCTGGCCCTGTGCGCAGTGGTCGCCCTGGGCACCGCCCTCGTGGGCACCGCGGGCGCGGCGGCGGTGACCCTGTTCGACTTCCCAGGCCGGCGCGTTTTCGAGTGGGCGCTGCTGCTGCCCCTGGCCATGCCGGCCTATGTGGTGGCCTACGCCTATACCGACTTCCTGCAGTTCTCCGGCCCGCTGCAGGTCGGGCTGCGGGCGGCCTTCGGGCTGGAAGGCCGGGTGTTTCCCGAGGTGCGCAGCCTGCCCGGCGCGGCATGGGTCTTCGTTTTCACCCTCTCTCCCTATGTCTACCTGCTGGCGCGGGCGGCGCTGTCCGAGCGGGCCGCCCACCTGATGGAGGCCGCGCGGCTGCTGGGCGCGCCGCTGCGCCGCCGCATCTTCGCGGTCGCCCTGCCGCTGGCGCGGCCCGCGGTGGCCGCGGGCGTGGCCCTGGCGCTGATGGAGACCCTGGCCGACTTCGGCGTGGCCAGCTATTTCGGCATCCAGACCTTCAGCGCCGGCATCTACAAGGCCTGGCTCGCCATGGACAACCAGGTGGCCGCCGCGCAACTGGCCACCGTGCTCCTGGTCGTGGTGGGCCTGCTGCTGTGGCTGGAGCACCGCGCCCAGCGGCGCCTGCGCTTCGCCTCGCTGCGCGGCGCCCGCGCCGGCTCGGTCGAGGCGCAGCCGGTGCGCCTGGGCGGCGCGCGGGTGGCCGCGGCCTGGGCGGTGTGCGCGCTGCCGGTGCTGGCGGGCTTCGTCCTGCCGGTGCTGTTCATGCTGCGGCCCTTCCTGGCCTCCGAGGTGAACACGCCCTGGTCGCGCTTTGGCGAGTGGGCCTTCAACAGCCTGCGCCTGGGGGTGTCGGGGGCGGCGCTGGCCATCGCGATTGCGCTGGCGCTGGCCTTCGCGCTGCGCCGGCGCAATGACCCGCTGACCCGCGGCGTGGTGCACCTCGCGGGTCTGGGTTATGCGGTGCCCGGCGCGGTGCTGGTGGTGGGCCTGCTGCTGCCGGTGGGTTGGCTGCAGGCGCAGGCGCCCGGGTGGCCCCTTGCCTTCTGGGTGACGGGCTCGGTGCTGGGCGTGGTCTGGGCCTACCTGGTGCGCTTCATGTCGGTGGCGCTGCAGTCGGTGCAGGCCGGCTATGCGCGCATTCCGGCGTCGGTCGACGAGTCTTCGCGGATGCTGGGCGTCACCGGCGGCCGGCTGCTGGCCCGGGTGCACTGGCCGCTGCTGCGCAAGCCGGTGCTTGCCGGCGCACTGCTGGTGCTGGTGGACGTGATGAAGGAACTGCCCGCCACCCTGGTGCTGCGTCCCTTCGACACCGACACGCTGGCGGTGGTGGCCTACCAGCTGGCGCGCGACGAGCGGCTGGGGGAGGCGGCGCTGCCTTCGCTGGCCCTGGTGGCGGTGGGCCTGCTGCCGGTGCTGCTCCTGAGCCGGACGCTCCGCGACAAGACGGATTGAGCGGAGCGCCCTGAGCGGGAGCCTCCTGAGCGGAGCGCCCTGAAAGAAAAAGGGCGACTCGCCTCCGCGGCACGGCGGATGGGGGGCAAGTGCCCGGACGCCGCCCGCGCCTCAGGCCTCGGCGCTGCGGTCCTCCTGCTTGCAAAACACGATTTCCCCGGTCGGGATGTAGACCACGCGGATCTCCTGGCCGCTTTCGGTGTGGAAGCTCTTGGCGGCCAGCGCCACGGCCAGGGCGCGGTCGCCCACCAGCAGGGAGCGGCCCGGGGCCAGCGGCGGCACCCCGCCGAATCGGCCGGCCAGGGGGCGGTTGCTCTCGATGCGGTACTCGGAATGGGACATGAACACCTCAGGCTTGTCTCTCTCTGTGAATTTCCTGACCGAGGCGGTTCCCGTCGAAACGGTTCCCGCCCGGCCCTGTGCTTTGGAGAGCCATCCTGAGTCGGCTCAAGCTCCAGCCCTGTAGGACAAGGCCAGCAATCGCGGCGTCGCCTGCGCCTGCCCGGGGGTAAACCCGCATTGATGTACGGATCGGTACAAAAACAAAATACGTTTATGTACCAAAACGGACATTAATCCGGAGCGCGCCCCTTGCTTGCCATCGTCCTGCGCCGCCTGCTGGCCTCCATCCCCCTGGTGGTGGCGGTCACCCTGCTGGCCTTTCTCCTGAACAACCTCGCGCCGGGCGACCTGGCGGCCACCATCGTGGGCGCCGACGGCAGCCGCGAACAGTACGAGGCCCTGCGCGCCCAGTTGGGCCTGGACCAGCCGCTCCTGCTGCAGTACGGCCACTGGCTGGCGCAGGCGCTGCAGGGCGACCTGGGCACCTCCTTCTTCACCGGCGAGCGGGTCTCGGACCTGCTCAATGAGCGCCTCGCGGTGTCGCTGTGCATCCTGGCCGGCCTGCTGGGGGTGTGCGTCTCGGCCGGCCTGCTCCTGGGCGTGGCCAGCGCGCTGCGCGGGGGCTGGGTGGGCCGCGCCATCGACACGCTGTCGCTGGCGGGCCTGGTGTTCCCGTCCTTCTGGCTCGCGCTGGTGCTGATCTCCTTCTTCGCGGTCTGGCTGCAGTGGCTGCCGGCCACCGGCTACACCCGCTTCGCCGACTCGCCCTGGGAGTGGTTCCTCGGCCTGGTGCTGCCGGTGCTGTCGGTGTCGATGTACTCCATTACCAGCGTGGCCAAGCAGACCCGCGACGCGATGGCCGACGTGATGGGTCGCGACTTCATCCGCGCCCTGCGCGCCAGCGGCGTGCCCGAGACGAGCGTGGTCTGGAAGCACGGCCTGCGTAACGCGGCGCTGCCGGTGGTCACCGTGCTGGGCCTGGTGCTGATCGCCGGCATCGGCGGCACGGTGTTCGTCGAGCGTGTCTTCGTGCTGCCGGGGCTCGGCAGCCTCGCGGTGAGCGCCGCGCAGTCCAAGGACGTGGTGCTGCTGCAGGGCGTGACCCTGTACTTCACCCTGATCACCATCGTGATCAACCTGCTCGTCGACCTCAGCTACGGCTGGCTCAATCCGAAGGTGAGGGTGCAATGAGCGCCGCCACGACTTCCGCATCGCCCGTGAGCCTGTGGGCGCGCCTCCTGCGCCGGCCCACCGCGGTGATGGCCCTGGCCTGGCTGGCCTGGGTGCTGGTGATGGCGGTCTTCGCCGGCGGCCTCGCCTCGCACGACCCGCTGGAGCAGGAACTGCTCGCGATCAAGCAGGGCCCGAGCGCCGAATACTGGCTGGGGACCGACGCCCTGGGCCGCGACGTCTTCTCCCGCCTGGTGCACGGTACCGCGCCCACCCTTCTGGGCGTGCTGGAGGCGGTGCTGGTGGCCGGCGCGCTGGGCGTTGCCCTGGGCGTGAGCGCCGGCTACTTCGGCGGCCGCTGGGACCGCTTCGTGCAGCAATGGGTGAACCTGCTGCAGTCCATGCCCCTCATCCTGATCCTGCTGGCGGTGCTTGCCGTGTTCGGTCAGAACATGCTGCCCGCGATGGTCACCCTGGGCATCCTGGGGTCGGCCGGCATTTCGCGGGTGATGCGCAGCGTGACCCTGGCGGTGCGCGAGGAGCTGTACATCGCCGCCGCGCGCCTGTGCGGCCTGGGCGACGGCTACATCATCGTGCGCCACGTGATGCCGCGCATCATCGGCCCGGTCATCGTGCAGCTGGCCCTGTTCTCCGCCATCTCGGTCATCGTGCAGACCGGCATCTGCTTCCTGGGCCTGGGCGTCGCGCCGCCCGCGCCCACCTGGGGCGGCATGATCTTCGAGGCCTCCTCGAGCCTGAACGACCACCCCTGGCTGCTCGTGCCCTCGGGCGGCGTGGTGGCCCTCACCATCCTGGCCTTCGGTCTCTTGGGCGACAGCCTGCGCGACGCGTCCACCGAGGCCTGGTCGCGTCCGGCGACCGCCGCCCGTGGCGGCAAGCGTACGGCGCAGGCGGTGAGTGACGTGCCCGCCGGCAGCCTGCTCTCGCTGCGCGGCCTGCGCATCACCGCCGGCGAACGCACGCTGGTCGACGGCGTGGCCTTCGACCTGAAGCCGGGCGAGACCCTGGGCATCGTCGGCGAATCGGGCAGCGGCAAGACGCTCTCCAGCCTTTCGCTCCTGGGCCTGCTGCCGCCCGGCACCCAGGTGGTGGCGGGCACCGCGGTGGTCGATGGCCAGACCATCGACCTCAGCGACCAGGACCGGCTCGCCCGGCTGCGTGGCGCGACCATCGGCATGATCTTCCAGGAGCCGATGTCGGCCCTCGACCCCTGCTTCACCATCGGTCACCAGCTGGCCGAGGTGGTCCGGCTGCAGCACCCGGTCGCGCAGGCCGAGGTGCACGCCCGCGTGATCGGCCTGCTGGAGGCGGTGAAGATCCGCAACCCCGAAGAAGTCGCCCGGCGCTACCCGCACCAGATCTCCGGTGGCATGGCCCAGCGCGTGGGCATTGCCCGCGCCCTGGCGCGCGAGCCCCGCGTGCTCCTGGCCGACGAGCCCACCACCGCGCTGGACGTGACGGTGCAGGCCGAGATCCTGTCCCTGCTGCGCCAGCTCTCGCGCGAGCGCGGCATGGCCGTCATCCTGGTCACGCACGACTGGGGCGTGGTCGCCGACCTCTGCGACCGCGCGCTCGTCATGCGCCATGGCCGGGTGCTCGAATCCGCCGACGTGGTGGACCTGTTCCACCGCCCGCAGCACCCGTACACCCGCGCGCTGCTCGCGGCCAACCCGCACAGCGCCCAGCCCGGCCAGCCCCTGCCCACCGTGGCCGAGGTGCTGGCGGC
>JACCEA010062074.1_pt1 | contig 30278 bp, 32 predicted proteins | sample 7449851 | NCBI WGS metagenome assembly JACCEA01 (sample SAMN15323453, study PRJNA562643) | freshwater metagenome | isolation source: river surface water | place: USA:Blue River Watershed | collected 2017-08-18
GCACCAGCCATTGGCCACCGTGTGCGCGTGCATCGAGCCAGCTGGCAAGTGCTGCAACAAGCGAGCCCGCATGAAGCGGGCCCGTGGGGGAGGGAGCGAATCGACCGACGTACGGCAATTACAAACGTTTGGTTGATTGGCAAACTGCCAAGGCGAGTTCAAGGCCAGAGACAAACGCATCTTCCACGCGGTGTCCCAAGTGCCAATCACCACAGGTGCCCAAGCCGTTGGCGGGGTTGTACTGGTGTGACACACCCAGGGGCTGGGTGGTTTTGGCATAGAGCCAGCGGTGTAGCTGCACGTGCGCGGGCTCGGCACGAATGCCGGTGAGTTCTGAGAAAGCGCGAAGCAGTTTGGCTTTCACACGCGCTTCGGTGTCGGTGATGTGTTCGGTGGACCAAGCTGCGCTGGCTTGCACGGTCCAGCGCTCCACTTTGCCGCGGCCTGGCTTGGACGACTCGCGTGCCAACCACGCAATGCGGTGGTGAATGCTGCGTGCCGCGTTCCACTGTGGGCCGATGTGCAAGTTGGGTTGCGTGGCGTTGGGGAAGGCCACCATCATGGTCCAGCAGGGAGCTACGTCCACCGCATCCATGGCTTTGAGCCATTGCGCATTGGCTGCTTCTTTACCAGAGGCTTTGAGCAGGTTCTCGGCTTGCACCGAAGGAATGGCGAGCAACACATGGTCAAAGCCAGCGTGCTTTTGCGCCACTTCTTTGCCCGAGGTGCTGTTGACCGTGTGCAATGTCCACAGCCCTTTGGCCGCGCGCTCCAAGCGGTTGACTTGGGTGTTGTAGGTGACGGCATCGCCCAAAGGCTCAGCCCAGTGACGCACCAAGGCGTTCATCCCGGGCTTGGCCACAAAGTGCGCGTCTTTGGTGGCGCGGGCTGCTTCAAACACATGGCCCAGTGGGTCGAGCACGCGCACGGCGTTGGCGCTCCAAGGGCGGCAAATGTCGGTGGTGCCTGGCACGGCTTGAATCGCCAATGAAAAGCGTGGGTCGCGCACCGTGAAGTATTGCGTGCCGTGGTCAAACGTGCCGAAGTTGGTTTCGCGGGTGGACATGCGCCCACCTGCGCCTCGGCTCTTTTCAAACACATGCACATGGTGGCCAGCTTTGGCCAAAGTGCGGGCTGCGGTGATGCCAGCAATGCCGGCTCCGATGATGGCGATGTTTAAGGTCATGGTTGCACTCTACACCTTCCTACGGGCTAAATTGGGTCGGGGGTTCACCAATAGCGCAGAACGTGTGGTGGCGCTTTTGAGTTGTTTGAGCCACCACTGCAAAGCGCGTCCACCGCGCTCGCCCTCGCTGCCATCGGGAATGCGCCAAGCGTAACTGAGTTGGGCCACGCGTTGTGGGCGATCCACTTCGCGCACCACCAACACGCCTTGGTCAATCAGGGGCTGCGCCATCAGCTCGGGCACAAAGCCCACGCCAAGGCCGCGCACCTGCGCTTCAATTTTGCTGTGCATGTTGGAGACGGTGAACACGTCTTGACCAGGCAACAAACCAATGGTCACACCCGTGCCGCGCTGCACTGAGTCGGCCACAGCCACCGCTCGGTGCTGGCCAATGCGTGCGTCGGTCAGTGGCTCTGGTGCTTGGGCGAGAGGATGGTGAGAGGCGACTGCAAACACAAAGCGCATGGGGCCGAGTGCGTGGCTGTGAATGCCAGAGGTGGTGCCGCTTTCGCTGAATGAGCCAGCAATGCCCAACGCCAAATCGGCTTGGCCGCTGGTAAGCGCTTCCAGTGTGCCTGTGAGTATTTCGTCGCGTAGCTTCAGTCGCGTGGGGGCGTTCAGGGTCATGAAGGCTTCGCACAGTTCCATCACGGTGGTGCGGTCGATGATGCCGTCCACCGCAATGGTGAACTGGCTTTCCCAACCCGTGGCTACGCGCTTGACGCGGTTGGCAATGGCATCCATGTCGGCCAGCAGGCGTTCGCCTTCGCGCATCAGCTCATGTCCTGCGGCGGTGAGCAAGGCTCGCCGCGAGCTGCGGTCAAACAGCAGCACATCCAGCGCATCTTCGATTTGGCGAACACGGTAGGTGAGGGCGCTGGGCACCAAGCCCAAAGCACGTGCCGCCGCGGCAAAGCTGCCTGCCTTTTCAATCGCGTGTAGCATGGAGAGTGAATCGGGGGTGAGGACGTCACGGGGGGAAGTCATGCAATGGGGCTTTGATCGTTCAAATAATTTGAATGATGCCATCAAATGCGATGCATGGCAAAAGCGGGGCAGGGGCCTAAAGTTCAGGCAAAGGAGAACACGTCATGCTCACCGTTCGCAAATCACAAGACCGAGGCTATGCCGATCATGGCTGGCTCAAGTCGTTTCATAGTTTTTCGTTTGCGCACTACTACGACCCCGAGTTCATGGGCTGGGGTAATTTGCGCGTCATCAACGAAGACCGCATTGCGCCAGGCACAGGCTTTGGCACACACGGTCACCGCGACATGGAAATCATCAGCTATGTGCTCAGTGGCAACTTGGCCCACAAAGACAGCATGGGCAACATCGAAGGCATTCCACCAGGTGATGTGCAGCGCATGAGTGCAGGCAGTGGCGTGCAGCACAGCGAGTTCAACCATGCGCCACAAGAGGTGACGCATTTTTTTCAAATTTGGATTGAGCCCAATGTGCGCGGTATTCCCGCCAGCTACGAACAAAAACAAGTGCCACCTGCCGACAAGCGCGGTGCACTTTGCCGCATCGCCGCACCTGAAGGTGGTGTCGTGAAGATTCACGCAGACGCCGCGTTGTATGCGGGGCTGTTTGACGGTGACGAAACTGCCACATTGACGATTGCCCCAGGACGCAAAGCCTATGTGCACCTCATTCGCGGTGCGTTGCAGGTCAATGGCACTGCACTCAGCACGGGTGACGCTGCGCTGCTAGACAACGAAACCACGATTGCCTTGACCCAAGGCCAAGACGCCGAGGTGTTGGTGTTTGACTTGGCTGCTTAATTTTTCTCTTCATTCATTTTTATAAGGAACTTATCTCATGAACAACGCACTCAACCTCGTCGGTCGTCTTTTGCTGGCCGCACTCTTTTTGCCTGCAGGTTTGGCCAAGCTTTCTGGCTTTGAAGGTACCGTTGGCTACATCACCTCTGTGGGTTTGCCCATGCCAACCGTGGCAGCCGCTGCTGCTTTGGCTTTAGAAATTTTGGGCTCTGTGGCTTTGATCGTGGGTTTTCAAACCCGCATCGTGGCGGCTGTTTTGGCTGTGTTCACGCTCGTGGCGTCGATTTTCTTCCACGCTTTTTGGGCGGCAGCGCCTGATCAAGCCTTTGTGCAACAGCTCTTGTTCTTTAAGAACATGGGCGTGATCGGCGGCTTGTTGGTGTTGGTGTCATCGGGCGCTGGCGCTTGGAGCATTGACGCTAAAAAACAAGCTCAATAATTCACACTGTTCTTTCAACCTAACTTTCAACCGCATCAAGGAAACACACCATGACTAAAACTGTCGTCGTTTACCACTCAGGCTACGGCCACACACAACGCGTCGCCCAATTCGTGGCGGAAGGCGCAAAAGCCACCCTCATCGCCATCGACGCAGACGGCAACATCACCGATGCTGAATGGGAAACAGTGAACGCAGCAGACGCCATCATCTTTGGTTCACCCACTTACATGGGCATGGCTTCGTGGCAGTTCAAGAAATTTGCAGACGCAACGTCTAAGCAATGGTTTGGCAGCGCTTGGAAAGACAAGGTTGCTGGCGGCTTCACCATTTCGGCCAGCCCCAGCGGCGACAAGCTGTCGACCATTCAATACTTCATCACCTTGGCCATGCAACAAGGCATGGTGTGGGTGGGTCAGCCTGCGATGAATGATGGCAACATCAACCGCATTGGTTCTAACTCTGGCGTGATGGCCCAAGTCGGCCCGACCAGCCCAGCAGAAGACATCCCCCAGGGTGACTTGGACACGGCCAAAGCCTACGGCGAGCGCGTGGCCGCTGTGGCTGCAAAATTGCGCGGTTAATTCGACGCAAACAAAAATACGCCGCCACACGCGGCGTGTGAAATAAAAGGGCAGTTCTTCTGAGCTGCCCTTTTTCTTTGGTTAGCATTCAGGCCATGAAGATCATTCAACTGCTGCCTTGGACCGATTGGTTTGCCCTCGGTTTTTTCGTTTTGGTGTGGGTTGGCTATGCTTTGTTTGCCAAGCATTGGAGCGATGGTCAACATTCCATCCTGGCCATGACCAACCGCTATCGCCATTTGTGGATGCTGCAAACCACGGGGCGTGATCCGCGCATGTTGGATGGCATCATCACGCAGACCTTGTCGGCCACGCCTGCATTTTTTTGCTCCACCACCATTTTGATTTTGGGTGGTTTGTTTGCCTTGTTGGGCACGACAGACAAAGCGGCTGAGCTGGTGCGGGAAATTCCGTTTGCCGAACAAACACCTATTCTTGTTTTTGAGTTCAAGATCTTGGTGCTGGTGGTGATCTTTGTGTACTCGTTTTTTCGCTTCTCATGGTCCATGCGCCAGTACACCTTTGTGGCCTTGCTCATTGGCGCCATGCCACCTGCCGAGAGTTTTGAAAGCGGTGAAGTGACCGACCGTCAACACTATGCTGACCGTGCCGCTGCCATGACGGGCTTGGCTGCTGAAACGTTCAACGGTGGCTTGCGTGCTTACTATTTTTCGTTTGCGGCATTGGGCTGGTTTTTTTCACCCGCCATGTTTGTGCTGGCCACGTTGATGGTGGCTGGTGTGCTGTACAGCCGCGAGTTCAAGTCTGAGGTGTTGAGCCTGTTGCAGGAGTGAGCGGAAACGTGCCATCGGCTGCCAAGCCAGTGGCGCTCAGATCCGCGCCGACTGCTCGGCGCTCGTCAAACACAAAGCAGCCGCCTTCGTAATGGTCGTTGCCCACTTCTTCAAAGTATTTGAGGATGCCGCCTTCCAGCTGGTACACATGCGGCAGGCCCGCGTTGCGCATGTAAATGGCAGCCTTCTCGCAGCGAATGCCACCCGTGCAAAAGCTGATGACGGTTTTGTCTTGCAATTCGTCTAAGTGCGCTTGTACTGCCTCTGGAAACTCAGTGAATTTGGTGATGCCCCAGTTGATGGTGTTCTTGAACGTACCCGCATCCACTTCAAATTGGTTGCGTGTATCGAGGGTGACTACGGGGCGGCCTTCGTCATCGTGACCTTGGTCTAACCAACGTTTTGCGGTCTCGGGGGTGACAGCGGGCGCGCGGCCCTCCGCGGGGCGAATGCTGGGGTGGTTCATGCGGATGATTTCGCTCTTCACCTTCACCAGCATTTTGCGAAATGGTTGCGTGGCTGACCAACTTTCTTTGGGCGCAAGGTCGGCAAAGCGGGCGTCGCTGCGCAGCCAATCCACAAAGCTGTGCACATCCACGGCGCTGCCCGCTAAAAAGAAATTAATGCCTTCTTCTGCAATCAGGATCGTGCCCTTGAGCCCGTGCGCCAAGGCGTTGTCCAAGCAAGGCTGGCGCAGGTCTTGGGCGTCGGGCAGGGCGACAAATTTGTAGCAAGAAATATTCAAAATTTGGTTCACCCAGCCATTCTATGTAACGGGGTGTCCCTACAATCTCAACCCATGTTTGTTCACCTGCGCCTTCACTCCGAATTTTCTGTCGTTGACGGGACCAACCGCATCGACGAGGTGGTGAAAGCAGCCGCAGCCGACCAGCAACCTGCGCTGGCCATCACCGACATCAACAACCTGTTTGGTGCCATCAAGTTTTACAAAGAAACCCGTGGCAAGGGTGTCAAGCCTGTCATTGGTGCTGAAATTTATTTAGAAAGCCTCACCCAAGACGCGGCATTGACGTCGCGCATGGTGTTGCTGGTGCAAACCCATCAGGGCTACTTGAACCTGTGCGAGTTGATCAGCCGTGGTTGGACACAAAACGTGCACAAGGCCGTGGCCGTGATCAAACTGGAGTGGCTGCGCGAGTTGTCGCAAGGCCTGATTGCTCTGTCAGGGGCGCAAGCGGGAGCCGTGGGCCAAGCCTTGGTGCAGGGTGACACCACACGTGCGGGCGAAGTGGCTTTGCAGTTGGCAGGCATTTTTCCGCATCGCTTCTACATCGAGCTTCAACGCGCGGGTCGTGCAGATGACGAAACCCATGTGTCTGCCGCCGTGCAACTGGCTGCACGCTTGAGCCTGCCTGTGGTGGCGACGCACCCAGTTCAGTTCACCGAGCCCGACGACTACGAAGCGCACGAAGCGCGTGTGTGTATTGCCGAAGGCGAAATTTTGGGTAACCAACGCCGTGTGCGCAAGTTCACGCGCGAGCAGTATTTCAAATCATCCGCACAAATGTGCGAGCTGTTTGCCGATGTGCCCAGCGCCATTGCCAACACACTTGAGATTGCCAAGCGTTGCAACTTGACGCTGGTGTTGGGCAAGCCGCAGTTGCCCAATTTCCCCATCCCGCCCGTCAATGGCGTGGTCATGTCGGTGGAAGACTATTTCCGCCACGTGTCACACGAGGGCTTGGAAGAACGCCTTCGCCACCTGTATCCCGTAGAAGCCAAACGCGATGAAGAGCGCCCACGTTATGTGGAGCGCTTGGAGTTTGAGCTGACCACGATTTTGAACATGGGCTTTCCTGGCTACTTCTTGATCGTGGGTGACTTCATTCAGTGGGCCAAAGCCAATGGTTGTCCCGTGGGGCCTGGACGTGGTTCGGGTGCGGGCTCGCTCGTGGCGTATGCCTTGAAGATCACCGACCTCGACCCGCTGCAATACAACTTGCTGTTCGAGCGTTTCTTGAACCCAGAGCGGGTGTCGATGCCCGACTTTGACATTGACTTTTGCCAGACCAACCGCGATCGCGTGATTGACTACGTGAAAGACAAATACGGTCGCGAAGCCGTGTCGCAAATCGCCACCTTTGGCACCATGGCGGCGCGCGCCGCCATTGGTGATGTGGGCCGTGTGCTCGACATGAGCTACACCTTCTGCAAGGGCATCAGCGGTTTGATCCCCAACAAGCCCGGCCAGCACATCACCATCGCAGGTGCGATAGAGGTGGAACCCATCTTGGCTGAGCGATTGGCCAAAGAAGATGAAGTGAAGACGCTCTTAGAGCTGGCGCAAAAGCTTGAAGGCATGACGCGTAACGTGGGCATGCACGCTGGTGGTGTGTTGATTGCCCCAGGCAAGCTGACCGACTTCTGCCCGCTGTACCAACAGCCTGGCAGCGAGTCGGCGGTGAGCCAGTTCGACAAAGATGACGTGGAAGCCGCGGGCTTGGTGAAGTTCGACTTTTTGGGGCTCGCCACGCTGACCATTTTGGAAATCGCACGCGAGTTCATCATGCAGCGCCACAAGGGCCAAGAGAACTTCGCGTTTGAAAACATCCCGCTCGACGACGAGCCAACCTACCGCTTGTTCCAAGACGGCAAGACCGAAGCGGTGTTCCAGTTTGAAAGTCGCGGCATGCAGGGCATGTTGCGCGATGCGCGTCCCACGCGCTTGGAAGACTTGATTGCGCTGAACGCCTTGTACCGTCCAGGCCCGATGGATCTGATCCCCAGCTTCGTAGCGCGTAAGCACGGGCGTGAAGAGATTGAGTACCCACACCCCATGGTGGCGCAGATGTTGTCCGAGACCTACGGCATCATGGTGTACCAAGAACAGGTGATGCAAACCGCGCAGATTTTGGGCGGCTACTCACTCGGCGGCGCGGATATGTTGCGCCGTGCCATGGGTAAAAAGAAGCTCGAAGAAATGGCGGAGCACCGCGAAATCTTCCGTGCGGGTGCGGCCAAAAACAACATCAGCCAAGACAAGGCCGATGAGATTTTTGACTTGATGGAGAAGTTTGCGGGCTATGGCTTTAACAAGTCACACGCGGCTGCATACTCACTGTTGGCGTATCACACAGGCTGGCTGAAAGTTCACTACACCGCTGAATTTTTCTGCGCCAACATGACCGTTGAAATGGACAACACCGACAAGCTCAAGGTGTTGTTTGAAGACGCGCAGAAGATGGGCCTCACGTTTGAAGCGCCCGATGTCAACCGTGGTCACTACCGCTTCGAGCCAATTTCAGACAAAGTCATTCGTTACGGCTTAGGTGCCATCAAAGGCTCAGGCCAACAAGCGATTGAAGCCATCGTGGCAGCACGCGAAGAAGGTGGTCCGTTCACCAGCTTGTTTGACTTCTGCCGTCGCGTAGACCGCACACGACTGAACAAGCGCACGGTGGAGGCACTCATCAAAGCGGGGGCGTTTGACAACCTGCACCTCAATCGCGCTGAGTTGTTGGCCAGTGTTGAGCGTGCTTTTGACTTTGCATCAGCCAGCGAAGCCAACGCCAATCAAGGCGGCTTGTTTGACATGATGGGTGAAGACGCGCATGGCTCCAGCACGCAAGAGCCAGAGTATGTCGAGATGTTGCCCTGGGGTGTGAAAGAACGCCTCACGCACGAGAAAGTGGCCTTGGGCTTTTACTTGTCTGGCCATTTGTTTGACGAAGTGGAGCGCGAAGTACGTCGCTTTGCCCGCACCCGCATTGAGGACTTGATGGATTCACGTGAGCCACAGCTGCTGTCGGGCATCGTGAGCGATATGCGGGTCATCAACGGCCAGCGTGGCAAGCTCGCCATCTTCAAGCTGGATGACAAGTCGGCGGTGATTGAAGCCACGGCAGACGAAGCCACCATCAACACCTACCGCAACACCTTGAAGGATGACGAGCTGGTCATCATCATGGGTAAGGCGCAGCCTGACCGCTTCTCGGGTGGTTTGCGTTTGTCCATCCAGCAAGTCTGGAGCTTGGAGCAAGCGCGTTGTCGTTTCGGTAAATACCTCAGTGTGACGGTCAACGGCACTTCGCCCGACATTGCGCGCATGCTGCGCGACCATCCTGCCAAAGTCGAGCAATCCGAGCAGGGTGAATTGGTGCGCGGGATGAGCGTACGATTGAAGCTGTTGCGCGAGGGCGCGACGGCTGAGGTTCAATTGGGCGATAACGCCAAGTTTTTCCCCAGTGACGCGGCCTTGGCCAGTTGGATGGCGCAGGCGCACAACGGGCAATCACAGATCATTTACGAGTAAACACTTCTATGTGGACCATCCCTACGCTCATGACATTGGCGCGCATTGCGGCCATACCGCTCATCGTGGGGTTGTTCTATTTGCCCATCGATACGGCAGAGCGCAACCTCTGGGCGACGGTGATGTTTGTGGTGTTTGCATTGACTGATTGGTTGGATGGTTACTTGGCCCGCAAGCTCAACCAGTCGTCGGCCTTTGGTGCGTTTCTCGACCCTGTGGCTGATAAGTTTTTGGTCTGTGCATGTTTGTTGGTGTTGGTGCATTTGGGGCGCGCCGATGTGTTGGTGGCGCTCATCATCATTGGCCGTGAAATTGCCATTTCGGCCTTGCGCGAATGGATGGCGCAAATTGGCGCTTCGCGTAGCGTGGCTGTGCATGTGTTGGGCAAGCTTAAAACCACCGTGCAAATGGTGGCTATTCCGTTCCTGCTGTTTGATGGCCAATTGTTTGGCGTGATTGACACCGCCTTGTGGGGCACGGTCCTCATTTGGCTTGCGGGCGTGTTGACCGTGTGGTCGATGGTGTATTACCTGCAAAAGGCTTGGCCCGATATCGTGGACCACGCCAAGTAATGAGTGAGTCACGCAACCAAGCATGGATCAATGCCATGCCTTGGCTCTTTGTGTTGATTTGGAGCACGGGCTTCATCGTGGCGCGCTACGGCATGCCCAACTCGCCACCGTTTACCTTCTTGCTGTGGCGCTACATTTTTTCTATTGTGTGTTTTGTGGTGTGGGTCAAATGGGCACGCGTGCCTTGGCCCCAGGGCAGGGCACAGTGGTGGCATTTGGCGGTCACAGGCGTGTTGATGCATGCGGGCTATTTGGGCGGTGTGTGGGCTGCGGTCAAGGTTGGCATGGGCGCGGGCTTGACTGCTTTGATTGTGGGTTTGCAGCCCGTCATCACCGCCATATGGTTGTCGGCGCGGGGTGGCCATGTGTCACGTCGCCAATGGCAGGGGCTGGCCTTGGGCTTTGTGGGCTTGGCCATGGTCGTGTCGCGCAAACTGGAAGGCGGCATTGAAGTCACACCTTGGAGCTTGACCATGATCACCATGGCTTTGGTATCCATCACCACAGGCACGCTCTATCAAAAACGTTTTGTGCAACCATGCGACGTGCGCAGCGCCAATGCGGTGCAACTCATGGCTGCTTATTTGGTGACCTTGCCCATTGCATTGATGGAAACAGAACCTGCTTTGTGGAATGTCGAGATGAGCTGGGCCATGGCTTGGGCCGTGTTGGTGTTGACCTTGGGCGGCAGCTCGTTGTTTTACATCCTCATTCAGCGTGGTGCGGCGGCTTCAGTGACCAGCTTGTTGTATTTGGTGCCGCCCACCACAGCGGTGATGGCTTGGATTTTGTTCAACGAACCCATCACCTTGGTGACACTGGCGGGCATTATGGTGACCGCCGCTGGGGTGAGTTTGGTGGTGCGTCCTCCTAAAATCCCCGCTTGATTTTTAAAGGTTGAAGATGAGTCAAAAACGCATTGCAGTAATCGCTGGTGACGGCATTGGCAAAGAAGTCATGCCCGAGGGCATTCGCGTCATGGACGCGGCAGCGCGCAAGTTTGGTATTGACTTGAAGTTTGATCACTTCGATTTTTCCAGCTGGGACTATTACGAGAAGCACGGCAAGATGCTGCCTGATGATTGGAAAGACCAAATCGGCGGCCATGATGCGATTTACTTTGGCGCAGTGGGTTGGCCTGACAAGATTCCAGATCACATCTCTCTTTGGGGCTCGCTGTTGATGTTTCGCCGCGAGTTTGACCAGTACATCAACTTGCGTCCTGCGCGCTTGATGCCCGGCATCATTGCGCCCGTGGTGCGCCGTGATGGCACGCCGCGTCAACCTGGCGAGATCGACATGTACATTGTGCGTGAAAACACCGAGGGTGAGTACTCCAGCATTGGTGGCCGTATGTACCCTGGCACCGAGCGCGAAATTGTGATGCAAGAAACGGTGATGTCACGCATCGGCGTGGACCGCGTGTTGAAGTTTGCATTTGAGTTGGCACAGACGCGCCCTAAAAAGCATTTGACCAGCGCGACCAAATCCAACGGGATTGCCATCACCATGCCTTACTGGGATGAGCGCGTGGTGGAGATGGCCAAGCACTACCCCGAGATCAATGTCGATAAGTTCCACATCGACATCTTGACCGCCCACTTTGTGCAGCGCCCCGACTTTTTTGATGTGGTGGTGGCCAGCAATTTGTTTGGCGACATCTTGAGCGACTTAGGTCCTGCATGCACAGGCACCATCGGTATTGCCCCGAGTGCCAACTTGAACCCAGACCGCAAGTTCCCCTCGTTGTTTGAGCCTGTGCATGGTTCGGCCCCCGATATTGCAGGCAAAGGCATTGCGAATCCGATTGGTCAAATTTGGTGCGGCGCCATGATGCTCGAATTCTTGGGCCATAAAGACGCACACGACGCCGTGATGGCGGCGATTGAAAAGGTGTTGGACCCTAAGAGTGGTGCGCCCAAGACACCAGACATTGGGGGTAACGCTAGTACATCCGATGTAGGCCGTGCCATTGCAGACGCCTTGTGATTTTTTGCTTTAAAAAACGACTAGAATTTGCCCATGTTGCTGTGAGAGACGAGACACTTGCAGCAGCGTCACATACCGTAGAGCTAGTAAACTAGCATCATCATTGACTAACATCACATCTCATTGAGAGGGGATTTTTGTGAATAAAACAGAACTGATTGAGCACATTGCCAAGCACGCAGATATTTCTAAAGCTGCTGCCACTCGCGCACTCGAGTCCACCATCGGCGCAGTGAAGACCACCTTGAAAAAGGGCGGTACAGTTTCTTTGGTGGGTTTCGGTACTTTCGCAGTTGGCAAGCGTGCAGCTCGCACTGGTCGCAATCCACGTACTGGCGCAGCGATCAAAATCAAAGCGGCTAAGGTGCCTAAGTTCCGTCCAGGCAAGGGTTTGAAAGACGCCTTGAACTAATTAGCGGTTTCGGTTGGGTGCTTAGCTCAGTTGGCAGAGCGGCTGCCTTACACGCAGTAGGTCGGCGGTTCGACCCCGTCAGCACCCACCACCCCATTGAAAAGGCGAACACACCGTTCGCCTTTTTTCTTGGCTTCTCACACGTCACGATGAGTCCTCCACATGTTTGATTTTGTTCGCAAGCACACACGGGTCATGCAGTTCTTGCTGTTCCTGTTGATCTTCCCATCTTTTGTTTTGTTTGGACTTGAGGGGTACAACCGTTTCCGAGAAGGTGGCGCTACGGTTGCCACGGTGGATGGACAAAGCATTACCCAAGCTGAATGGGATGCAGCGCATCGCAGCGAGGTGGAGCGTATGCGCAGCAGCATGCCCAATGTGGATGTGAAATTGTTTGATACACCCGAAGCCAAGTACAGCACGCTAGAACGCTTGGTGCGAGACCGCCTGCTGCAAGCGGCGGCAACTAAGCTGCGTTTGGGGGCTAGCGATGCACGGTTGGCTGCTGAGTTACAACAAAACCCCACCATTGCCGCTTTGCGTCGTGCCGACGGCACTTTGGACATGGAACGCTATCGCCAGTTACTGGGCACCCAGGGTATGTCGCCTGAGTCGTTTGAAGCACAAGTGCGAGGTGATTTGGCCTCTCGTCAAGTGATGTCCGGCGTGGGGGTGACGAGCTTTAGCTCGGCTGCTTTGGCGGATGTGACATTGAATGCGTTTTATGAGCAACGACAAGTGCAAGTTGCACGCTTTGCGCCCTCCGACTATGTGGGTCAAGTCAGCCCGAGTGATGCAGACTTAGAGGCATATTACAAGGCCAATCCTGACAAGTTTCAGTCTGCTGAGCGCGCAGACGTTGAATATGTGGTGTTGAACTTGGCCGCTGTGCAAAAAGACATCGTCGTACCAGAAGCAGAACTCAAGGCCTATTACGAGCAAAACGCTGCTCGTTTGGCTGGTTTGGAAGAGCGTCGTGCCAGCCATATCTTGATCAATGCTGATAAAAGTGCCTCCGCTTCAGATCGTGAGGCAGCACGCGCCAAAGCGCAAGCCTTATTGGCTGAAGTGCAAAAGTCACCCAACCAGTTTGCTGAGTTGGCCCGTAAAAATTCGCAAGACACGGGTTCTGCTGCCAAAGGCGGTGACCTCGATTTCTTTGGTCGTGGTGCCATGGTCAAGCCGTTTGAAGAAGCTGCGTTTGCCTTGAAGAAGGGCGAGGTCAGTGGTGTGGTGGAAACTGAATTTGGCTTCCACATCATTCGCCTGACCGACATCAAGCAACCAGAGCAAAAAAGCTTTGAGTCACAACGTGCCAAGCTTGAGCTTGAGGTGCGTGCCCAATTGGCGCAGCGTAAATTTGCGGAAGCGGCAGAGCAGTTCACCAACATCGTTTATGAACAATCAGACAGCTTAAAACCCGTGGCCGAGCGCTTGAAGTTGGATGTTCAACAAGCTACCAATTTGGGGCGTGAAGTGGTTGCGGGCAACACTGCTGTGAACAACCCTAAGTTGTTGGCTGCAGTTTTTTCGCAAGATTCGATTGAAAAGAAGCGCAATACCGAAGCGGTGGAATTAGCTCCTAATGTGCTTGCCGCAGCTCGCATCACAAGTTACAGCCCAGCTCGTACCTTGCCTTTGGAAGAGGTCAAAACCCGCGTGCGTGAGCAAGTGGTGTCTCAACAAGCTGGCGAGCGCGCTCGCTCTGAAGGTGTCGCAAAGCTGGCTGAATGGAAAGCCAGCCCCGATGCGGCCAAGCTGCCCGCCGCCATCGTGGTGTCGCGTGAAGCCAAGCAAGCGCAGCCCTCGGCTTTGGTAGAAGCTGCCTTGCGTGCCAGTACGCAAACTTTGCCAGCATGGGTGGGTGTCGACTTAGGCGTGAGCGGATACGCGGTGGTTAAGGTTGAAAAGGTATTGCCACGCAATCCTGCAAATGCCGCAGGCGTAGCGCGTGAGCGCGAGCAGTACGCGCAGTGGTGGGCCTCAGCTGAAGGCCTGGCTTACTACAAGTTGTTAAAAGAAAAATTCAAGGCGGAAATCAAAATAGCTAGGTTATAATCTAGCTTCTACGGTGGCTGTAGCTCAGTTGGTAGAGTCCAGGATTGTGATTCCTGTTGTCGTGGGTTCGAGCCCCATCAGCCACCCCAAAATTTAAAAGGGTTCCCAATCGGGAACCCTTTTTTGTTGCCGTACACGGGCTGCCTGCTTTTCAATCGATGGTGCAATGATGCATGAGTGGCGATTTCCCAGAGTCATCCACAGGGAAAAAGCCTTTCATGCCATGCACATAAAAAGTACTTTGTGTTGAAAAAGCCATCGACCACTCAGGGAAACGTCGCTTGTGCGTTGGATGACGTACCAGCAGCTCAATGTCTTTGTGACGCTTGTCGCGTTGAATGCATTGCCATAGCTGCTCAACACTGTCTGCGGGGCCCTCAAAGCACTGAGTAAATTGGCCGTTCAGGTAGAGTAAGTGCCCCGTGATTTGCAGTTCAGCATTTCGAAATTGCGCTTGCGTGAGCAGCTGGAAAAGGGCCAAAGATCCAAAGTCTTCGGCGGCTGTAGATTGATAGACGATACGCTCAAACATGAGGCATCATTTTCCTGTTGAGTCTTTCAATTAATTGACTGTTTGCATTTGAATGATGGGTTTGACAACTTAGTGTCAGTTTTTGCATTCATTCTCTGGGAATAAATTTGAATGTAAGAAATGACAATAACCACGGAGCAAACCCAAGCCTTAGAGAGGTTGGCGTATACATCTAGAGCCACTGAAGTCATGGGGACTTTGGCATTGTTTAATTTGTTAAACCAAGCGCGTGTAAAAAATGCGAGTCTTGGTGTGACAGGTCATCTGCTTTATGCGGACGGCATGTTTACGCAATGCATTGAAGGCCCTGCTTCTTCTATCGAAATTGTTTGGCTATCTATTCAAAGAGATGCTCGACATGATCAAATTTCAGTGATCGAGCGAGGCCCAGTGAAGGCAAGACGATTTAATGAGTGGGCGATGGCGTTTAGCAGTTATCGATATCTCAATAGTTTCAATATGCCTGGATTTTTTCCGCTGAATGAAGCGGGCGTATCTGAAAAATCAGGTTTATGTGTTGGCTAATTTGACGCGCCAACTTTGAGTTTTCGTAGCCAGAACAGTGGGGCATGTTTGCGGCATAAGACACCGCGGGGTGTCTTATGCGCTGGGGGCTCGATTAAGCGCGAGCTTTGCGACGCGCAGGTGCTTTTGCTGCCACTTTAGGTGCGTGCTCTTTCAATTTGGCCAAGCCTTCCTGGGCCAACTCAGCTGTTTTCTTGGCATTTTTACGTGCTTCAGCCAATGCTTTGTTACCAGCGTCAACAGCCGCTTTGACTGCGTTCACAGCAGCTTCAGAGCCTTGGGGTGCCTTCTTCAGGTTTTCTGTCAAAGTTTTGTTGACTGAAGCGTGTGCATGGTCAAAGTGACCTTCTGCAAAAGCAGCTGACTCGGCTTGGAATTCTTGTGTCAATTCAAAAGCAGTCGCAGCAAAGCCAGCCAAGCTCTTGGCAGAGTTTTCCAATTGAGATTTCAACAGTTCCACAGCTGCAGCTGGGTCTTTGACTTCCAAGATCGATGTCAATTGGGCTTGCGCCAGTTCGGCATTGACTTTGGCTTGCTCAAGATTGAGCTGTGTCAGACGCTCGACTTGTGAGAATGACAGATTGGCCAATTCGAAAGCGGCTTTCAATGAGGCTTCAACTTGTGGTTTGACTTGGTTTTGCATGATGGGTTCCTTCAAGGTTGATAACAATGAAGAAATGGTATCCAAGTGATTTGACAAATCAATGCATTGGATGCGCTTTAGAGCCAGTTCTCTAGTGAGGCTTGAGTGCTTTAAGACTCATTGAGCAGCTCGGACTCGTGCTGTATGCAGCTTTTTATAGCTATCAATCAGTCGGTGGTGACGTTCTAGGCCCTCTAGCTTCATGCTGGTAGGTGTGAGGCCGAAAAAACGCACCGTGCCTTTGACAGACCCCATGACGGCGTCCATGCGTTCGTTGCCAAACATTCGTCGAAAGTTGGTTTCATAGTTGCTCAGTTCAAGCTCTGGGTCGAGGAGTACTTCCAACACCACGTTCAAAGCTTGATAAAACAAGCCGCGTTCGACGGTGTTGTCGTTGTATTGCAGGAACGCACCTACAAGCTCTTGGGCTTCTTCAAATTGTTTCAAGGCGAGGTGAATCAAGAGTTTCAACTCAAGCACGGTCAGTTGGCCCCAGTTCGTGTTTTCGTCAAACTCGATGCCGATCAAGGTGGCTATGTCAGAGTACTCATCGAGTTCATTGTTCTCTAGACGATCCAGCAGTGCGGACAAGCTGGCATCGTTCAAACGATGCAGGTTCAGAATGTCTTCACGGAACAACAAGGCTTTGTTGGTGTTGTCCCAGATCAAGTCTTCAATGGGGTACACCTCCGAATAGCCTGGCACCAAAATCCGACAAGCCATCGCACCTAATTGGTCATGCACTGCGGTGTAGGCTTCTTTGCCCATGTCTTTGAGAATGCCAAACAAAGTGGCTGCTTCAACGGCATTGGCGTTGTCTCTTTGGTCCGAAAAATCCCATTCTACAAATTCAAAATCGGCTTTAGCACCGAAAAAACGCCACGACACGATACCGCTGGAGTCGATGAAGTGCTCCACAAAGTTGTTGGGTTCTGTCACCGCGTTGCTTTCAAACGTGGGACGCGGTAAATCGTTGAGACCTTCAAAGCTTCGGCCTTGAAGCAGTTCGGTCAGGCTTCGTTCTAACGCCACTTCAAAGCTGGGGTGTGCGCCAAAAGAAGCGAACACGCCACCGGTGCGCGGGTTCATCAAGGTGACGCACATCACAGGATAGGTACCGCCCAGTGACGCATCTTTCACCAACACTGGAAAGCCCTGCGCTTCTAAATCTTGGATGCCAGCCAAGATGCTGGGGTATTTGGCCAAGACGTCTGACGGCACATCGGGTAAACAGATTTCACCTTCCAAGATTTCGCGTTTGACAGCGCGTTCGAAAATTTCAGACAGGCATTGCACTTGTGCTTCGGCAAGTGTGTTGCCAGCGCTCATGCCGTTGCTGACAAACAGGTTTTCGATCAAGTTGGAGGGGAAGTAAACCACTGCACCATCGGACTGACGTACATAAGGTAGCGAACAGATGCCACGCGCGGCGTTGCCCGAGTTGGTGTCGATCAGGTGTGAGCCACGCAGTTCGCCGTCTGGGTTGTAAATTTTCAGGCAGTAGGCATCCAGAATTTCTTTGGGCAAGGCATCTTTTTTGCCTGGCTTGAACCAGCGCTCGTTGGGGTAGTGAACAAATTCGGCGTTGGCGATGTCTTCGCCCCAGAACGCGCCAGCGTAGAAGTGGTTGTTGTTGAGTCGTTCGATGTATTCGCCTAGTGCCGAGGCTAAGGCGCTTTCTTTGGTGGCACCTTTGCCATTGGTGAAGCACATGGGCGAATGTGCATCACGAATGTGGAGTGACCACACGTTGGGAATGATGTTGCGCCACGAGGCAATTTCGATCTTAATGCCCAAGTTAGCCAAAACATTGGACATGTTGGCGATGGTTTGTTCCAGCGGCAGGTCTTTGCCTAAGATGTAGGTGCTGCAGTCAGTGGCGGGTTTGAGGGTGAGCAAAGATTGCGCATCGGCATCTAGGTTGTCGACTTCTTCGATGACAAACTCAGGGCCAGCTTGCACCACTTTTTTGACGGTGCAGCGCTCAATCGAATTCAAAATGCCTCGACGATCCACCTCGCTAATGTCCGCTGGTAACTCAACTTGAATTTTAAAAATTTGTTGGTAACGGTTCTCGGGATCGACGATGTTGTTTTGTGACAGACGAATGTTTTCGGTCGGGATATTGCGTGTGACGCAGTACAGCTTGACGAAGTAAGCCGCACACAAAGCCGAGGAGGCCAAAAAGTAATCAAAGGGGCCAGGGGCTGAGCCATCGCCTTTGTAGCGGATGGGCTGGTCGGCCACAACCGTGAAGTCGTCGAACTTGGCTTCTAAGCGAAGCTTGTCGAGAAAGTTGACTTTAATTTCCATGTGCGATGTTTGAGGCGAGTATTGAGAAGGCGGCGTATTACCAAGATCCTACATTGGGCATATCTACCCAAGGTGCGATGGGTGTCAAGGCTTCGCCTTTTTGAAGCAACTCAATCGAGATTTCATCGGGGGAGCGTACAAATGCCATGCGGCCATCACGGGGTGGACGAAGAATCGTGACATTGTGTGCTTGCAATTTTTCGCATGTCTCGTAAATGTTGTCGACGGCATAAGCCAAGTGACCGAAGTTGCGTCCTCCCGTGTAGACCTCGGGGTCCCAGTTGTAGGTGAGTTCGACTTGTGCATCTTCATCGCCAGGTGCAGCAAGGTACACCAGCGTGAAACGACCTTTTGGATATTCGTTGGTTCGCAGCACTGTCAGGCCTAACGCATCTCGGTAAAAGCGCAGCGATGCGTCTAGGTCGGTCACGCGCACCATGGTGTGAAGGTATTTCATGGCGAGTCTTCCTTTAGAGCGTGGGGTAGTCGGTGTAGCCGACGGGGCCTGGTGTGTAGAAGGTGCTGGGGTTGGGCGCGTTCAGAGTTGCATTCAATTTCAAGCGTTCAACCAGATCGGGGTTAGAGATGAACAAGCGACCAAATGCGATGGCATCGGCTTTGCCAGATGCAATCGCGTCAATGGCCATTTGTCGGTCGTAGCCGTTGTTGGCGATGTAAGTGCCTTTGAAAGCGTGGCGTGCAGCAGCGTAATCAAAGCCTGGCACATCGCGCGGGCCACCCGTTGCGCCTTCGATGAAGTGGATAAATGCAATGCCGCGTTGGTTGAGCGCTTCAACTAAATAGCCAAACACCGCTTGTGGGTTGCTGTCTGCCAAATCGTTGAAGGGTGTGAGGGGCGATAAGCGGATGCCGACACGACCTGCGCCGATTTCAGCCACGCAGGCATCGACCACTTCAAGCGCAAAGCGACAGCGGTTTTCAATAGAGCCACCGTATTCGTCGGTGCGTTGGTTGGCACCATCGCGGATGAACTGATCGACCAAGTAGCCATTGGCCCCGTGAATTTCAACGCCATCAAAACCAGCGCGCATGGCGTTGGCGGCAGCTTGGCGGAATTGGCCCACCACGTCTTTGATTTCAGTGGCGCTTAGGGCATGTGGCACGGGTACATCCATTTTGCCGCTGCGTGTGTAGGCCACCACCTTAGGTTGAATTGCAGAAGGCGCAACAGGCTGCGTGCCACCAGTCAGTGCTGGATGCGTGATACGACCCACATGCCAAATTTGGGCGAGGATTTTTGAGCCTGCATCGTGTACCGCTTGGGTGATGGCCTTCCAGCCTTCGACTTGCGTATCCGAATAAATGCCAGGCGTAGCCATGTAGCCCTTGCCCACTGGCGAGACTTGCGTGCCTTCGCTGATGATCAGTCCCGCACCGCTGCGTTGGCGGTAGTAGTCCACATTCATGGCACTACCTGGGATGTCGCCATTGGCTTCATCTGCGCGACTTCGGGTGAGAGGGGCCATGACGATGCGATTGGCAACTTCGATGTTTCCGATGCGTGTGGGTTGAAAAAGTTGAGGTGTCGTCATGGATTATTTCTGTCAAAGTGAAAAATTGGTGGCATGCATCATGCACTAGGTGTATTTTGCTTTTTCAGGGCGCTGACTTTTCGTACGCCGTTAATATGGCTGGGTGCGTGAGGGGGCATTTGATGAAACAGTGGTGTTGTGTGTGGGCGGTGACATTGAGTTGCGCGTCGGTTGTTGCTGCGGATGACTACAAAGTCAAAGTCCAGGTGACGCAGCAAGGGCGTATGTTTCATACCCAAGCAAGTTTTCAGGTGCCTTTGACTTTGTGTCAGTCGTACCGATATCTCACAGATTACGATGCGGCGACGAATATTCCTGGCATTGTCTCGTCTGCGACCACACGTTTGGATGGGCACAAAGTGCGCGTTGAGCGATTGCTGCAAGAGCGAATTTTGTTTTTCCCCATCAAGATGCGTATGGTGCTGGATGTGACGGAGCTACCGAATCAAGGTACTGATTTTGTTCAAATCAGTGGCGAAGCGAAAAGCTACAAAGGGTCGTGGCGTGTCGAGCCAGACAGTGCAGGAACTGTATTTAAGTACCGCACCGAATCAGAGCCCAATTCTTTTTTGCCAGCGGCAGTGATTGAATACTTCATCAAAAACCGTTTGAACAGTAGCTTCGAGGCGATGGCCAAAGCGGGGGCTCAGCGTGTCAAAGACCCTTGCTGAACCAGCCTAGCCCATCGCGTGTGCCATTGCGTACTGCACCACGCGCAGGACGGTATTCGCAACCGATCCAGCCATCCCAACCGCAAGCAACAGACACTTCGTCAATGACCTCAAACAGGTAAGGGTGGTTGAGCTCGCCCAAGTCGGGTTCGTGGCGCATGGGCACGCCCGCGATTTGAAAGTGGCCGACACGCCCTGTGGGTAGGTAGTGGCGAATCTTGGTGGCAATGTCGCCCTCCATGATTTGGCAGTGGTAGAGGTCCATCTGTACTTTGACGTTGGAGGCTCCAATGGTTTGCACGATGGCGTGGGCTTGGTTCTGGTAATTCAAAAAGAAACCAGGGATGTCACGCGTGTTGATGGGTTCAATCAACACATCGCGACCAGACTTTCTTGCTTCGGTTGCTGCCCATGCGATGTTTTGGATGTAGGTTTTCTCCAGCGTGGCCACGTCTGCACCATGAGGTTTGAGGCCTGCCATGACGTGGATGCGTGGGCAGTTCAAAGTGTCTGCATATGCCAAAGCTGTATGAAAGCCTTTTTGAAATTCAGCTTCGCGTCCAGGCAGGCAAGCCAACCCGCGTTCGCCCGCATCCCAATCGCCGGGGGGGGCATTGAAGAGCACTTGTTGCAAGCCGTTGTCATTTAAGCGGTTTTTTAGTTCCTGCGCATCAAAAGCGTAAGGGAACAAATACTCAACCGCTTTGAATCCATCATCAGCTGCAGCAGCAAAACGGTCTAAAAATTCATGCTCGTTGTAGAGCATGCTGAGGTTGGCGGCGAAACGTGGCATGTCTAGAGTTTAATGATTGTGAAGTACATAACAACTTTAAGCTAAGTGCTTGAATTGATTGGGTATGATTGGCTCATTAAAGGAGCTGAACATGGCGGATATCAACCCAACCAACAACAACCTCGTGATCGGCGAAGGCGTCACTTTCAAAGGCTCTATTGCTGCGCCAGGTAAAGCTGTGATCAACGGCAATGTCACAGGTGAATTGATCGCCGACGATTTGTTGATTGGCACCAAAGGTCAAGTGACTGGCGCTGTGCGTGCACGCGAGATTGATGTGCATGGCGAGTTGAACGAAGATATTGTTTGCAAAGAACATTTGTTGATTCACAGCACTGGCAAAGTGTCTGGTACCTTGGAGTATCACGAGTTGGAAATCCAACGCGGCGGTAAATTCAAAGGCAATATGAACCAAAAATAATCGGTTCTGAGTCGTGACTCAAAATCGTTTTGCCAAACGGCGTCAAGCCTTTTGGCAAGGCATCCGCGATGCCTTGGGTGCGCCTGTGTTAGTTCTGTTTGCAGGCATGGTTGGCTTTGGGGCTATGGGGCGTACCCATGGCTTTGATGCGTGGATGACTGGCCTCACCAGCTTGCTGATGTTTGCGCTCCCAGGTCAAGTGGTGATGCTGGAGATGTTCATCTCTGGGTCTTCCTTGTTAGCCATCGGTTTTGCCGTGACACTGACATCGACCCGATTTGTCACCATGGTGGTGACCCTTTTTCCCCAGCTCCATCGACGTGACCGCAACCTTTTGCTGTACCTCTGGGTGCACATGCTCGCGATGACTGCTTGGGCCGTGTCGATGCGCGAGTTTCCTCGGATGCGGCCACAGCACCGTTTGCACTACTTCATCGGTTTGGCTTTGCCGTGTTGGCTGATTTCACCGCTTGGCACGGTGCTGGGTTATTTCGTGGCAGGCTGGGTGCCCACCCCAGTGACGTTGGCTTTGGTGTTCATCAACCCTTTGTTTTTTCTGCTCACATTCACCGATGTGAAGCCGTGGGGTAACCGATTGGCCATTGGCCTAGGTTGTTTACTCGGCCCCTTGTTTTTCATGTTGGATGCAGACAGCAGTCTGCTGTTAACTGGACTGGTAGGTGGCACGGCGGCTTATGTCATTGATCGCCGTTGGTTGCGCCCACGCCCTGTGGAGGTGACAACATGAATGCTGATGTGCAAGGCTGGGGTGTCTGGTTGGCGCTCAGCGCTGCCTGCATTGGTACCTATATTTGTCGTGCGGCAGGCGTTAAGTTGTCGGGGCATATTCACCAAGACAGTGAGGTGTTTCGTTGGCTTTCTGCAGTCACATATGCCATGGTTGCGGCGTTGACGGTGCGCATGATCTTGCTGCCACTGGGTTTGTTGGCCACGGTCCCTTTACTTTTGCGCGTGCTGATTTGTGTGGTCAGCGTGGCCGTGATGGTGTCGAGCCCCCAACGCCGTCTGGTGCCAGCATTGCTGACGGGAACACTGTTGATGCTGACGTATGGTGTGTTCCGCGCAAGCCCTTAGTTTTCAAAGCTTGTCGCTGTACGAACCTACAATTCGCGTGCAACCCTAAGGCATCATGAATATTCTGATTTCCAACGACGACGGTTTTCAAGCTCCAGGCATCGTGGCTCTGTACGACGCGCTCAAAGATTTGGGACGCGTGGAAGTGGTCGCGCCTGAACACAACAACAGCGCCAAATCGAACGCACTCACACTGCATTCTCCTTTGTATGTGCATCAAGCTAGCAATGGTTTTCGTTACGTGAATGGTACGCCCGCCGACTGCGTGCACATTGCCTTGACGGGCCTGCTCGACTACAAACCCGACCTCGTGGTGTCAGGCATTAACAACGGTGCCAACATGGGTGACGACACCATTTATTCAGGCACCGTGGGTGCGGCGATGGAAGGCTATTTGTTCGGCATCCCCGCCATTGCGTTTTCGCAAGTCGAGAAGGGCTGGGGCCATATTGACGCGGCAGCGGCGAAAGCACGCGCGTTGGTGCAACAGATGTTGGCTCAGCCTCAAATGGGGGCATCGCCTTGGTTGTTGAATGTGAATATTCCCAACCAAGCATGGGAACAAATCAAACCTTTGCGCGTGACGCGCTTGGGACGTCGCCATTCGGCAGAGCGCGTCATCACACAAACCAGCCCACGCGGTGAAACCATGTATTGGATTGGCAGCGCGGGGGCCGCTAAAGATGACAGCGATGGCACGGATTTTCATGCCACGTTTGAAGGTCACATGTCAGTCACACCACTGCATGTGGATTTGACCGAACATGCCAGCTTGCCTGACTGGACAAAGCGTTTGAATGGAGCGCAGGCATGAAACAGCGCCCTAGTTTTCCTGCGCGTTTAGACACAGGAAAGCCGCAAGCGGTACCTAAAACATTGATGGGTGCGACCCGTTTGGTCACGCCGCAATCGCCTGTGCGTCCTCAGTCCACAGGCGTTGTCAGTCCTACGGGGGTCGGCCTAGATTCATCGGCTATTCGTGCTCGCATGGTTCAAAAGTTGGCCGCACAGGGCATTGACGATGTGGTGGTGCTTGAAGCCATGGGGCGCGTCGAGCGACACCGTTTTGTCGACAGTGCTTTGGTGAACCAGGCTTATGAAGACACCAGCTTGCCGATTGGTTTGGGACAAACCATCTCAAAGCCGAATGTGGTGGCGCGCATGATCGCGCTGCTGCGCGAAGCGCCGGGTTTGCAAGGCGCAGCTGTGATGGGGCGTGTCTTGGAGATTGGCACGGGTTGTGGTTACCAAGCGGCCGTGTTGGCCTGTGTGGCGCGTGAGGTGTATAGCATTGAGCGTTTGCGTGGCTTGCATGACAAAGCACGTGACAATTTGCGCCCGATGCGTTTGCCCAATGTGCATCTGATTTTTGGTGACGGCATGCTGGGCTATGCACAAGGCGCACCCTACAGCGCCATTATTTCTGCGGCGGGCGGGGAGAATGTGCCGCAAGCATGGATTGATCAGCTTGCCATGGGAGGCAGACTGGTAGCGCCGACGCACACCAGTTCAGGGCAGCAAGCCTTGGTGGTGATTGATAAAGCGCCGCAAGGTTTGCAACAGAGCCTCCTCGAAGCCGTGAACTTTGTGCCTCTAAAATCAGGCATTGCTTGAATACAGGGAAATAACAATGTTTCGTGTCGGAATGTGGGGTCTTGCTGCCCTGATGACAGCGCTTGTGCTGTCGGGTTGCGCCAACAAAGGACGCCTAGCACCTTTTGATGATCACTCCATTGGAGCCGCACGCAGTTCCAATCGTGTACTCCCTGGCGCTGAAAACGCAGGCAAGCCTGGTTATTACACCGTCAAGCCTGGGGATACCTTGATTCGCATTGGCATGGATAACGGTCAAAGTGGCCGCGACATTGCCAGATGGAACAAGTTAGACAACCCCAATTTGATTGAAGCAGGGCAAGTGCTGCGCGTGATTCCGCCAGCGCCTGAAGCGCCAGTGGCGCGACAGCCTGCAACAACAAGCATCGCTTCTGCGCCTACGCCAGCTGCAACTGCATCTGCACCCCAAGTGGCACCTGCTGCCCCAGCAGCGGCCGAGGAGGCAATTAGCTTTCAGTGGCCTGCACGTGGCAACTTGATTTCTGGTTTCGATGAGTCCAAGAACAAAGGGCTCGATATTGGCGGTAAAGCGGGGGATCCTGTGTTGGCTGCCGCTGACGGACGTGTCGTCTATGCGGGCGCTGGTTTGCGTGGCTATGGCAACCTCATCATCTTGAAGCACAACAACACGTATTTGACGGCCTACGCGCACAACCAAACCTTGTTGGTCAAAGAAGACCAAGTCATCAAACGTGGCCAAAAGATTGCCGAGATGGGCAACAGCGATGCGGACCAAGTGAAGCTGCATTTTGAAATCCGCCGTCAAGGCAAGCCGGTTGATCCAGCGAAGTACCTAGCGGCCAATTGATGACTGACGCAACGATCGAAAAACAATGGCCTGACAATGCGCTCACCATCGAATCGATGGACATGGACGCGCAAGGTGTAGGCCACCGTGCCGATGGCAAAGTGGTGTTTGTCGATGGTGCGCTGCCTTTTGAGGTGGTGCGTGCCAATGTGCACCGCAAAAAAGACAACTGGGAAAAAGCCTCGCTTCTTGAAGTTCTGCATGAGTCATCACAGCGCGTCACGCCAGGTTGTCCGCACTTTGGGTTGCATGCAGGTGCCTGTGGCGGCTGCAAGATGCAGCACCTCGATGCGTCTGCGCAAATTGCCGTCAAGCAACGCGCTTTAGAAGACAACCTGTGGCATTTGGGTAAGGTCAAAGCTGAGACGATTCTGCGGCCCATCCAGGGGCCTGCCTGGGGCTATCGCTTCCGCGCCCGTTTGTCGGTGCGCTATGTGGTGAAAAAGGGCGAAGTGTTGGTCGGTTTTCACGAGCGTAAAAGCCGTTATGTGGCCGACATGCGCCAGTGTCCGATTCTGCCGCCGCATGTCGATGCCATGCTCATGCCATTGCGTCAACTTATTGGCCGCATGGAGGCGCGTGAGACTTTGCCACAAATTGAACTGGCCTGTGGTGATGACGTGACCGCTTTGGTGTTGCGTCACATGGAGCCTTTGAGTGCGCGTGACATGCAAGCATTGCGCGATTTTGCAGCCCAGCACAAGGTGCAATGGTGGTTGCAGTCCAAAGGTCCAGATACGGTGTGCTTGATGGAGGGTGCGCTGGGTGCCCCGTTGTCTTATGCATTGCCTGAATTTGGCATCACCATGCCATTCAAACCCACAGACTTCACGCAAGTCAACCCGCACATCAACCGTGTGTTGGTCACGCGTGCCTTGCGCTTGCTGGATGTGCGATCCACTGAACGTGTGATTGATTGGTTCTGTGGTTTAGGTAACTTCACCTTGCCGTTGGCCACCCTCGCAGGTGAGGTCTTGGGTATTGAAGGCAGCGAAGCCTTGGTGGCCCGCTCGGGCGAGAACTATGTGTTCAACCAAGCTCAACGCGACACGCCTTTGGCTCCGACCCGTTTTGTGGCGCGCAACTTGTTTGAGATGACCCCAGAGCTGTTGCGTCAAGACGGCGCAGCAGACAAGTGGTTGGTAGATCCTCCGCGTGAAGGGGCGTACTCATTGGTGCAGGCCTTGGCTGAGTTGCATCAGCAGCCTGAGCTGCGTCAGGGCTGGACACCGCCCAAGCGCATCGTGTATGTGAGCTGTAACCCATCGACTTTGGCGCGTGACGCAGGTGTGTTGGTCAATTCAGCGGGCTATCGCATTTCGTCGGCAGGTGCAGTGAACATGTTCCCGCACACCGCCCACGTTGAGAGCATGGCGGTGTTTGATTTAGCTTAAACCGTAATTTATAAGAAGTGACAGGCGTAAAAAAGGGACCTCGCGGTCCCTTTTGCGTGGCTACTGAAACGCTTAGTCGCGTTCGCCACCAAAGATGCCGAGCAAGGCCAAGAGGCTTTGGAACACGTTGATGACGTCCAAGTACAAGGTCAATGTGGCGCTGATGTAGTTGGTTTCGCCGCCGTCCATCACTTGCTTCAAGTCATACAGCATGAAGGCGCTGAAGATGGCCATGGACAACATGGAGATCACCATCATGCCAGCGGATGAACCGACGAACACGTTGATGATGCTGCCCACCATCAACACCACGGCACCCACCATGAGCCACTTGCCCATGCCAGAGAGGTCGCGCTTGATGACCGTGGCCAAGCTGGCCATGACAAAGAACACGCCTGCGGTACCAGCGAATGCCGTCATCACCAGCTCTGCGCCATTTTTAAAGCCCAACACCATGGCGATCATGCGCGAGAGCATGAGTCCCATGAAGAAGGTGAAGCCCAAGAGCACGTACACGCCTGTGGCGCTTTCTTTGGTGCGCTCGATGGCGTAGATGAAGCCGAAAGCGCCAGCCAGCATCAAGATCATGCCCATGACGCCAGAGATGGCGTAGCTGATGCCAGTGGCCACGCCAATGTAGGCGCCCAAAACCGTAGGCAACATGCTGATGGCCAGCAACCAATAGGTGTTACGCACCACGCGGTTGCGCTCAGCCGTTGGCAAAACGTAGTAGTCAACGGTTTGAATGTTGTCATTCATCATGTGTAGCTCTCCTATAAACCTGAGTATTTCAGATGAGGCGAATTCTAAAGGTTTCAAGCCTAGGCAATGCATAGCTTACTTTTATTGAGGTTTCTTTTGTGTTTGGGTGGGGTAGTGGAGCGTTCAGAGTCGCTATGCTTGAGGTTTTCTTACTTTCAAACTTGTTGCACATGAAAACCAAACACTTCCTCGAATCTGCTGATGTCAAAGCCATTGCTGCTGCTGCTGAAGCTGAAGCTTTGAAAAATCACTGGGCTGTAACCATCGCCATCGTCGATGATGGCGGTCATTTGTTGAATCTGCATCGTTTGGATGGCGCACCTGCCATTTCTTCGCACATCGCTCCAGCCAAGGCACACACCGCAGCCTTGGGGCGTCGCGAAAGCAAGATTTACGAAGACGTGATCAACGGTGGTCGCGTGTCTTTTGTGACTGCGCCTGAAGTCAAAGGCATGCTCGAAGGTGGTGTGCCGATCATGAAAGATGGCCAATGCATCGGTGCGGTGGGCGTGAGCGGCGTGAAGTCGAACGAAGACGCGCAAATCGCCAAGGCTGGCATTGCAGCCATCGGTCTGTAAACCCAAGCGTTTTAAAAACAAAAGCCCCGCAGCCTTGACAGCTGCGGGGCTTTTTTGTGGGCCAAGCGTGTTTAGTAAATCAAGCGTTCGGGATTGATTTCTTGCAGGATGGTGGTGGCAATTTCTTCAATGCTCTTATGGGTGGTGGATAGCCAGCGAATACCTGCGCGGCGCATCATGGCCTCTGCCTCGGCTACTTCATGGCGGCAGTTGGCCAAGCTGGCGTATTTGGAGTCAGGGCGGCGCTCATTGCGAATTTCGCTCAGACGTTCTGGCTGAATGGTCAACCCAAAGATTTTTTTCTTGTGCGGCATTAATGCGGGGGGCAGTTGGCGGCGCTCAAAATCTTCGGGGATGAGTGGGTAGTTGGATGCTTTCAAGCCGTGCTGCATGGCCAAGTAAAGGCTGGTGGGGGTTTTGCCACTGCGGCTGACACCGACCAAGATCACATCGGATAACTCCAAGTCGCGGTTGAGTTGTCCATCGTCGTGGGCCAAGCTGAAATTGATGGCCTCTATGCGCTCACGGTATTCTTGGCTCTTGCTGGCGTCTGAAAAGCGGCCTACACGGTGGTTGGACTTGATGCCCAGTTCTTTTTCGAGTGGGTTGACGAAGATGCTGAACATGTCCATCAGCATGGTTTTTTCTTTGCAACCGTCCAGAATCACGCTCAACACCTCCATGTTCACCAGCGTGGTGAACACAATGGGTTTACGGTTCTCTACTTCGCCTGTATGCAAAATTTGTCGCACAGCTTGGTGGGCTTTGTCCACCGAGTCCACAAAGGGGATACGGATGTGGCGAAATTTCACCTCGAACTGCGCCAAGATGGCATTGCCAAAGGTTTCTGCAGTGATGCCAGTGCCGTCAGACACAAAGAAAACGGTGGGGTTGGGCATGAAAAACTTTCAAAGTGTGTAAAGCCAAAAACACAGCTTTTGGCGGGTGAGGGGGCTGGTCGGCCACCTACAATGCTCCATTATCCGAATTTCGCCACGCAGACTTTCGACCCATTCGAAAAACTAAAAAGTCGCCGCGCTGCATGGCCCCCAGTTTTAACTTTTGGAGCTTGTCTATGACTGCACTTTTCAGCCCAACCGCCTTGGTGGTTCCTTTCGAAAAACTTCGAATGACAGATGTCGAGGCCGTTGGCGGCAAAAACGCCAGCCTCGGCGAAATGATTTCGCAATTGCCCACGGGCGTACGCGTGCCCACTGGCTTCGCCACGACGGCCCATGCGTTCCGAGAATTCTTGGCCTATGACGGACTGGTCGACAAAATCAATGCCCGTTTAGACAAGCTCGACACCGAAGACGTGCGTGCATTGGCAGAAGCTGGCGCCGAAATTCGCGCCATGGTGGAGGCTCAACCTTTCCCCGCCGATTTGGAAAAAGCCATTCGCGAAGCCTTCATCACCTTGTCTGAAGGCAATGCAGCCGCCACGTTTGCGGTGCGTTCTTCAGCCACTGCCGAAGATTTGCCCGACGCATCATTTGCTGGTCAGCAAGAAACTTTCTTGAACGTGCACGGCATCGACGAAGTGCTGCACAAGATGAAAGAGGTGTTTGCCTCTTTGTATAACGACCGTGCCATCAGCTATCGCGTGCACAAGGGCTTTGCCCACGCCGATGTGGCCTTGTCTGCTGGGGTGCAACGCATGGTGCGCTCAGACACAGGTGCTGCGGGTGTGATGTTCACGATCGACACGGAGTCTGGTTTTGAAGATGTGGTGTTCATCACCTCCAGCTATGGCTTGGGTGAAACTGTGGTGCAAGGTGCGGTGAACCCAGACGAGTTTTACGTGCACAAGCCTACCTTGAAGGCAGGCAAGCGCGCTGTGATTCGCCGTAACTTGGGTTCGAAGCTCATTGAAATGGTGTTTTCCACCGCCGAAGAGAAAAAAGCCACAGGCAAATTGGTCAAGACCGTGGATGTACCCACCGAGTTGCGCAACCGTTATTCCTTGACCGACGCCGATGTGGAGCAATTGGCCCACTATGCCATGGTGATTGAAGCTCACTACGGACGTCCCATGGACATCGAATGGGGCAAGGACGGCACAGACGGCCAGCTCTACATCTTGCAAGCGCGCCCCGAAACTGTGAAGAGCCAAGCCAAAGGCCAAGCCGAGCTGCGTTACAAACTCAAAGGCCACAGCACCGTGTTGGCCGAAGGCCGCGCGATTGGTCAAAAGATTGGCACAGGCCCCGTGCGCTTGGTGCACAACATCAGCGAGATGGACAAGGTCCAGCCTGGCGATGTGTTGGTGACCGACATGACCGACCCCAACTGGGAACCCGTGATGAAGCGCGCCAGCGCCATCGTCACCAACCGTGGTGGCCGTACCTGTCACGCCGCCATCATTGCGCGTGAGTTGGGCATTCCTGCGGTAGTGGGTTGCGGTGATGCGACCGAGCGATTGAAAGACGGCACCTTGGTGACCGTGAGCTGCTCGGAAGGCGACACTGGTTTGATCTATGAC
>JACCEA010221657.1_pt1 | contig 30266 bp, 28 predicted proteins | sample 7449851 | NCBI WGS metagenome assembly JACCEA01 (sample SAMN15323453, study PRJNA562643) | freshwater metagenome | isolation source: river surface water | place: USA:Blue River Watershed | collected 2017-08-18
GATTTAGGTTTCATAGGTTCTTGTATGGTACATAAAGGGGATATGAAAATCTTAGCTCAAATGTTGAAAAATGTTGAAGCTCAAAATGGTGAAGTTAGATTTAACGCGCCATTAGTAGTGGCTCCTCCAACATATAATATCGTAGATGAATTAAAAGCTGAAGGAGACTGGGAAGTGTTACAAAGATATTCTGGTTTCGAATTTGACGATAACGCGCCAAAAGGAGCTGCTCGTACAGAATACGAAAACATGTTATACCTAGAGCGTCCAGGTTGTAACTTATGTATGGGGAACCAAGAGAAAGCGTCTAAAGGAGATACCGTAATGGCAACTTCAACTCGTTTATTCCAAGGAAGAGTAGTGGAAGACACAGATGAGAAAAAAGGAGAATCCTTACTTTCTTCTACACCAGTGGTTGTATTATCAACTATTTTAGGTAGAACACCAACTATTGAAGAATATAAAAAAGCTGTTGAAGGTATTAACTTAACAAAGTTTGCGCCATCTAACAAGCAAATGGTTTTATAATCAATTGATTACATACATATAATTTTAAAAGCTCGAGCGTTAAACTCGAGCTTTTTCTTTTTTAATGTCTTTATTTTTTGTAAATTGGGTGGATTAAATTAAAACAAACAACTTAAAATAAATACTATGGCATTCGATATTCAAATGATTGAAAAAGTGTACCACACCATGGCTGAACGCGTGGATAAAGCTCGTGAGTTAGTTGGTAGACCACTTTCTCTAACGGAAAAAATTTTATATGCTCATTTATGGGAAAAAACACCATCATCAACTTATAAAAGAGGTGTGGATTATGTTGATTTTGCTCCAGATCGAGTAGCGTGTCAAGATGCTACCGCTCAAATGGCCTTATTACAATTCATGCATGCTGGAAAAAAAACAGTTGCCGTTCCCACAACCGTACACTGTGATCACTTAATACAAGCAAAATCAGGAGCCGCTGAAGATTTAGCTTTCGCAAATAAACAATCCAAAGAAGTTTTCGATTTTTTATCATCAGTATCTAATAAATATGGAATTGGGTTTTGGAAACCAGGCTCAGGAATTATTCATCAAATCGTATTGGAAAATTATGCTTTTCCTGGCGGAATGATGATTGGTACCGATTCACATACGGTTAATGCAGGTGGTTTGGGTATGTTAGCTATTGGTGTTGGTGGAGCAGATGCCGTTGATGTAATGTCGGGTATGTCTTGGGAATTAAAATTTCCAAAATTAATCGGAGTAAAACTAACGGGTAAACTGAACGGTTGGACGTCTCCAAAAGATGTAATTCTAAAAGTAGCAGACATTTTAACCGTTAAAGGCGGAACAGGTGCGATTCTGGAATATTTTGGCGAAGGTGCAACTTCCATGTCATGTACAGGAAAAGGTACAATTTGTAATATGGGTGCTGAAATTGGCGCAACCACTTCTACTTTCGGTTATGATGATTCGATGCGAAGATATTTAGCGGCTACTGGTCGTCAAGATGTGGTAAATGCTGCTGATAAAGTGGCTTCTTATCTAACAGCTGATGCGGAAGTGTATGCGAATCCAGAACAATATTTCGATCAATTAATCGAAATCAACTTATCAGAATTAGAACCACATATCAACGGACCATTTACACCAGACAGAGGAACGCCAGTTTCTAAAATGAAAGCCGAAGCCGAAGCTAATGGTTGGCCAATAAAAGTAGAATGGGGTTTAATTGGTTCGTGTACGAATTCTTCTTATGAAGATATGAGTCGAGCCGCATCTATCGTAGAACAAGCCGTAGCACACGGTATCACCCCAAAAGCAGAATTCGGAATCAATCCAGGTTCAGAACAAATTCGATATACGATTGAACGAGATGGAATTATTGCCACTTTTGAAAAAATGGGAACAAAAGTCTTTACGAATGCATGCGGACCATGTATCGGACAATGGGATAGAGCAGGAGCGGAAAAGCAAGAGAAAAATACGATTATTCACTCGTTTAACCGTAATTTTTCTAAAAGAGCTGATGGAAATCCAAATACACACGCGTTTGTAACTTCTCCAGAAATGGTTGCGGCAATAGCAATTTCAGGACGATTAGATTTTAATCCATTAACCGATACTTTGTTAAATGATAATGGAGAAGAAATAAAATTAAATCCACCAAAAGGTGACGAATTACCGACTAAAGGTTTTGAGGTAGAAGATGCTGGTTTTCAAGCGCCAGCTGCCGATGGGTCTTCTGTTGAGGTTCTAGTTTCCCCAACTTCTGATCGATTGCAATTATTAGCACCATTTGCGCCTTGGGATGGAAAAAATATTACAGGTGCGAAGTTGTTGATCAAAGCATTCGGAAAATGTACAACAGACCATATTTCTATGGCTGGACCTTGGTTGCGTTTCCGAGGACATTTAGATAATATTTCGAATAATATGTTAATTGGTGCAGAAAATGCTTTCAATAAAAAAACGAATTCCGTTAAAAATCAATTAACAGGAGAATATGGCGAAGTTCCTGCTGTGCAAAGAGCATATAAAGCTGCTGGTATTCCTTCTATTGTGGTGGGTGATCATAATTATGGTGAAGGTTCTTCTCGTGAACATGCCGCTATGGAACCACGTTTCTTAGGTGTAAAAGCGGTTTTAGTGAAATCTTTTGCGCGTATTCACGAAACGAATTTAAAAAAACAAGGAATGTTAGGACTAACTTTTGCTAACGAAGCTGATTACGATAAAATTCAAGAAGATGATACGATCAATTTCTTAGATTTAACCGAATTTGCACCAGGAAAACCTTTAACCTTAGAGTTTGCACACGCAGATGGTACAAAAGATATTATTTTAGCGAATCATACCTACAACGAAAGCCAAATTGGTTGGTTTGTAGCAGGTTCGGCTTTAAATTTAATAGCTGCTGGAAAAGCTTAATTAGTTTATAACAAAAATAAAAAACTCCAAGTGAAAGCTTGGAGTTTTTTTGTTTGTCTATTCTATTTTTTTATCAATAAATTCATAATTGTTATTGTTGAATTCTGTATCAGATGTAGTCATTTTAAAATAAATAGTTTTATCATCTAAAATTTTATATGTATAAACAGCTGGTTTGTCACTTCCTTCGTATTGTTCAAATAGTTGATTTCCAGATGTCCACCATTTTCCTTTTTCTTCAAAAGATTGGCTATTTCCTTCTTCATCTTTTGTCGAAAATTTTATTTTATAAGTTCCATTGCTTTTTCTAATCATAATCCAACTCTTGGATACACCTTCAATTTGATCATTCTTTTCAGATCCTTTCCAAGTCCCAATTAATTTAGGGTCATTTTTTGTTTGAATTGTGAAACTCAATAAAAATAGGATACTGATTGCTAAAATTATTCTCTTCATAAATTAAAAATTAAGTAATTAGACTTTCTTCACTTTTATAACAATTCTAATCAACCAAAACAAATGCAATGCTACAATTGGAAGTACAATTAATAATTGCACTTTGTTTACAATATACGCCAAGTAAATTAGAGTGAAAACAATACAAATTTGTCCGAATAAAATGATTTTTGAAGTATTGTTTTTCCAATAATAGAAAGAGAAAACTAATAATAAAGGATTAAATAATAGGATGTTGTAATTCCATAAAATTTCTTCATGTAAAGAATATAATCCTACCAAACTGAAAAACAAACCTAATAAACTTGCTAAAATGAAGTAAGTAATTTGAATGCTTTTTTTGTTTAATAGTATCAAAAGTAGCATCGCAGCTACTAAAGAGTAAATAGAGTTTAACCAAGAAAACGGAACAGTTACCGAATTATCATTTAAAACTTTCGTGGGTTGTGCGATTTTTTTTCCATTTAAAGTCGCAGTTTCTAAAACTTTCTCCAATTCTAGAGGTAAAAATAGGCGAGTAGCAGGCTGGTCGACTTTTGTTCCAAAAATAATTTGAATGCCTAATTTCATGTAAAAATCAGACATGTATGGATATAAAATATCTCGATAACTTTGTTCTGATTTGGGTTGTTTCAAAATATCTGAACCCAAGATTTTATTGATTTTATCCACAACCATTGTCGTGCAATTTTTATCAATAAATTTATACGTGTAAAAACGTTCGTCTGAAGTTAGACTAGTATTTAATTCGTTAAATAGTTGTTGTTTTTGAGTAGCGGTTAAATTCAATTCTTGCTCCACAATACTTCTACCGTCTGCTTTGTAATTGTATTCGAAATCATAATAATTGTCACTCGTTACAAAATATTGCAAATCACCTTTTACAAATTTCAGTATAAAGTTAGGTGTCGTAAAATCAAATGCCCCATAATTATATACCACATCAATTTGGTTTACCACATCAGTAATTCGAATTCCAGTATGACCGTACATCGCGTATGAAACTGGTGCCGTTCCACAAGTTAAAATGCTCACTTTAGCATTGTCTGATAAAACAATGTTTTGCGAAAAACTAAGAATTGGAAATAATAAGAAAAGTATTTTTTTTAGCATAATAGATACACAGGTTTTGCGGATTTAACTGGTTTGTACTTGTTTTGTTTTATTTTTTAGCACGCAGATTATAATGATTAAAAGGATTTATGTGATTCTTTTCAATCCTTTCAATCTGCGTGAAATATTTATTACTCAGTGTGACAAAGTTGCTAAATTGAGCACTCAAAACTGATACTGAAAACTCAAAATTTATCTTCTAAAAATACCTAAATCTACTTTTACAGAAAATACATTTGAGTATAAAGCCGCACTTTGGTTACCTAAATCGGTTAAAGCATAATCTACTTGAATGCCTTTGTATTTAAAACCTAAACCAATGTTTGGTTGAAAACTCACTTTATTGGTATTGTCAATTTGTGTAATTTGTTGGAAATTTCCTACTCCAGCTCTAAGAAAAGCCAAATCGATATAGCCAAATTCGAAACCAACTGCTGGATTAATACTAGCGACACTTGTAGAAATAATATCATTCGTTTGCGCAAATTCCATGTTTAAATTCGCAGCGGTGGTTAAAGTATAATCGTAATGGAATTCAAATTTTTTAGAGATTCCAAATTGTGCTTTTGGTAAGGTAATTTCACTAGTTTCAGGTAATTCTTGGTTTTCACCTGGAACTGCGTTTTTAATTTTTTCGTATTCGTCCTCGTTAATCGTCCAAGTGTTGTAAGTAGTAGTAATGTCTCTAAGCATTAAACCAAATTTCCAATCATTTTTATTTTGAAATTGCAAACCTACATCGAAACCAAATCCCCAAGAAGAAGCAAAATCTCCAATAATTCTTCGGATTACTTTGGCGTTCACTCCATAATTGAAACCTTCTAAAGGTAATTTTCTGGCATAAGAAAAAGTCACACCATAATCGGCAGTAGAAAAAAGAGAAATTCTATTGTAATCTATATTTCCTTCGCTGTCGATTAATTGCGTAGTGTTTAAAATATCATCGACTCCAAAACGGATTAAGGAAAGTCCCCAAGCACTTCTATCGTCAATAGGCATAGCAAAAGCCGCATAATCATATTGCGCAATATTCGCAAAATAATTCGCGTGCATTAGAGCAATTTGTTTGTCTTCTAATTGTAAAATTCCAGCCGGATTCCAATATCCTGAATTCACATCTGCAGTTTGTGCGGTTACGGCATTACTCATTCCTAACGCAGCAGCATCCACCCCAATGTTTAAAAATTCGTTGGAATATTTACGAATAGTTTGTGCCGAAATTGACAGAGAAGCCAATAGGACAAATAAAAATAGTATCTTCTTCAAAGCAAATTTAATTCTAACAACAAATATCATAATTTCTTACTTAATAAACTCAAATTCTTTCATTTTATTGTTTACATTTGTTGTAGAATTTATCACATTTAAGAAAATTTTAAGAAGATGAGCATAAAGAAACACATTCCTAACACGATTACCCTATTGAATTTATTGGCTGGTTTATTAGCTTTAATTCACGCTTTTAATGGAAATTACAATGAAGCTTTTTCATTGGTTTGTTTAGGAATTTTCTTTGATTTTTGGGATGGTTTCTTTGCTAGAATTTGGAAAGTTCAAAGTCCAATTGGTTTACAATTAGATTCTTTGGCAGATATGGTTACCAGTGGTGTAGTGCCAGGTTTGGTGATGTATAAAATGCTTGGTGATATTCAGGAAAATCAGTATCAATATAATTTAACGGAAGATACTTATTATATGGGTGTGGTGCCATATTTAGGTTTCTTAATTACATTAGCTTCTTGCTACAGGTTGGCGAAATTTAATGTGGATACACGTCAAACGGATTCATTTATTGGTTTACCAACGCCAGCCAATGCTTTGTTAATTATGAGTATTCCAATGATACAATTTCACTCGGAATTTGATTGGTTAGTTGATTTTTTAAGTAATCCTTATGTTTTAGTTGGAATTACAGCTTTAAGCGCTTATTTATTAAATGCAGAAATTCCATTATTTTCTTTAAAAGTTAAGAATTTTAGCTGGGAAAAATATAAAATGCAAGTGGTGTTTTTAATTATTTCTGTGATTTTAATTGCACTTTTAGAATTCATTGCGATTCCAATTATCATTTTATTATACGTGATTTTATCGGTTGTAAATAATACTATTTTGAAGAAAGTTTAATGGCAGCAACCAGAAGAAAATATCCTTCTAAAAGTAAAAAACAAACAATAATTAGTCCGAAATCTGTGAAATGGATTCTTGGACTTTTTTTGTTATTATTTGCGATTATTTTTGTGTATCAGAAAAAAGATGCCGTTTTATATTATTTAGGTTTTAAAATTCAGAATTCAGCATTAACTGCAGATCAAAGAAAGTTAGAAGATAAACGTATTAATGATATTGTTGAAAATCATAAAGGAAAAATTTTCGGAATTGATATTTCTCAGTATCAAGGAACTATTGACTGGGAAAATCTAGAAGCGATTGAAGAACAATTTGAACTTAAATTCGTCATCGTTCGTGCCACAGCGGGTTCTAATAAATTAGATACGAAATTCAAGAAAAACTGGAAAAATCTAACAGCATCTATGTACATTCAAGGTGCTTATCATTATTATCGTCCTGATGAAAATTCTACGGAGCAAGCGAATAATTTTATCAAGAATGTTAAACTGAGAAAAGGACATTTGCCACCGATTTTAGATATCGAAAAAATGCCAAAAGGCCAATCAATGGATAAACTGAAAGAAGGTTTACAAAATTGGTTGACTATCGTGGAAAAACATTACGGAGTTAAGCCAATCATTTACACTGGTGAAAAATATTATGAAGATTTTTTACGTGAAGATTTTCCAAACTATCAATTTTGGATAGCCAATTATAATCCTTGGAAAGAAAAAATTGAAGACGAGTATTTGATGTGGCAATTCACAGAAAAAGCGCAACTTCACGGTGTTAATGAACTAGTTGATGTAAATGTATTTAACGGAAACGTAGAAGATTTAAAGAAAGTTTGTATAAAATAGTAAGTACACTTTTGAATTTATTTCTTAGTTTTTTAGAATATCTGTTTTCTATAAACAAAAACTAATATCATAGCAAAACTCACAAAAAAGGCTGCAATAGATTTTGGGTTTGCGAAATTTACAGTCCAACCCATCCAAACGACTCTTTTTGGTGGAAATAATCTTTCGTCTTCTTTATTGTAATAAAATAGGCCACCACATTTCCAATTGTTAGGGTCTTTGTGCCAAGCTTCTAATTGTTCTTTTGATGGATTTTTCATGTGATAGGTACGCGGATGACGCGGATTTGAATCGATTTACTCAGATTTTTTAATTTTAAAACTTTGATGCTTTTAATTATATATCTAACTCCATTTCTTTCGGTGAATTAAAATCAATTTTTGTTTTTCTTAATTCGAAATTCTGACCTAAATATACTCTTCTAACCATTTCATCTTCAACTAGTTCTTCTGGTTTTCCGGCTTTTAAAATTCCACCTTCGAACATTAAATAGGTTTTGTCTGTAATTGCTAATGTTTCTTGTACGTTATGGTCGGTAATTAAAATACCAATGTTTTTATTTTTTAATTGCGCTACAATTCGCTGAATATCTTCCACCGCAACCGGGTCAACTCCAGCAAAAGGTTCATCTAATAAAATGAATTTAGGATCTGTTGCTAAACAACGTGCAATTTCTGTTCTTCTTCGTTCTCCTCCTGATAATAAATCACCACGATTCGTACGAATATGACCTAAAGAAAATTCTTCAATTAAGCTTTCCATTTTAGCTTCTTGTTCTGCTTTAGAAAGATTTGTCAATTGTAAAACTGACAAAATATTGTCTTCAATACTTAGTTTTCTGAAAACTGAAGCTTCTTGCGCCAAATAACCAATTCCGTTTTGTGCACGTTTGTACATTGGAAAATCGGTAATATTCATGTCGTCTAAATAAATATTCCCAGAATTTGGTTTAACTAAACCTACAATCATGTAAAAAGAAGTAGTTTTTCCAGCGCCATTCGGACCTAATAAACCTACGATTTCCCCTTGATTTACTTCTACAGAAATCCCTTTTACAACACTTCTTTTCTTGTATGTTTTAACTAAATTTTCGGCTCTTAATTTCATTGATGCTGAATTTATTTCAGTACCTCATAAAAGATACTTGATTTTGTTTTACAAATAAACGAATATTCAAATAAACGATTATATAAATTAACAATTATTTAGTTGCACTTTCTTCCAAAGCTTCCCAAAATTCATACGCTCTACGTAAATGTGGAATCACAATTGTACCTCCAACTAATGTGGCAATGCTCATCGCTTCCATCATTTCGGTACGATTTACTCCGTTTTTGTAGGCTGTTTCTAAATGATATTTGATACAATCGTCACAACGTAAAACGGCTGAGGCTACTAAACCTAGCAATTCTTTAGTTTTCACATCTAAAGCACCTTCGCTGTAAGCGTTGGTATCTAAATTGAAAATTCTTTTGATTACTTTATTATCATCGGCTAATAATTTTTCGTTCATTTTAGCACGATAGTCGTTGAATTCTGAAATTAAATCACTCATTATGTTGTGGTTATAGATTTATTATTTTTTTTATTTATAAAAGCACTGATGAAAATACTTATTTCAAATAGAATAACTAATGGAATCGTTACAATAATTTGACTAATTACATCTGGTGGCGTAACAATTGCAGCAATAATCAAGATAATTACATAAGCCCATTTTCTGTATTCTCTCAAAAAGGCTGGAGTTACTAATCCTAAAGAGGATAGAAAATAGATAATGATTGGTAATTCGAAAACCAAACCAGTAGCTAATGTTGTTGTTTTTACGGTTCCGATGTACGAATTCACATTAATGTCATTTTTGATTACATCAGAAACAGAAAATGTAGATAGGAAGTTTAACGATAATGGTGTTAATACAAAATAGCCAAATCCAACACCTAAAAAGAATAATAAAGAAGAAATTACAATAAATTTGATAGCATTTCTTTTCTCTTTTTTATACAAAGCAGGACTTATGAAATTCCAAAATTGTAATAAAATATAAGGGAAACTTATGATGAAACCTGCGGTAATACACGTCCAAACTAATAATGAAATTTGACCTTCAATTTCTGTGTTTTGAATACTGAAATTTAAAGTCGCATCGCAAAAACTTTTGTCTAAATCATATTTATTCGCCAAATCACAGAAAAAACGATAGGTAATAAAATCACCTTTCATTGGTCCGAAAATAATCGTTTTGAAAATGAAATCACTGAAGAACCAAGCGACTGCTCCTCCAATTAATATTGCTGCTGAGCTTCTTACTAATAACCATCTTAATTCTTCAAGATGATCTAAAAAAGTCATTTCGTTAATGTTCTTTTTATTCTTTTTTGCCATTATACAATTCCTTCTTTTAAAATATCGTGTAAATGCAACACACCTTTGTATGTTCCATTATCAATCACCATCAATTGTGTAATTTTATAATCTTCCAAAACGTCTAAAGCTTCTGAAACTAAAGCTGTAGAAGTAATAGATTTTGGGTTTTTTGTCATTATATCTTGTGCGGTTAAATCAGAAAATGTTTCTCTGTCGGTTAACATTCTTCTAATATCACCATCGGTAATAATTCCTATGACTACATCATTTTCAATCACTGCAGTAACTCCTAAACGTTTTTCGGAAATTTCCATAATCACTTTTTTGATAGAAGCGTTAGGAGACACTTGTGGCGCGTGCGTTTGATCTAGCATGTCTTTTACGCGTAATAACAGTTTTTTCCCTAAAGCACCACCTGGATGATATTTGGCAAAATCTTCCGCTTGAAAATCTCGTAATTTCATTAAACAAACCGCAATCGCATCACCTAAAACTAATTGTGCCGTTGTGCTATTTGTTGGTGCTAAACCTAGCGGACAACATTCTGCATCTACATGAGCATGTAAAATTAAATCAGATGAAGTTGCTAAAAATGAAGTCGGATTGGCGGTCATTCCGATTAATGTGGTCCCAAAATTTTTAATGATTGGTGCTAAAACTTTAATTTCTGGACTGTTTCCGCTTTTAGAAATACAAAGTACCACATCACCATTCTGAATCATACCTAAATCGCCGTGAATCGCTTCTGCGGCATGTAAAAATATCGATGGTGTTCCAGTTGAATTTAATGTGGCGACAATTTTTTGTGCGATTATGGCACTTTTTCCAATTCCTGTCACCACTAATCTTCCTTTTGATTCGAAGATAAGTTGAACGGTTTTAGCAAAATCATCTGTAAGATAATTTGTAAGTTTTTGAATACTTTCGCTTTGTGAAAGTATGGATTGCTTAGCGTTTTCTAGGATAGTTTGTGTTGTATTCAAAATTAAATGAATTATATTTTTGTTTTTAAAGAATAGTTGTATCTTTATAATTGCAAATTTAGACAAAATTCAAATAATAATTGTCTAAAAATATTTGTTTATAAGTTCAACCCATTTTTTATGACGGAACAAAATATAGATTTATACAAAGAATTAAAAAAATACTTTGGATTTTCACAATTTAAAGGATTACAAGAAAAAGTAGTTACAAGTATTATATCTGGTAATAACACGTTTGTTATTATGCCAACTGGTGGTGGTAAATCTTTATGTTATCAATTGCCTGCTTTGGTATTGGAAGGAACCGCAATTGTAGTTTCTCCACTTATTGCGTTAATGAAAAATCAGGTGGATGCAATTAGAAGTATGGGTTCAGACGTAGGTGTGGCACATGTTTTAAATTCTTCGCTAAACAAAACAGAAGTCAATCAGGTAAAAGCAGATATTTTATCTGGAAAAACCAAAATGCTCTATGTTGCTCCAGAATCTTTAACCAAAGAAGATTATATTCAGTTTTTAAAATCGGTTAAAATTTCATTTGTAGCGATTGACGAAGCACATTGTATTTCCGAATGGGGACATGATTTCCGACCAGAATACAGAAATTTAAGAAGCATTATCAAACAATTAGGCGATGTGCCAATTATTGGACTTACTGCAACGGCTACTCCAAAAGTACAGGAAGATATCTTAAAAAACTTAGATATGCCGAATGCAAATACATTCAAAGCATCGTTTAACAGACCCAATTTATATTACGAAATTCGTCCTAAAACGAAAAATATTCAAGGTGATTTAATTCGATTCATCAAACAACATAAAGGAAAATCAGGTGTAATTTATTGTTTAAGTCGTAAAAAAGTGGAAGAAATTGCACAAGTTTTACAAGTAAACGGAATTTCAGCCGTTCCTTATCACGCCGGTTTAGATGCGAAAACCCGTGCGAAACATCAAGACATGTTTTTGATGGAAGATGTAGATGTTGTAGTGGCAACTATTGCTTTCGGAATGGGAATTGACAAGCCAGATGTACGTTTTGTAATTCACCATGATATTCCTAAATCACTAGAAAGTTATTACCAAGAAACAGGTAGAGCCGGAAGAGATGATGGGGAAGGAATTTGTTTAGCATATTATTCTTATAAAGATATTGAAAAGTTAGAAAAATTCATGTCTGGAAAACCAATTGCAGAACAAGAAATTGGATACGCTTTGTTACAAGAAGTGGTGGCTTACGCCGAAACCTCAATGTCTAGAAGAAAATATTTATTACATTATTTCGGTGAAGAATTTGATGAAGTGAATGGAGAAGGAGCTGACATGGATGACAATGTTCGTAATCCTAAGAAAAAATCGGAAGCTCAAGATCAAATTGTAACCTTGTTGAATGTCGTTAACGATACCAAACAATTATTCAAGCCTAAAGAAGTTATTTTAGCTTTAGTTGGAAAAATCAATGCTATTATCAAAGCTCAGAAAATAGATACGCTGAAAACCTTCGGAAGTGGAAAAGACCACGACGAAAAATATTGGATGGCCTTAATTCGTCAGGTTTTAGTGGCTGGATTAATCTCAAAAGATATTGAAAGTTACGGTGTATTAAAAGTGACTCAAGCTGGAAATGATTTTATTAAGAAACCTTATTCATTTATGGTGGCTGAAGATCATGAATTTAGCGAAGAAGAAGATGATAACATTATTGCTGCAGCAAAATCTACCGGAACTGCTGATGAAGTCTTAATGTCCATGTTAAAAGAGCTTCGTAAAAAAGAAGCCAAAAAACATAATGTACCACCGTTTGTAGTTTTTCAAGACCCATCTTTAGAAGATATGGCTTTAAAATACCCAATCACAATTGATGAATTAAGTAATGTTCACGGAGTTGGAGAAGGAAAAGCAAAGAAATTCGGAAAACCTTTTGTAGAATTAATTTCAAGATATGTAGAAGATAACGATATCATTCGTCCAGATGATTTAGTAGTGAAATCTACAGGTGCGAATTCAGCAAACAAATTATATATCATTCAAAATATTGATAGAAAATTAGGATTAGATGACATTGCATCAGCAAAAGGATTAAAGTTCGATGATTTGTTGAAAGAAATGGAACAAATTGTGTTTTCTGGAACCAAACTGAATATCACATATTGGATTGACGATATCTTAGATGAAGACCAACAAGAAGAAATTCACGAGTATTTCATGGAATCTGAATCAGACAGTATCGAAAAAGCCCTAAAAGAATTTGATGGTGATTACGATACCGAAGAACTTCGATTAATGCGAATTAAGTTTATTAGCGAAGTCGCAAATTAAAATGGATCGTGATTGAAAAAAAGTCCAAATTCTAATTCAAGTAAATTAGAGTTTGGATTTTTTTTATTTTGTCTAATTTTTGTTTTTTTAATGGCTTATTATTCTTCAAGTTGTTGTCATTCAGTGTTAAACAAAAAATAAATATCTGCTAAAGTTCAAAATCAGTTGTAATTTTTGTTTAATTATTTTTAATTTTGATTAAACAAAAAAACAATGAACTATGAAAAGACTAAATCAAACATTAAAAGTTATGAGTTTGTTATTCCTAACTTTTTCGGTAACAAGTTGTGACGACGATGAAGGAATGGTCACTCCACAAGAACAAACAATCGCTCAATTGGCAAGCTCAAGAGCAGAATTTTCAACATTGGTAACAGCTTTAAATAAAGCAGGACTTACGACTACACTAAATTCATCAGGTAATTTCACCGTTTTTGCCCCATCAAATGACGCTTTTAATGCATTTTTATCTGCTAACGGTTTCGCAAATTTAGATGCTGTGCCAATACCTTTATTGAAAGAAATTTTATTAAATCATGTTATTTCGGATGAACTTTTTTCTAATGAATTGAGTACTTCTTATGTGAAAACTTTAGCAAAAGGTGCAACTTCAACCACAAATACTTTGAGTATGTATGTGAATGTTTCACCAACTGAAGTAAGATTAAATGGAGTTTCTACTGTAACGGAAGCTAATATTGATGCTTCAAATGGTGTAATTCACAAAGTAAATACGGTAATTGGCTTGCCAACCATTGTTACTCATGCAACTGCAAATAGCAATTTCTCATCATTAGTTGCGGCTCTTACCCGTTCAGATCAAGCGGATCAAAATTTTGTAGGTATTCTGTCAGGTACAATGAGTTCTCCATTTACTGTTTTTGCTCCAACAAATGCTGCTTTCAGTAGTCTGTTAACAGAATTTAGTTGGGCAAATTTAAATGCGGTTCCTGAAACGGTATTGGAAAAAACATTAAAATATCATGTGGTAACTGGGTCAAATATCTTAGCTTCAGATATTCCTACTACAGCTACAAATATCAATACGTTTTTAGAACAAACGTTTAGTGTAAATGCTACTGGTGGTGCAAAAATTACGGACTACAACAACAGAGTTAGTAATATTGTAGCAACGGATGTTCAATGTGATAATGGTGTGATTCATGTAATCGACAAAGTAATCGTACCTAATCTTAACTAATATTTTTTTCTCTTGTTTTGAAATCCAAATTCCATAATTTTACTTGGGATTTGGATTTTTTTTATTTTGATTTTCCTTCAAAAACTTCCCCGCGATGCGGGCGTAAAGCATCTCTAAATGTAATCATATCGGCTTCTTCCACAACTAAATATGCAATAGCATACATTTCGTTTAGAATTTCGAAACCTGTAATTTTTAACGAATAATTTTCTTTTTCTAAAAATTCTTTCAAATGAATTTCATGATGTTCTGCCGTTTTAGCAGAAGCTGGTCCACGAAAATCCCAAATTAGTTTTATTTGTCTCATAAGGCAAAGGTACAAATGAAATATTTTCGACTCAAATTTATTTTCTACATAAATAAAAAAACGAGCCATTACTGACTCGTTTTAGAAAAATATAAGAATATCTATTACAACTTCACCACCATAAATTTACAACTACCATCAGTTTTAAGTGCTTGCATTGCAGTAGCTGAATTGGCACTTAATCCCAAAACACGAACAGTTTGTCCAGCTGTTAAAAATAATGTTACACTTGTAAAACCTCTACCCTTAGAGCCAGCAGGTAGGTTTGATCCAGTAGTAGGAGGATAGTCTGTAAGTATCGTATTTGGTGAACTGACTCCTGCACCATTTACATCTACAAATAAAAATTGGCCTACAGTTTGTGATGGAGTGGCAGCATCATTACTTCTTGTTACTGCTTGTATAATATAAACTCCTGTTACACCTACTGTATAGGTATTAGTAGAAGTATTATAGCTTCCCAAAGTGGGTGTTGTTACTACGTTATTGTAAGTTACAATATCACCAGTATTTGTTCCGTTTGCTAGAGAAAATATTGCTGTACTTGAAGTATTTGTAGCTAAAAGATCTAAAGTAGCTCCACTACCACTTGTAGGAGTTACCCATTGTGTATTAAAATCGGTAGCATTTACTTTGGCTAACACTTGACCTGTTGTTCCACCAGTAGGTACACCTTGTCCTGATGTACCAGTAGTACCTTGTGTACCATTACATACATAACGTGTTAAAGAAGCATTTACTTCGCCTATTTCTAAAACACCATTTCCGTTGACATCTAAACCAAATTCTAGTTTAACGCCACCAGTATCGCAATTCGCCCCTACAGCTTCTGCTGTAGATTTTGTAAGAGAGTTGTATCCGTTAGTTCCGTTTGCTCCAGCAGGTCCAGTAGCTCCTGCTAATCCTTGTGGTCCTTGCGGTCCCATTGGTCCAGTTGCACCGTCTAATCCGTTAGCTCCAGTTGCTCCTGTTAACCCTTGCGGTCCCATTGGTCCCGTTGCACCGTCTAATCCGTTAGCTCCAGCAGGTCCAGTAGCTCCTGCTAATCCTTGTGGTCCTTGCGGTCCCATTGGTCCAGTTACACCGTCTAATCCGTTAGTTCCGTTTGCTCCAGCAGGTCCAGTTGCTCCTGTTAACCCTTGTGGTCCTTGAGGTCCAGGTGTTGAGCTTCCTGATGTTTTAGCATACAAAGCATAAGGCGTACTTAATAATTGAGAAATTCCAGTAATCGTGTATGATGTTCCACCAGTTGGGTCGGTTTCTGTTTTGATAAAATATGGACCGTTTGCCCAGTTGATGGTTGCCATGTTTCCTGAAACTACAACACCGCTACCAATTTCTAAACTTACTAAACCGTTTGTATTTGAAGTTGGAGTTTGTGTTTCTACATACACCGCTGTTCCTATTGCCGAACCTTGTAAAATGCTAATTTGCATTCCTACGGCTTGATTGGTTACTAAATTGTTAGTTGTGTTGCGCACTACGGCTTGATAGCTCATTTTTTCTGGCGCTTGGGCAAAAGCTAAACTTCCTAGAAATAATGAAGTAGCGACTATTAATTTTTTGATGTTTTTCATGGTTGCAAAAGTTTATTTTTTTATAATTTTAAATGTTTTCACTTCTTTGTTGTTGTCTAAAACTTTTAATAAATAAATGTTTGTAGATAAGTTTTCCATGCTAATCGTTGTAGTCTCAGCACTAATTTTACTTTGTACTATCATCTTTCCATTGATGTCGAAAATTTGATAATTTAATTTTTCAAAATTGTAATTTTTAATTTCTAAAGTCAGCCAATTCGTAGTTGGGTTTGGATAAATCGCTAATTGTAAATTGATGTTGAAATTTTCAGCACCTAACACGGTTTGAATTTCAAAAGCTTGTTGCACGCCTTGCGCTACAGAGCCATTGGTTCCCGTGTTTGTGTTGTAAACGGTTTGACCTGCTGAGTAGCTTATGTTTCCGTTTGTTCCTGATGCGTTACCACCTGAGGTTACAACAGCTTCTTGCGCATTTACTTGAGCTAATGCAAAAAGAAAAGTTGTTACGATTAATTTTTTAAATTTCATGTATAATTTGATTGGTTAATTTGATAAAAAAAGTGATAATACCGCATAGAAAATGAAACTATATAAAATTGTTAATAAAATTTCTAAACGGTATTTTTCTATATTTTTTAAGACATTAATTTTTTAAAATAGAAGAAGTAACACCATTTGAGAATTTTAATAGATACTTTCCAGTTGCAAAATTTTCTAGATTAATAGTGTCGTTATTATTAAGTACTCCATTTTGCAATTGTCTTCCCATCATATCATAAATAGCATAAGTTTCTGAATTTAATAAACCTGAAATTGTAATGATACTTGTAGTTGGATTAGGAAAAATTGAAATAGGATTGTTTTCGCTGTTTATTTCTGAAAATCCTAAAGCGGCATCTTGAATTTTTCTAATTATGTAGTTGTTGTCAGCAACATATACATTTCCGTTATTAGCAACAGTTACACTTTGTGGGGAAAAAGTTGCTATTGCTACATCTCCATTCGTTGAGCCAGATGTACCTGTAATACCTGCAAAAGTTGAAACATCTCCAGTAGAACTAATTTTTCTTATTGTATAGTTATTTCTATCTGCTACATATAAGTTATTGTTAGAGTCACAGGTTATACCATAAGGTACGTTAAATTTTGCAGCCGTTCCATTGCCATTGTCACTTCCTAATGTACTTCCAGCATAAGTTGATACAACAGCACTTGGAGTTATCTTTCTAATTTTATGTGTATCTTGTGTTACATAAATATTGCCGTTATTATCTACTGTAATATCATGTATATTATTAAACGAAGCCCCTGTTCCTGTTCCATCTACATTAGCATAAGAACCATTTCCAACAAAAGTAGTTACAACTCCAATACTTGTTACTTTTCTTATTCTAAGATTATCTCTATCAGCAACATAAATATCTCCTAAATTATCAACCACTAAACTTTGTGGAAAACTAAATCTTGCGGAAGTTCCTGTTCCGTCTAAATATCCAGATGTGCTTCCAGCTAAAGTAGTAACTTCACCTGCAGAGTTTATTTTTCTAATTCTATGATTTGAAAGATCAGCAATATATAAATTCCCAGTTGCATCAATTGCAATACCGTTTGGATTGTTAAAACTTGCAGCTGTTCCCGTACCATCTGTATTACCAGCTACTCCACTTCCAGCGAAAGTTGTAACATCTCCAGTAGGAGTTATTTTTCTAATTAAATGATTTACTCTGTCGGCCACATAAATATTACCTGTAGCATCCGTTACAAGGTCATTTGGTAAATTAAATCGAGCTGCAGAACCTGTTCCATTTGTATTTCCAGACGAGCCCGGACTTCCTGCCAAGGTGCTTACCATAATTTGAGCAATTGAAATATTGCAAAATATTGTAGTGATAAAAAATATTGTTAAAAATTGTAATTTTTGTTTCATAATAAAATTTTAAAAAGGTTAATATTGTTTTAATTTATGTTGAAGTGTTAGCTAAATATGTTGTGGATACACTTTTAGTTTTCTTTTTTAATTTGTTTGAGTAATTCTTTGTTTTCCTTTTGTTTTACAATTTCTGTTACTTCTTTAATATTCTCATTTGTTAATGGAATGTTATTTTGGAGACAGGTGTAAATAGCTTCATCTCTTTTAATTGAAAAAAGGCGAAAGAAGTTTTTAAATCGTTCTAGCATTTTCATAAGTATTTTGTTTTGACAAATTTGATGCTGTTGTTTTTAATAAACTAATTTTAAGAGGGTAGTTAACGGGTAGTTTTTACACTACCCATCGGGTAGTTTGGTTTAAATTACTTAAAATCAATTGATTAAAAATTGATAATTTCCATAGTTTTATTGAGACGTTTCTTATCTTTGATGAAATTTTATGTATGACAAAAAAGTATTTTACGAGTGTTTTATTACTAGTATTTGTGTTTTCAATTTCATTTGGACAACCCGAAAAAATTAAAAAGATTGAAAATCAAATAAAATCATATAATGATGCTTTACAATATGAGAAATCAATTGCCTTCTTATCTGATTGGATTAATGATGGAACAACTACTTCTTATGAAAGATATTATGCTTATTTGTTTAAATCCTACACATACAAACGACTATTTAATTATACCAAAACATTACATAATTTAGACTTAGCTTTAGAAGAAGGACTAAAAAGTGAACATAAAGAAGAAGTAAAAAATAATATTGATGCCGAAAAATGCTTTGTTTATTTTGATACACAAAATTATAAAAAGGCAGAGTCATTAATTTTACACTTGAGAAATTTGAATTTTCAGTATTTGTCTGTTCCAACAAAATCATGGATAATCATGCAAGATGGTTATATTAAAATGTTAGATGGAAAATTCAAAGAATCTGAAAAACTTTTAGATGAAGCTATTGCAATAGTTGCTAAAAATTCTCCTGAAAATTTGCCCAATATTTATGGAAAAAAAATGGAGTTGTATAATAAAATGAATCTTTATCAGAGAAGAGATAAAGCCTTTCAAGATGGATTAATGTTGGCAAAAAAACACAATAAAATCAAATATGAAATGTATTTATATCAAGTAATGAGAAATATATTTCAAGAAAATAAAGACTTTAAAAACGCTTTTTATACACAAAAAAAATATGATTCAATAGTCAAGTTTTACAACGCAACTGATGCTAATGGCAAATTGGAATTGGCAGAAAAAAAACTCGAAGACGAAAATCAGAAACTCAAAGAACAAAACGAAAAATACATTGATTACATTTTATATGGTATCATAATATCCTTATGTCTTTTACTTTTTTTTGCAATTCGTTTGTATCGTTCAAACAAAGAACGAAGAATCTTAGCCGAAAAAGAAAATAGTAGAATTCATGACGAAATAGAACGCTTAACGATTGAAATTGACGAAAGAGGTAATAAAAAAATTAATATTTCTCTTTTCGACTTAACTGATAGACAAAAGGAAATTATCCATTTAATTCAAGAAGGAAAAAGTAACAAAGAAATTGCTAGTCAATTATTTGTTTCAGAAAACACCATAAAATATCATTTAAAAGTAATTTACGAAATTTTAGATATTGCTCATCGTACCGAATTGAAAAAATAATAATTATGAAATTTTATTTCCTTAATTTTGTAAGCTAAAATAAAATTTCATGCCACGCGAACTACTTATTCAAGTTTCTCCAGAAATGGCGAATAACGAAGAAATGTTATACCAACACGTTTCTAAATTAGTACATACTTCTGTGTCTGATTTACAGAAAATTGTAGTGGTAAAACGCTCTATTGATGCCCGTCAAAAAGCCATAAAATTCAATTTAAAACTAAATGTTTATTTTAAAGATGAGGTTTTTACCGAATCTAAAATTGAATTACCCAATTATCCAAACGTAACCAATAAACAAGAAGTTATTGTTGTTGGCGCTGGTCCTGCTGGATTATTCGCTGCTTTACAATTAATTGAATTAGGTTTAAAACCAATAGTTTTAGAACGAGGAAAAGATGTTCGTGGTCGTCGTAGAGATTTAAAAGCTATAAATGTTGACGGAATTGTCAATGCGGATTCCAATTATTGTTTCGGTGAAGGCGGTGCAGGAACCTATTCTGATGGAAAACTTTATACACGTTCCAAAAAACGTGGCGATGTAGATAGAATTTTGCAATTATTAGTAGCTTTTGGAGCTACAGAAGAAATTTTAGTCGAAGCACATCCACACATCGGAACCAATAAATTGCCACAAATTATTCAAGATATTCGCGAAAAAATTATCGAATGTGGCGGACAAGTTTTGTTTGAAACACGTGTTACAGATATTTTGGTTAAGAATAATGAAGTAGACGGAATTGTAACGCAAAACGGAGAAACCATTCACTCCAAAAAAATCATTTTAGCAACTGGGCATTCGGCTCGTGATATTTTCGAATTATTACATAAAAAAGAAATTTTTATCGAAGCGAAACCTTTTGCATTAGGAGTTCGGGCAGAACATCCTCAAGAGTTAATTGACCGAATTCAATATTCTTGTGATTTCCGTGGCGAATTTTTACCACCATCACCTTATTCTATTGTGAAACAGGTTAATGGACGTGGAATGTACTCGTTTTGTATGTGTCCAGGTGGCGTAATTGCTCCTTGTGCCACAGCAGAAGGTGAGGTCGTTACGAATGGTTGGAGTCCGAGTAAACGTGATCAAGCCACTGCGAATTCTGGAATTGTGGTTGAATTACGTTTGGAAGATTTCAAACCTTTTGAAAAATTCGGGCCATTAGCAGGAATGGAGTTTCAAAAAGCAATCGAACAAAAAGCTTGGCAATTAGCAGGTAAAACACAGAAAGTTCCTGCGCAAAGAATGATAGATTTTACGCAGACAAAAGTTTCAAAAGACATCCCGAAAACATCGTATGTACCAGGAACAACTTCCGTAGAATTAGGCGAAGTTTTCCCTTCTTTTTTAACACAAACTATGAGAGAAGGTTTTTCGGCTTTCGGAAAATCAATGCGAGGTTATTTGACTAACGATGCGATTTTACATGCGCCAGAAAGTAGAACATCATCGCCAGTTCGTATTCCAAGAGATAATTTTACTTTAGAACACCTTCAAATTAAAGGTTTATATCCTTGCGGAGAAGGAGCTGGTTACGCAGGTGGAATTATTTCTGCTGCGATTGATGGTGAAAAATGTGCGTTGAAAATTGCTGAAGCATTGAAGTGAGTTGTGAGTTCTCAGTATTGAGTTTGGAGATAGAGTGATTTGGAGATTGGGAGAAAAAGAGACTATGAGATTTGATATTTTGTAAATTATTTTAAATGAAGCGCCTATACTCACAAAGGAAATTGATACCTATGTGGTTAAAAAAACATTGCGAACCTTGCGAAAACCTTAGCGTCTTTGCGGTAAAAAAAACAACATGACATTAAAAGGACAAAATATCCATTTGCGAGCTCTCGAACCAGAGGATTTAGATTTTCTATACGAAATTGAAAACAATGAAGCTATTTGGGAAGTGAGTAACACGCAAACACCATATAGTAAATGGGTTTTAAAGCAATATTTAGAAAATGCACATCAAGATATTTTCGAAGCCAAACAATTGCGATTAGTAATAGTTTTGTCCGAAACCAATGAAAAAATCGGATTAATTGATTTGTTTGATTTTGATGCGAAAAATAGTCGGGCCGGAATTGGAATTATTATTTCGGAAAACTTTAGAAATCAAGGAATTGGAAAAGAAACACTAAAGCTTATTTCTAATTACGCTTTCACAAATTTGAATTTACATCAATTATTTGCAAATATTACTACAAATAATGAAGCTAGTTTATTGCTTTTTAGTAATTTTGGATTTCAGAAAATTGGCATAAAAAAAGACTGGAATAAAATAAAGGGTACTTTTGTAGATGAAGTACTTTTTCAATTAATACATAAAAAATAAAAATTTTGGGAGCAAAAAAAATATTCGGAAGAATTATCATTATCGGAGCTGTATTTATAATGATTTGTGGTGGATATGTAATCAATAAAGCCTTTACAGGAAATACAAAATTTGAAGAAGAGGAAGTATTTGTATACGTACCAACAGATTCTAAATACGAAGATGTAAAGAAAATTTTAGCACCATATATTGAAAATCAAGACAAAATTGATTGGGTGGCTTCAAAAAGAGAGTATGATACCAATGTAAAATCTGGAAAATTCTTGTTGAAAAAAGGAATGAGTAGTTTTAGTATTGTTCGTGCTTTGCGTTTAAATGTTCCAGTGAAATTAGCTTTTAACAATCAGGAAAAAGTACAAGATTTATTCGTGAGATTAGCCTCGCAAATTGAACCAGATACAACGAAATTAAAAGATATTTTCACAAATGATACTTTTTTACAAGAAAATGGTTTGAATAAAGACAATGTAATGTCGTTTTTTATTCCAAATAGCTACGAGTTTTATTGGAATATTTCTCCAGATGAATTAGCGGAAAAATTAACGAAAGAATACAAAAGATTTTGGAATGATACTAGATTAGCCAAAGCCAAAGCTTTAAATTTAACACCAGCTCAAGTATATACTTTAGCTTCAATCGTACATAAAGAAACGGCTAAAGCGGATGAAAGACCAAAAGTAGCAGGTGTATATTTAAACCGATTGAATAGAAATATGCCTTTACAAGCTGATCCAACGGTAATTTATGCGTTAAAACAAAAATCAAATAATTGGGATTTAGTGGTAAAACGTGTGATGCATAACGATTTAATGATTAGTTCTCCATATAATACTTATAGAAATACAGGATTGCCTCCGGGACCAATTTTTATGCCAGATGTTTCTGCTATTGATGCAGTTTTAAGTCCAGAAAAACATAATTATATCTATTTCTGTGCGAGTGTAGAAAGATTTGGATATCATGAATTTGCAACAAGTTACGATGAGCATTTAAAAGTGGCCGCTAAATATGCAGATTGGGTGGCTAAACAGAACTACAAAAGATAATTTTATAAAATATTTGAAATCAGGTGTAAATGTTAAAATTAATATTTGCACCTGATTTTTTATACTATTCCTAGATTTTTTACGTTACAATAAAATGAAATTTTTAATTACAAACATATTTTTACTTTTGGTAAGTTTAGGTTTTTCTCAAGAAAACTTACAACATACAGTGCGTAAAGGCGAATCGCTTTACAGTATTTCAAAAAAATATAACGTTTCTGTTTCTCAATTAGAAGAATGGAATCCGGCAGCAAAAAAAGGCTTAGCAGTACATTCTGTTTTAAAAATTTCAGAGAAAAAGGAAACAGAAAAAGTTATAGAGCACGAAGTTGTAGCAAAAGAAACCTTATTTGGACTGTCTAAAAAATACAATATTAGTATTGAAAATTTGAAGGAATTGAACCCAACTGTCGCATCAGAAGGTTTGAAAGTAGGTCAAGTTTTACGACTTTCGAATTCTAAAAATAATTCCGTTCCAGAAAAAGTTGTGGTTGAAAAACCAAAGCGAGAAAAACAGAGAAAAGAGAAAAATAAAGTCACAGATGAATTTCAAGAAGTTTATCATACCGTTTTACCTAAAGAAACTAAATACGGGTTATCAAAAAAATATAAAGTCAGTATTGCTGAATTAGAAAGTTTGAATCCTCAAATTAAAAATGATTTAGCTGTTGGTACTAAATTAGTAATTCGAACTTCGGAAAAAATAGAAAAAGAAGTGATTGTTGAAGAAGTTGTTTTCCCAAAAGAAATTCAACCCATTTCAACCGAAGGTTTAACAAATGTAGAAGCTGTAATCGTAACTGCTTCAAATAAAATAGGTACAAAATATAGAAGCGGTGGAACTGATTTAGAAGGTTTTGATTGTTCTGGATTGATGTTTTCTACTTTTAAAACTATTGATATTACGCTACCAAGAACCTCTTTTGAACAAGCTTCAGTTGGTGTGAAAATTGATAAAAGTGTGGCTCGAAAAGGCGATTTGATCTTTTTTGCAACAGGTGGTTCGTCTAAAATTAATCACGTTGGTTTAATTACAGAAGTTTCTGAAGAGGATATCAAATTTGTGCATTCTTCCACAAGTTCGGGCGTAATTATTTCTTCCGTTTCCGAAGACTATTACGACAAACGATTCGTACAAATCAACAGAGTGATTCCAGAATAATACTTCGATTTTATATTCTTCGCTGAAAATCGTTTTCTTTTTTTATCTTTAGCAAAACTATAATTTTACTATGGAGAACAAAACAGAGTTTAAAAAAGAATTAGGATTGTTAAATGCAACCAGTTTAGTAGCTGGTTCAATGATAGGTTCCGGAATATTTATTGTAACTTCAATCATGGCAAGAGATATTGGTGGAGCAGGTTGGATTTTATTAGCTTGGATTTTAACCGGTTTTCTAACACTTGCTGCCGCCTTAAGTTATGGCGAATTAGCCGGAATGATGCCCAAAGCTGGTGGACAATATGTTTACATTCAGCGTGCATACGGAAAAATGATGTCTTTTTTATACGGCTGGACAGTTTTTACGGTAGTTCAAACAGGAGTAATTGCTGCTGTTGCCGTAGCTTTTGCTAAATATACGGCTATATTTTTCCCAGTTTTAAGTGAAAGTCTAATGGAGATTGGTTCTTATAAAATTCAATACCAACAAGTTTTAGCAATTTTAAGTATCGTAATTTTGACAGTCATCAATAATCAAGGAGTTAAAAGTGGAAAAAACTTGCAGTTTGTTTTTACAGCAGCCAAGCTAATTGCTTTATTTGCTCTAATTGTTTTTGGTTTGTATGTGGGATTACAATCGGATACTTTAGCGAACAATTTTACTGATATGTGGTCCGCTTCAAAGACAACAATTGTAGATGGAAAAATAACAACAGAAGTTTTAACAGGATTTGCAATTATAGGAATGCTTGGTTTTACGATGATTAATTCGTTGTTTTCTTCTGACGCCTGGAATAACATTACTTTTATTGCAGGAGAAATTAAAGAACCACAAAAAAACATTCCGAAAAGTTTATTTTTAGGAACTTTAATTGTAACGATAATTTATTTGCTAGCCAATTTAGCTTATTTCTCATTATTACCACTTGATGGAAATCCATTATCAACAGATTTTTTAGGACAAGGAATTAAATTTGCCAACGAAGATAGGTTAGGAGCAAGTGCTGCTTCAGTAATATTTGGAAATGCAGGCGTTTTTATCATGGCAGGATTAATTATGATTTCAACTTTTGGATGTAATTCAGGATTAATTTTAGCTGGAGGAAGATTGTTTTATGCGATGAGTAAAGACGGTTTGTTTTTTAAAAGTGCTGGTGAATTAAACCAAAATCAAGTTCCTGAAAAAGCACTTTGGATGCAATGCATTTGGGCTTCTGTTTTGTGTTTGTCTGGGAAATATGGCGATTTATTAACTTATGCTACTTTTGCAAATTTGTTGTTTTATGTGCTAACTATTTACGGAATTTTCATTCTTCGTAAAAAAGAACCAGATGCACCAAGACCTTATAAAGCTTTTGGATATCCATTCGTACCTATTTTATATATTGTATTGATTACTATTATTAGTGTCATTTTACTAATATACGATACAAGAAATACTGGCTTAGGTTTAGGAATTGTACTGTTAGGAATTCCAGTTTATTATTTCACTCAGAGGAAAACAGCATAAATAAAAAGACCTGACAGGTTTTTAAACCTGTCAGGTCTAATATTACTTTTCTAAAATTTTCTTTACGTTTTCTCCATTTTTTGTGAATGCATCTTGGATAAAATATTTTCCAATAAAAGATAAGGCATTCATAGGGTAAGGGTCGTTTCCGTAAAATTCTTCCGTAACTGAACAAGAATTTCCGTCAATTGCTTTTACGATAGTGGCACCTTTTTGATTGCCTTCCATTGGACGGATAAAATGCAAATCAACATCAATACGTTCATTTGCCATTTTTGTGATAGTTTGTGAGCCAGCACCGACATCATCATTTCCATCCCAAGAAACTTTGGCGCCAACTGTTCCGTCTTCACCTTCGTATTTTAATTTGATATTTGGATCGGCCATTACCCAAACACTATATTTTTCTTGGTTTTTAAAAAATTTCATATAATTAAAAACTTCTTCTTGTGGTTTGTTAATGGTTATGGTATGAGAAACTGTATATTCTTTATCCACAATCAATCCTACAAGTAAAAATAAACCGATTAGTGCTAAAATGAAAAACACTATTTTTTTTAAAATTCCCATAATTGCTAATTTTAGTTAGATTAGTAAAGTTACGAAATGTGTATAAAAGAAAAAAACTGCCTTTTTGAGGCAGTTTATTAAAGAAATCATTATAATGTTATAGTTTCATTTCTGATTTTTTTGTAATCTTAGCTATTCTTTTACTTAAATCACCCATAAGTTCAGTTAAAGCACTTTCGCACATTGGTAAAATTTTCTCTGGACTCATAACTGGAATTCCACCAACCATTACAGAAGTCTTTTTTGAACGCTCAGATTCTGAAAAAGCAAAAACTTTTTCTCCAGTTTTATTATATAAAGCCATTCTAGTAGTTGCTCTCATTTTTACTGTCGCTGTACCACCAATACCAAAGCCTTTTTCTAGTGCAAAATCAATATTCACAAATAAAACACCATCAGCTTTATCTGCAAATAACTTAGCAACAGCAACTTCGTTTGCTTGTCCTCCTAGTCCTTCATAAATGTATTTGTATTTATCATACATTAAATAATTCTTAGCTTGATATTTTGATAAATCAAATTTAGGTTCAAATGCTTGATAAGCTGCATTGTTTAATACGTCGCTTTCAGGCAATAATTCGAACGGTAATTCTTTTGAATAAGTATTGAAAAAATTGTTGTGGTATTGTTCTAATAACGGAGTTAAATTAAAATTTGGATTATCTCTTAAATCTAAAACATCTTTTAAAAGCACATCTGCTCCAATACCTAAATCTGCAAAATCTACCATTTTATTGGCATAAAAAGTAACTACTGCAATTTTTTTCTTTTGCGAAAATCCTAATTGCGACATCAAAACTATCGCAAAACATAAAAGTTTAATTTTTTTCATAATTGTTTTTTGTTTTAAATAATTTACGAATATAAACATTTAATAATCAGAAATTAATAAATTATTTTATCAGAATACATTTAGTACTTCAAATAGATGCAATTTTCAGATTGACGATAAAAAAATCCGCCTCAATTTTTATCGAGACGGATGCTTAATTTATATTTTGCTATCTGCTAGTAGTACATATAACGTCTTACTTTAGCAATATATTTCGCTAAACGAATTACTTGGTGACTATAGCCATATTCGTTATCATACCAAATGTATAAAACGATATTTTTACCATCTCCAGAAACAATTGTAGCATTACTATCATAAATAGAAGGTTGTGCTGTTCCAACAATATCAGAAGAAACTAATTCGTTGTTCATTGAATATTTAATTTGCTCTACTAAGTTTCCTTCTAAAGCATATTTTTTCATGATTTCGTTTAATTCTTTCACTGAAGTTTCTCTACCAACTTCTAAATTTAAAACTACTAATGAACCATTTGGAACAGGAACACGAATAGCGTTTGAAGTTAATTTACCTGCTAAACTTGGTAAAGCTTTTGCAACCGCGCTACCAGCACCAGTTTCAGTAATTACCATGTTTAAACCTGCCGCTCTACCACGACGGTATTTTTTGTGCATGTTATCTACCAAGTTTTGGTCGTTTGTATAGGCGTGAATCGTTTCTAAATGTCCTTTAACTACACCTAAAGTTTCTTCAACAACAGCTAAAATTGGTGTAATAGCATTTGTTGTACAAGAAGCAGCAGAGAAAATATTTACTTCATCTGGGTTGTAATCTTCGTGGTTTACACCATAAACTATGTTTGGAACACCTTTTCCTGGAGCAGTTAATAAAACTTTATCTGCACCTTTAGAAGTTAAATGTCTTGCTAAGGCTTCTTCAGTTGTGAAAGCACCTGTGTTATCAATAACTAAAGCGTCATTAATTCCGTAAGCCGTATAGTCAATTTCTTCTGGAGAATTTGCTGTAATAATATGAACCGTTGTTCCGTTGATAATTAAAGCATTGTTTTCTGGATCTGCGGTAACAGAACCTTCAAAATCACCATGAACTGAATCGTATCGTAATAAAGAAGCACGTTTTTCTAATAAAACCGCATCATTTTTATCACGAGTTACAATCGCACGTAAACGTAATTGTTGACCTTTACCAATTTTGCTCATCATTTCACGAGCTAATAAACGACCAATACGTCCAAATCCGTAAAGCACTACATCTTTAGGAACAATTTCAGAAGTATCTTTTGCATTTTTCAATTTGTCAATAACGAAAGCAGTAGCATCATTATATTTATCGTCTTCTAAGTGAAATTCGTACGTTAATTTTCCAATATCAATACGAGAAGGTGGTAAATCTAAATTTTCAATAGCTCTAGCAATTTCAACCGAATCAAAAATATTAATTGGTTTTTCTACGAAAGCACCAGCATATTCGTGTAAGTTAATGATGTCACTAACATTTCTATCAATCAATTGATTTCTAAATAATACTAGTTCAATAGATTTGTCGAACCATAAATCGCTTATAATTCTAACGAATTCTACACATGCTTTTCTTCTGTCTGCTTGAAAAGCTAATTCTTTTTCGTAAATAGTGTTGTTGTTCATGAAAATATAGATTGTGTTACTAATTTGATGCAAAAGTATATATTTCAATCGTTTTCGTAAAACTTTTTTACATTTTTTAACGATTAGTTTTCTAAAATAGATAATTATACTTTCGGTTAGATTTACTTTCTTTACTTTTGGCAAAAATTATCAATTTATAAAATGAAATTAAAATATTTTTTAATCCTAAATTTACTGATTTCAGTAGGTTCTTTTTCTCAAGATTCCATTCCTCGATTTAAATGGTTGCGATCAGGTTTAGTTTTAGGATATGCCAATCAAAATAGTTTCGTAAAACAAGAATATGATTATTTTTATGAAAATAAAATTATCAAGTTCTCGAATCATTTTAATTTATCGAGAGCCCGAAAACACAGTTGGGAAATATTAGTCGAGCCTAGTTATTATCGTTCGAAACATCAAATGATTAATTATTGGTTTATCAGTCATACTGTTGTAAATGGTGATGAACTTAGAGCGAAATTCATGCCTTTGAAAACCATAAATGAGTATGTTTTGAATGTGGGTATGGTGTACAGAAGATATTTGAATGTAAATTCGTCTGTTTATGCCACATTAAATTCTGGTCCTATGTATATCGATACCGATACGGAGCGACTAAAAAAAGGATTTGCGTTTAGTGATATTCTTTCTGTAGGCTATAATTATAAAATGAAAAAAATATCTTTTGATGCAAAATGTATGTTCAGACATGCGTCAAATGCTAATTTACAAATGCCAAATTTCGGTTTAAATTCTGTTGGTTTCGAAGTTGGCTCTTATTACGAATTCAATTAATAAAAAAATTCGCAAAGCTTTATGTTTTGCGAATTTTTTGGTTAAGTATTTATAGATAAATTTATTATAAAAAGATGGTATATTTCTGTCCGTTTTTGGCAATTATAAGATAACGTGTTTTTTCGTTTGTTTCCTTTTTTGCTAAATAAGACGAAACACTTTCCATATCTGTTACAAGCATGTTATCTACTCGAGTTACAATCGAACCTTTTAAATCATCTGCATATTCTTTGTAATCTTCATTCGTAACTTGTTTGATTTTTATACCGTTTTTCAAATTGAATCGCTTCTTATCTATTGCATCCAATTCTTCAAACTCAATTCCATTAAATTCGTAAGCAATTAATTCTTTTTTTGTTAATGGAACATTCAATGCCATGTTTTTCCCATCTCTAATAAGTGAAACTTTTACAATATCATTAGGTCTTTTCGTATTAATTACGGTTGCCATTTCTGCTGATGAAGCAATTTTAGTATCATCTAATTTAACAATAATATCGCCTTTTTCAATTCCCACTTTTTCTGCACCAGAATTTTTATTGACTTTGTTTACATAGAAACCTTCGGTTTGTTTGATGCCGTATTTTTTTGCTGCTTCGGCATTTAATTCGCCACCTTCAACCCCTAAAATTCC
>JACCEA010244570.1_pt1 | contig 30249 bp, 23 predicted proteins | sample 7449851 | NCBI WGS metagenome assembly JACCEA01 (sample SAMN15323453, study PRJNA562643) | freshwater metagenome | isolation source: river surface water | place: USA:Blue River Watershed | collected 2017-08-18
ACTGTTACGGTAACGTTTGTTGTACCAGTACAACCAGCCGCTGAATAATCTACGGAGTAGGTGGTGGTAGTTGATGGAGAGACTGAGATGCTCGGCCCCGTTCCTACCTGCACGCCATTTAGAAACCAAGTGTATGTTCCGCCGGGGGTTGTAGAACTTGCTGTTAGGTTGCCGCTAGCCCCTGCACAAATTGTGAGTGGAGCTGCAGTAACAGTTGGGCCAGGGTTTATTGTTACACTGGTTGTTGCGTTTACCGTTCCACAGTTTGGAACCGTAAGTGTTACGGTGTAGGTACCAGCTGCTAATAAAGTAGGGCTAGCAATGGTTGGGTTTTGTTGGGTAGAGGTGTAGCCATTTGGCCCAGCCCACGCCCAAGAATAGTTGGTTCCGGTAGGGTTTGGAGTAGCGTCAAGAGAAAATGGCTGCCCTGCACAGATTGGGCTGGTATTAGAAGCCGTAAGCGTAGGTGTTTGGCAGCAGTTGATATACATGGAGATACGTCCGATATTGTAATTGACCTCTGACCAAATATTGGCCATTGCAGCACCTGTTCCTGCTGGGCAAGATTGCATCCCACTGCGTTGTAGGGTAGTATTGAATCCGTTGATACTCGTTACAAAATTGGCAGGCCCATAACTATTGACGCAATTGGCGCCTCTTGCACCGTATACACCGATAATTTCACCGGCCGCAACAGGAATGTTACATGCGATAACTTGGGTGGCTGGCGCGTTAGACACAGTGAATAACTGAACAAAACTATTGGTTGTTGCTGCAAAAGCTGGTGGTGGCCCTGCTGTAAAACGAACCACGCGAATGGTTTGGGTACCGGTTGGGGCTGCATCTGGCGGAATATATAAACCGCAAATGGTGAAACTCGTAGGCGCAGTGAAGTGGTAACCTCGGATCATACTAGTGAAAGTATTGGTTTGTGTACCTACACTTATCGGTGTTCCTTGGGCAAAAGAGACACCAAAGACAGAAAAAAGTAAGATGCTTAGGAGTAAAAGTTTTTTCATTTATCGAATTAAATTAACATGACCTTTAATGGTCTGACGTTTATCAACTGAAGGCAGTTTAACAGTAATCATGTATGTATACGTCCCAACAGGGCACGGGTTGCCTTGCTGTCCAAAAGTTCCGTCCCAACCAAATTCTGGGTTTAATGATTCAAAGATCACTTCTCCCCAGCGGTTGTAGATGAGCAATTGGTAATTGTAAGGATCAATTCCGGATGTAAAGATAGGCAGAAAGGTTTGATTGAATTGATCGGCATCAGGTGTAAATGAGTTGGGGATATAATACACTAGACCTGGGTCAAAGCCAATATAGTAACTTGCTGTATCTGAACAACCAAGGTTCGAATAAGCATAAAGCAAAACGGTTGTGCCTTCGTTTTCTATGTCAAAGATATGCGTTGGGGCTTCTTCACTAGACGACCCTCCTTCTCCAAAGTTCCATTGGTAAGTTGTTGCTCCTACTGAACTGTTCCAGAATGAGAGCGCTTGGTTGGGTTCGGTGAACACTTGTGAGGAAGGTTCAAAAGCTGCGACGGGGTAGTTATCTACTTCAATCATATTTGCAATGGTAGTGCTGCTACTACAACCATTTAATGTGGCTGTTAAGGTAACAGAAAACGAACCATTTATCTGGAAATCTAAGGTAGTCTGAGCACCACTTGCATTTAGTTGGTTACTGGTTTGCCAAGTGTATGAGGTGTTATTGAGTACGTCTGCACTGAAATCTACACTGAGTGGCACACAGCCCTGTAGGACATTTGCGCTAAAGGTGCTGATGGGTAAAGGCAGCACGGTTATGGTCGCTTGAATGGTATCAGACGAACAGCCATTGAGCACATTAAATACTTCAATGGTTGAATCTTGAATTGGGGTAAATGTGTTCGTCGCAATGCCTTGTACGCCATTTGGCCCCCAATAGTAAGTGCCTGCAGGGTTTGCATTTGCTTGCATGGTAACGGGGTCACCGGCACAAATTGTTTGGTTGTTCATGGTGATTGTTGGCACCGGATTAACTGTTAGGGTTGCAGTCACTGGAGCGGATGTACAACCATTTAAGGTATAGGTAACGTTTTGGCTTGATGTAGAATTTGGACTCAAGAGGAGCGTATCGTTGGTACTGCCGTTAGCCCATAAATAAGTTCCGTTTGCTAAGTTAGCACTTGCAACAAGAGCACCTGTTTGTCCATCACAAATAGTCGCATTTTGAACCTGTACAACAGGCACTGGATTGACCACAATTTGCGCACTTGCTGTGTCGGTACAGCCCGCCAAGTTATAGATTACGGTATATGTACTCGTGACGTTAGGAGCTGCGATCAAATTGGCTTGGGTATTTGTGCTGTTGTTCCAAGCGTAAGTTCCGCCAATTAAATTGATTTGTGTAGTAATAGTGCCATTGGATCCGGCACAAATGGTATCGTTCTGTGCAGAAATAGTTGGATACGGATTGACCACAATTGTCATGGTTGCGGTATTTGCGCAGAGCCCTGTGTTTGGAGTAAAGGTATAAGTGGTGGTCGCATTCACGTTAGGTGCCGGACTCCAGCTTCCGTTCACTCCATTGTTTGAAGTCGTAGCTAAGTTGATGACGCCACCCGTACAAATCGGCGCTATTTGCGTAAAAGAAGGATTGGTATTCGCTTGGTAGGTGATGACGATAGGCTCCGTATCTGTACAACCATTAGCTGCTGTAACAGTAACGGTGTAAGTTCCAGCAGTGCTTACTTGCAATTGCGCAGCTGTACCCACAACGCTTGATCCGTTCGACCATGAATAGGAAACGCCGCCACTTGCTGTAAGAGCAATGCTTGTGGTGTTGCAATCTAATATCGTTGTGGTGCCTCCGTTTGCAATAGCAGCTGTAGGCGCAGCGATATTTTGTGTAATCGTGATGACTTCAGTGTCTGTACATCCGTTGGCTGCAGTAGCTGTAACGGTATAGGTTCCTGGGCTTGTAATTGATAGCGCAGCGGCAGTTCCAACCACACTTGTTCCGTTGGACCAAGAATAAGTAGCTCCTCCATTTGCAGTCAAAGAAATGCTCGTTTGGGAACAGGTTAAAACAGTTGTGTTAGAAGAATTGAAAATACCTGCCACAGGTGTAGAGATGTTCTGGGTAATAGTACTGTTGGCCGTAGACGTACATCCATTGGCAGCGGTTACAGTTACGGTGTAAATGCCCGGCAGCGTAACCGCTAATGTTGCAGCAGTGCCCACTACGGTTGTTCCGTTAGACCATGAATAACTAGTTCCGCCACTGGCCGTGAGGTTAATTGTTGCAGTGCTACAAGTAAGTATGCTAGTAGCTGGCGAACTGGTTATAGTAGCCGTTGGCGCAGTAATGTTTTGAGTAACAATTGAGCTTACCGTACTCGAACAGCCATTGACACCAGTAACTGTCACGGTATAGGTGCCAGGAGTAGTGACGGAAATATTGGCTTGGGTACCTAAGTTGGTTCCTGCAGAAATCCAGGAATACGAACCTCCTCCTGATGCAGTTAGTGCAATACTTGTTGTCGTACAAGTGAGTACAGCTGGACTTGGCACACTTAAAATAGCCGCTGTTGGAGCAGTAATATTTTGTGTAATAACTACAGCGCTTGTAGCCGTACAGCCATTCGTAGCAGATGTGACGGTTACGGTATAGGTGCCAGGTGTAGTGACTGTTAAGTTTGCAGTAGTGCTGACAACCGTTGTACCGTTAGACCAAGAATAAGTGCCACCTCCGGTTGCGGTAAGTGAGATGCTTGTAAGTGAGCAGGTCAGTTGCGTTGCACTGGTGTTGTTGGTTATAGAGGCAGTTGGTGAGGTAGTGTTTTGGGTGATGATGATTTGCTCGGTGTCAATACAACCGTTAGCACCTGTTGCGGTGAGGGTATAAGTGCCAGGTGAACTAGGGCTATAAGCTGCAATGTTGCCAACTGTTCCGGTTCCGTTGCTCCAAGCATAACTTGCTCCTCCTGTTCCAGTTAGTGAGATGGTCGTTTGAGTACAGGTTAGGATAGTGGTATTGGAATTATTAGTAATTGCCGCAACGGGAACAGTTGTGTTTTGTGTAACTGTATAATTATTGGTGCCCAGACAGCCATTTGCTTCTAGGATATTTAATGTATACGTACCAGGAGCACTTACGCTAAAGTTGGCAACGTTTCCAGCACCAGAGATTGGCCCGGTGCTCAATACAGTAGATCCGTTGAGCCAAGTTGCTGTTCCTGTACCTGTAGATGAATTTCCTGTGAGAGTAATGCTTGTAGCACTGCAGGTCAGGACGCCGTTGGCGCTTGCTGCGATACTTACCGTTGGCGCTTGGTTGTTTTGAGTGATCGTCGTAGAAGCTGTGGCCGTACAACCGTTTGCGCCAGTGGCTGTAACGGTGTAGGTGCCCGGTGTCGAGATGCTGATGGTAGGGTTTGTTCCCAGTGAGGTTCCTCCGCTGCTCCAAGCATAACTAATGCCGCCTGTTGCTGCAAGTGAAATGGCACTGTTGGTACAAGACAACATAGTTGTGTTCGGGTTTGCAGTAATGGCCGCATTTGGCGCCGTGATATTTTGAGTGATGGTAGTGGATCCCGTTGAACTACACCCATTAGCACCAGTTACGGTTACGGTATATGTACCAGGGGTGGTGACGTTTAAAGTAGCGGAAGTCCCGAGGATGGTGGATCCGTTAGACCACGAATATGTTCCGCCACCTGAAGCTGTTAAAGCGATAGTGGTAAGGGTACAGGTGAGTTCGCTTGAATTGGGCACATTTGAAATGGCAACAACAGGTGCTGCAACAGTCTGGGTAATGGTGCTGCTTTGAGTGGCCGTACAACCGTTTGCGCCAGTAACGGTAACGGTATAAATACCAGGTGTAGTCACGCTTAAATTGGCGCTGCTGCCCACTACGCTTGTGCCGTTGCTCCATGAATAAGACACACCTCCGGTAGCTGTAAGAGAAATACTTGTTTGGCTACAGGTAAGCACTGTGGTATTCGCGTTATTAGTGATGCCAGCAATTGGCGCCACGATATCTTGAAGGATAGTGGTTGCAGCAGTATTTGTACAACCGTTTGCGCTCGTAACAGTAACGGTATAAGTACCCGTTGCACTCACATTTAAAATGGCACTCGTGCCCACAACGCTTGTTCCATTACTCCAAGAATAAGTGCCGCCACCATTAGCAGTTAATGCGATGCTTGTGGTGCTGCAAGTAAGTGTATTGGTGTTTGGATTATTGCTAATGGTTGCCGTCGGATTTTGAATATTTTGAGTAATCACAACACTACTTGTAGCCGTACAACCATTTGTAGCTGTAACAGTAAGTGTATAGGTGCCTGGTGTAGTGATGTTCAAAGTGCCTCCGGTACCAAGGCTTGTTCCTGCTTGCCCCCAGTTGTAGGATCCGTTTCCACTTGCAGTGAGTAAAATACTTGTTGTGGTACAAGTAAGGGTGTTGTTGGCAACAGAACTGCTAATGCTTGCGGTTGGTGCGGATAGATCTTGGGTAATGACTTGGGTTGCGGTGCTGGTACATCCATTGGTGCCTGTTCCGGTTACGGTGTAAGTACCGGGTGTTGTTACATTTATTGAAGCAGTGGTACCCACGATGCTGCTTCCGTTGCTCCACGAATAGCTATTTGCACCAGATGCTGTTAGCGTAGTCGAAGTGATGCTACAATTTAAAAGTGTACCATTTGTGTTATTGAGTGCAATGCTTGGCGTGCTGATATCCTGGCTAATAGTGATACTTGCGCTCGCACTGCAGCCATTGGCGCCTATGGTTGTGACCGTATAGGTGCCTGGTGTCGTGGTGCTGTAGGTTGCGCTTGTGCTCACTATGGCAGAACCATTGCTCCATGAATAGCTTAAGCCTCCGCTTGCGCTCAGGTTAATAGTTGTGGTAGTGCAATTCAATGTTGTGGTTCCGCTAAGATTGGTAATGGCTAAAGTTGGGGAAACAATATTTTGAGTAATTATTTCACTTGCTGTAGCTGTACAACCGTTTGGCTCGGAACCAACAACAGAGTATGATCCTGGGGCGTTAACAATCAGCGTTGCACCGGTTCCAATTGCCGTTGCACCATTATACCAGGTATAGGTGGTGGCGCCATTGGCATTTAGAGTAATACTGGTAGTAGTGCAGTTGAGTTCGGTTGTTCCGGTTGAGATGGATACTACAGGCGAGATGGTATCTTGTGTAATTTGGATTGAGAGCGCATCCTGACAACCTGCTGCATTGGTAACAATAAGTTCGTAAACACCTGGATTTGTGATGCTTAAACCTGAATTGGAGCTAATGGTAGTCGTTCCGTCATTCCAACTGTAAGTACCTCCACCGGTTCCTGTAAGAGAAATACTTGTGGTTGTACAATTGAGTTCTGTTGTGTTCGTGTTGTTGGTAATAGCAGCCGTTGGCAGCGCATTGACAGTGATGCTAAGGTTTGTAGTAGTGCCACAAAATCCTGTTGAAGGTGTAAAAGTGTAGCTTGTTGTTTGGGTATTGTTGAGTGCGGGCGTCCAGGTTCCACTGATTCCGTTGTTGGAAGTTGTTGGAAGGGGGTTAAGGGCTGCACCCGAACAAATGGCTGCAACTGGGTTAAAAGTTGGGGTTGTATTGGCAGAAACTGTTACAACTCCATTGACATTGGTAGTCCCATCCCAAAAGCCTCCGCCATTAGCGTTGTATCCGCCATAGACAGTACAGCCATTGTATGTATAGCTGAAAGCATAGTAGTAAGTACCAGCTGTAAGGCCAGAGAGTGTTCCTGAATATTCGTCGTTATTTGGGTTGGTACTCGATAAGGGGTTATAATTTGCGGTTGTCCAGGAGCTACTTGGCCAGGTTGCCGGATTTGTATTTGTGGCCGAAACCGCATAAGAAACAGTGATTCCTGCCGCTTGCCCTACAGGGTTAGTTAGGCCAGCTTCATACACTTGCCCATAAATATTCAAGGATTGTCCTTCGCAAATATTGGCTGTACCGGGCCATTGGATATTTGCCCAATCTACGACATTTGCCATGGTGGCCGTACCTGTTGCTGTAACTGTAGGGCAACCTGAAAGGCTGTAATTGACGGTGTAATTTGTAGTCCCGGACGGACTAACCGTGATGTTGTTTGCCGTTTGCCCACCTGGAGCCCAATTATAGGTTCCACCTGTTGGGTTTGCGGTAGCCGTTAAGGTAACAGCCGCACCAGGGCAAAAAGTGACCGGCGCAATACTCACCGTAGGGCTAGGCGCAACTGTGACAGTACCAGCTGTACTCAAAGATGCGCAGCCATTGAGCGTATAAACCACATTGTAGGTGCTAGTACTAGTTGGACTCACATTGATGCTGCTTGTGGTTTGCCCTCCAGGGCTCCATAGGTAAGTTCCTCCGGCAGTAGTTGGGGTGGCGGTTAACGTTGCTGTTTGCCCTGAACAAATGCTTTGGTTATTTACACTTACACTTGGAGGTGTACCTATTGTGACGGTAACTTGATCTTGGTTCGTACAGCCATTTGCAGAAGCACTTAGCGTGTATGTGGTGGTTGTGGTCGGTGTTGCGGTTGTGCTGAGGGTGTTAGTGCTTGATAAAGTTGCGCCTGGGCTCCAGGTAACGGTTGGTGTAACCGTTCCAGCACAACCCGCTATAGGAACAGCGATGGTTTGCCCTCCGGTTAATATGGCAATTCCACCACTTACGGAGGTGCCGGTAAGCCCTCCGCAAAGAATGTTGTATCCGGCTACATTGGAGTTCGAAGGCCCTTGGGTTTCTAAGTTGAATGTGTAGGGAGGGTTACTTGGATTGCTAATGGTAATGGTGTTGTTTGAGCCTGCAGCGTATGGACCACCGGAGGCAAGGACTGTTCCTAACGAATTGGTCATGGTCCAGGTGGTCTCGTCTAGGTTGCTTCCGCTAAAAAGATTCACGGTGATATCACCAGTAAACCCACCAGATGCACTGGCTGTTCCGTTGAGTACAGTCGATGTTTGCCCACCGCAGAGCGTTACGTCAGGGCCGGCATTCACCGTCGGCAAAGGATTGACGTATACAGTGACTTGGTCTTGGCTTGTACAAGTACCTTGGGTAGCTGTGAGTGTATATGTTGTTGTCGTTGTTGGGCTCGCGGTTGGGTTCAGGATGGTGGTGGAACTTAATGCGGTTGCCGGGCTCCAGGTATAAGTAAGAGGTAATGTACTGGTACCGCCGCTTGTGCCGCAGTTGGCTACAGAAATGGTTGTGGAGTTGCAGGGGCCAACAGATCCAGAGGCCACGCTTGTGCCGTTGCAGGTGATGTTATAGTTGGCGGTGTTGTCACAGATGATGCCTAGTGTTTCGAGGTAAAAACTATAAGGCCCAGTGCCAGGGGTAGCAACTGTAATGGTATTAGTAGAGCCTAAAGCATAAGGCCCACCAGCTCCAACTTGTGTGCCGCCGGCGTTTGTAAGTGTCCAGGAAACCATGTCTAGCCAACCTGCGCCACTGATCGTGACAACCATTGTGCCGCCGCTCGACCCTGTGCCGCCGCCTGTACCTGCCGTAGCAGACCCAGATAACTGGCCAGTTGCCCCCGCGCAAATGATGACATCATTGCCCGCACTCACTACTGGGTTTGAGCAAGGTGGTGTCGGACAACTAACGGAATAGGACATCGTGGCTGATCCTGCAAGAGGGCCACAAACATATTGCGAAAGTTGAATACTGTAAGAAGCAGTGGTAGGGCAAGTCCAGATGGCGTTGGTTTGGAGTCCACATTGGTCGTCCCAACCTTGGACCAAGGCAACAGATGAATTGTAAATGCGCAGATAGGTATCAACCGAACTAAGTCCGCATGTGGTAAAGGTGTAAGTACAGCCGGCAGTGCCTGTAAAGGTGAAGACTGGCGCTGTTCCTGCAGGGAAAGTAGCGGTGGTTTGTGCAGTGCTTGTAGGCGTTATAGCGGTCGTACTCGTGGCAGTTGTACAGTACTGTGCACGTGAATTAAAAACCAAGGCAAGCAAAAGCCCAACAAAGGCGATATAGCGCATTTTTGAGTAGTAGTGTTTCGTTAGTTTAGTTTTAGCTTGCTAAATTTAGCAATATCAAAACGAAATACCAACTTAAGCGTTGCCTTTTGGAGAAATAAAAAAGGCTTCCGAAGAAGCCTTTATTTAAAATTCAAAAGTGTCCATGAACTTAGTGGTAAAATTACCGGCATTGAAGTCCGGATTTTCCATGAGTTTTTGGTGGAATGGGATAGTGGTTTTGACGCCCCCAATAACGTATTCATTTAAGGCACGTTTCATTTTCAAAATGGCTTCTTCACGCGTTTGCGCCACTACAATGAGTTTAGAAATCATTGAATCGTAGTATGGAGGAATGGAGTATCCTGCGTACACGTGTGCGTCTATGCGAACACCATGGCCACCTGGGCAGTGGTAGTCTGTAATTTTGCCCGGACTCGGACGAAAGTCTGCGTATGGATCTTCGGCATTGATACGACACTGAATGGCGTGCATGGTAGGATAATAGTTTTTACCAGAGATTTTCTCACCAGCTGCAATTTTGATTTGCTCTTTGATGAGGTCAAAATTGATGACTTCTTCTGTGATGGTGTGCTCTACTTGGATACGTGTGTTCATTTCCATGAAGTAGAAGTCGCGGTTTTTGTCTACCAAGAATTCAACGGTTCCAACGCCTTCGTAACGCACCGCTTTAGCAGCTTTGATAGCTGCGGCTCCCATTCTTTCGCGGAGTTCGTCTGTCATGAATGGCGAAGGTGTTTCTTCGACAAGCTTTTGATGGCGTCTTTGAATAGAGCAGTCGCGCTCTGAGAGGTGACAAGCATTACCGTATTGGTCACCGGCAATTTGGATCTCGATGTGGCGAGGCTCTTCGATGAATTTCTCCATGTAAATGCCATCGTTGCCAAATGCTGCTCCAGCTTCTTGGCGAGCGGAATCCCAGGCTGCTTCCATTTCGTCTTTTTTCCAGACGATGCGCATGCCTTTTCCACCACCACCTGCGGTAGCTTTCAAGATGACTGGGTATTTAACAACTTCTGCCGTTGCAAAGGCATCGTCTAGATCTTTTAACAAACCTTTAGAACCTGGTATACAAGGCACGCCAGCTGCAATCATGGTGGCTTTCGCTGTGGCTTTGTCTCCCATTCCGGCAATTTGCTCTGGGAGTGCACCGATGAATTTGATACCGTGCTCCTGACAAACTTTAGAAAACTTTTCGTTTTCAGACAAGAATCCGTAGCCTGGATGGATGGCATCGGCGTTCGTGATTTCAGCCGCAGCAATAATGTTGGGGATGCTCAAATAAGACAGCGCACTGGTTGGAGGGCCAATACAAACTGCTTCGTCTGCGAAGCGAACGGGCAGGCTGTCTTTGTCGGCGGTTGAATAAACGGCCACCGTCTTGATGCCCATTTCTTTACAGGTGCGAATCACGCGCAGCGCAATTTCGCCGCGATTGGCAATCAATATTTTTTTAAACATGTTTTGGTTTTTAGGCTGGATCAACCAAGAATAATGGTTGGTCGTAATCTACAGGACTAGCGTTGTCTACGAGTACTTTTACGATTTTACCAGAGATTTCGGCTTCAATTTCATTGAATGTTTTCATGGCTTCAATGATACAAACTTTGTCTCCGCTTTGGATGCTGTCTCCGACATTGACAAAAGCGTCTTTATCTGGCCCTGGTGTACGATAAAAAGTACCGATCATTGGTGATTTGACAGTGATGTATTTGCTGTCATCGGAGGTGTTGGATTCTGTGCTCGCAGGGGCAGCAATTGCCGCAACAGGTGCAGGTGCAGCTGCAGGCGCAACTGGTGCAGCTACCATTGGCGCAGCTTGGTACATGATTGGCTCAGACTGACTTCCTTTAATGGAAATACGAAAACCTTCTCTTTCGATTTCAACTTTGCCGAGTCCGGATTTGGACACCAATTTGATGAGGTCTTTGATTTCTTCTAAATTCATGGTATAATTTTTTTCAAAGTTAATTTAATTATGAATTATAGGCCCATTTGAGGTAAATAGCTCCCCAAGTAAAGCCGCCGCCGAAGGCAGAAAGAATGAGTACGTCGCCTTTTTTAAGTTGGCTTTCGTAATCCCATAAGCAAAGTGGTAAAGTACCAGCGGTGGTGTTGCCATAACGCTGGATGTTGATCATAACTTTTTCTTTGGTGAGGCCCATGCGGTTTGCTGTGGCATCAATGATGCGCAGATTCGCTTGGTGCGGAACCAACCAACTGACGTCGTCGCTTGTTAAGTTATTGCGTTCCATGATTTCAGCAGAAACATCTGCCATGTTGGTTACCGCAAATTTGAAGACAGCTTGACCTTCTTGCTTGACATAATGCAAGCGGTTTTCAACGGTTTCTACTGAGGCTGGCATAGCCGAGCCACCGGCAGGTTGTTGCAAGTATTGGCGGCCTGCTCCGTCGCTGCGCAAGATGAAGTCCATGACGCCATTGCCTTCTTCATTTGGCTCTAGTAATACGGCACCTGCGCCGTCGCCGAAGATGACACATGTAGTGCGGTCTTGGTAGTCGATGATGGAGGTCATTTTGTCGACGCCAATAACGATTACTTTTTTGTGTTTACCCGACTCAATAAATTGAGATCCGGTAGAAAGTGCATACAAAAAGCCAGAACATGCTGCATTGACATCATAACTCCAGGCGTTTTTCATACCTACTTTGTCACAGACAATGTTTGCTGTGCTTGGGAAAGGATGATCCGGTGTTACGGTTCCAACAATAACTAATTCGATTTCGAGCGGGTCAATACCTTTTTTCTCGAGTAACGCTTTGACCGCAGCAGCAGCCATATCAGAACTCGCGCCGTCTTTCATGATGCGGCGTTCTTTGATACCGGTTCGGGAGGTAATCCACTCATCAGAAGTATCTACCAACTTGGCTAAATCTTCGTTTGATAAGATATGTTCTGGCACATAGCCTTGAACGGCGGTAATAGCAGCGGTAATTTTACCCATGTTAGTTAAAAGCTTCGTTAATTTTTTCTGTAAGATTTGAACTCACGACATCATGTGCATGGAGCAACATGTTTTTGACAGCGATATCGTTGGAGATGCCGTGGCCAATAATGGCGTTGCCTTTGACACCTAGAACTGGTGTGCCTCCGTAGTTTTCGTAATTGAAGCGGTCAAAGTAGTCGTCTTTGATGCCGCGTAGTTTCATTAAATTAAAGATACCTTCCGCCTCTTTGAGGACGACGTTGCCTGTAAAGCCGTCGCAAACGATGACATCTGCCACACCTGTAAAGAGGTCGCGACCTTCAATGTTGCCGGTAAAATTCAGTTCGTCGGATTCTGCTAATAATTTATAAGTAGCAATTGAGAGCAGATTGCCTTTGGAGTCTTCCTCGCCGATATTGAGCAGGGCCACTTTAGGGTTTTCTATACCTAATACATTCGCTGCGTATACAGAACCGAGAACGGCAAATTGATAGAGCACGTCAGATTTGCAATCTGCGTTGGAACCGACGTCTAGTAAAAGTGATTTACCACCGTCAATGTTTGGTAAAGTAGAGGTGATACACGGACGAATGACACCTGGAACGGTGTTGAGTTTGTACATGGAACCCACGAGCATCGCGCCTGTGTTGCCGTTGCTGGCAAAGACATCAATGAGTCCTTTGGCAAGCATTTCAAAGCCTACGGCAATGGAACTGTTGGGTTTCTTGGGAAGCGCTCGGGTTGGGTGGTCATGGTAAGTAATGACTTCTGGAGCATGTACGATTTCGAACAGCTCGGCACTTTGCGCGCGGCTGGCTAATTCTTTTTGAATAACGAGTTCGTCACCAAACAAAACAATAGTGACATCATTACCCAAAACTTGTTTGGCTAATAATGCACCATCAATTGTCGCTTGCGGAGCGAAATCGCCACCGGAAACATCAAGCCCAATCCTCATGGGAGAAAATTAGAGCTTACTGAACCTCCTCTACGGAGTCAGTGGTTTTCTCAGCTACAACTTTTCCTTTGTAGTAAAGTTTGCCTTCATGCCAGTGCGCATGGTGAAACAAGTGTGGTTGTCCTGTTGTAGGGCAAGTAGCTACGTTGTTAGCAGTCGCTTTCTTGTGAGTTCTACGTTTGTCACGACGTGTGGTCGATATTCTGCGTTTAGGATGCGCCATTTTTGTTAATTTATATCTATTTAATTTAAATTCTTAAGTGCAGACCACCTTGGGTCTATGTCGTCTTCATCGGGTTTTGAATCGGAAGAAGGTTGTTGGTATTTGTTGATCAATTCCACCATTTCTTCGTTGCATTCTCCTTCTTCGTGTACCATTTTGGCAGGTAAAGAAAGACTAATTAGCTCATACAAAGGCTGAGTGAGGTCGATTTGATAGCTTTCAGGGGCAATAACAATGAGGTTTTCGTCTTCGGATTCTTCTTCTCCAAATGTGTAGTAGAGCGTGAATTCTCCGTCGATTTCCTCAGTGAGGGGCTCCGTGCAGCGATCGCAATCGGTAAAGATAAAACCAACTACACCTAAATTGGCGATGAGCATGGTTTCTTTCTTTTCTAACTCGAGGTAGGCAGTGAGCCGACCGTTTTCGATGAGCGAATAAGGCAATGATTCAAAGAACGATTTGTCAATGTCAAATTCAAACTCGTGAAGCCCTAGCTTTAAGCCTACAAAGGGTATGGCGAATGGACTTTTCATGCTGAATATTTCACTGACGAAAACGAAAGGGCAAAATTAAGGATTTATTTTGGATTTTTAAAATCAGTCGGCACGTTCTTGTTCCTTCTTCCCTTTTTCGTCCTTAGAAAAAGCCAATGGATTGGCATGAATTTCTTTAAAAACCTTTCTTTTTCGGTAGATATCTACTGCTAAAAAGATGGCGCTGCGCAGGCTTTGTTCGTCGGCGAGCATCTTGCCAGCGATGTCAAAAGCGGTGCCGTGATCTGGGCTGGTGCGCACAATTGGCAGGCCAGCTGTGAAGTTGACGCCGTCGTCAAAGCATAACGCTTTAAATGCAGCTAATCCTTGGTCGTGGTACATGGCGAGCACACCGTCAAATTGTTGACGCAGCGGCGAACCAAAGAAACCATCGGCAGGGTAGGGCCCAAATGCTAAAATTCCTTTTTGTTTGGCAGCTTGAATAGCTGGAATAATGGTTTGTTGTTCTTCTTCACCAATTTTGCCGTTTTCACCGGCGTGTGGATTGAGTCCGAATACAGCTATTCTTGGTCTGATGAGTCCAAAATCTTTTTTGAGACTTTGCTCAAAGGCTACAATTTTAGAGACAATCAGGTCTTTTTGTAACTGACTTGAAATGTCTTTGATTGGAATGTGGGTGGTCACGAGCGCCACGCGCAAATTGCCAGAAACGAGTACCATGAGTGCCTCTTTAGCACCCGACATTTCTGCGAGGTATTCGGTGTGGCCAGGAAAGTTGAAACCCGCTTTTGCAACATTTTCTTTGGAGAAAGGAGCGGTAACGAGCACGTCAATTTTGCCCTCGGATAGATCTTTGGTGGCGGCTTCGAGCGATAAAAGTGCGTATTTGCCGCCGTCGGCGTTTGATACACCGGGTTCAATTTCTACTTCGTCTTGCCAAACATTGATGATATTGACTTTTTTGGAGTTGATTTCAGCAGCACTTTTACAAGTAGCGTAGCTGAACTCGTGTAAATTGAGTTGTTTTTTGTAGTGCGAAATGACTTTGTTAGAGCCGTAGACAACTGGGATGATATCCGTTAAAATGCGGTTGTCGTGAAGGGCTTTGACAATAATTTCAGGCCCAACTCCATTGATGTCGCCTAAAGTAATACCGACTTTGATCAGGGCTTTATTGGACTGTTCTTTGTCCTTTACCTCTTTATCTTTGGTTTCTTTTTCCATTAAATGTTGTTCGTTTTAAGAAAGTGGTAAAGCAAACGGATGCCGGCGCCTGTTCCGCCCTCGCCTTTGTAGTTTTCAGGGGCATCTAGCCAAGCTGGACCTGCGATATCCATGTGGATATAAGGTGCTTCAACGAAATGTTCTAAGAATTTTCCGGCTGAAATCATGCCGGCGTTTGGCCCGCCAATATTTTTAAGGTCGGCAATCTTGGATTTCATGTGTTTTTTGTAGTCGTCCCAGAAAGGGAAGCGAACCACGCGCTCGTGAACTGCAGTAGCGCTTTTCTCGAGGTTTTCAAAGATGCTGTCTGCTGCGTTGCCCATCACGATGCTTGCTTCGGTGCCGATTGCACGGAGTGCTGCGCCGGTGAGTGTAGCTGCGTCGATGACAAGTGCAGGCTTGAATTTTTTGGAGTAAGCCAACGCGTCTGCGAGGATCATGCGGCCCTCTGCGTCCGTATTGAGCACCTCAACTGTGGTGCCGTCAAACATTGTAATGACATCGCCAGGTGCATACGCGTTGCCCCCCGGACGATTGTCTGTGGCGGGCAAGAGCGCTACGATATGCACTGGTAACTTTTGCAAAGCCGCTAAATAAACAACAGCTGCCATGGTGGCCGCACCCGCCATATCGCCTTTCATGGTGTCCATACTGCCTGGCGTTGGCTTCAAGCTGAGACCTCCAGTATCGTAAACAACGCCTTTTCCGACCAACACAATTGGTTGTTTGTTGGTGGCATTTTTGGGCTTGTATTCGGCAATGGTAAATGTAGGCGGATCAATAGATCCTTTGTTCACGGCAAGCAAACCGCCCATCTTGAGGGTTTCGATTTGCGTTTCTTCGAGCACTTTGACATCAAAGTCAGCTTCCTCTCCCATCTCGACAACCGCTTGCGCAAGTTGCTCGGCGTTGAGGTGTGATACGGGTGTGTTGACGAGATCGCGCGCTTTGAATACCGCTTTGGCCATGTGTTGGAGTTCGGTGATTTGTGCTGCGCTCACATTAGCTTTGATCACTACTTCAGTGAATTTGGCGGTCTCGGGCTTGCTGAAATGTTGGGTAAAGCGGTAACTGGAAAGCAAAAGACCTTCTAGCAAAGCATAAGCTTCATCAGAGGTTCCGTTTTCGAGTAAAAGCGACTGTTGGGCGCCGTGTAAGTGTTTTTCAATTGTATGGGCATGAATGCGAATTTGTTCTAAATCTTGACCTTCCTGAATTTCAAAAGCAAAGCCTTCTTGGGTCTTGAAATAATCGAAATCTTTGCCGCCGTCGGTTTTCGCGATAAAACGGACTACTGCATTCGGTGTGTTTTTTGATTTTTTAGTCAGAACTAACATCTTGTTGATTTTGTACAAAGTTAAAAAGAATGAAGCTGCCTGCTCTAAAATAATTCGCTGCTATGTGCAATCAGGAATTTGTCGATCAAGCGCGGTATCGGATGGTCTTCCAAGGCCATTAAATCGAGCATCAAATAATTTGCCTTGGCACTGTCTTTCATTGAGGTCTTGATGAAATAAGCTTCTATTCTTTGATGCGTCAAGACATGCTGAAACTTGGCTCCAATAACAAGTTTATCCTCTAAATAGGCATGCATGTCCTCCGAATTGTCAAATTCTACGAGTGGAAATTCAAACAAGCCTTCCCAAATATCTTTGGGTGCACGGCGTTGAAAAGCGAGTTGGTTTTGCGCATTCGCCAGGATATGATAGACAAAAAACCGCTTCCTGACCTTGACTTTTTTAAGTTTAATCGGAAGTTGAGCAACTTTATTTGAAAGCAAGGCCATGCAGGATTCTTGGACCGGACAAACCGCACAATTTGGCGAAACGGGCTTGCACTGCAGCGCACCGAATTCCATAATTGCTTGGTTGTGTAGCGCTGGGTTATACCTATCCAATAGCTCGCCAGCCAGCGCTTCAAATTGGCGTTTACCCTCTGGTGAATTGATCGCTAGGTCTACGCCAAAATACCGACTCAAGACCCGAAAGACATTGCCATCCACAACTGCATGAGGCAAATTGTAGGCAAACGAAGCAATAGCCGCAGCCGTGTATGGCCCGACGCCTTTTAATTTCAACAATCCTTCATGTGAGTCTGGGAATACGCCGTTGAAGTCGCGTGTGATTTGCTGGGCAGTCGCATGTAGATTGCGCCCACGGCTGTAGTAACCTAAGCCCTGCCACAAATTGAGTACTTCTTGTTGTGAAGCATTTGCCAAGTCCTTTACCGTAGGAAAGGCCGCTGTGAATTTCAGGTAATAAGGCAAGCCTTGATCTACGCGCGTTTGTTGTAAAATGATTTCGCTCAACCAAATGAAATACGGGTCTTGGGTGTGTCTCCAAGGCAGGTCTCGCTGCCGCACTTTGTACCAGTCTTGAAGTGCTTGCCGAAGTGCGTTCATAATTTATTTTAGAAATTTTGTCCGAAAATTACGCATATATACTTTCTGTGGAGTATTTTTGCCCCCGCAATTAATCACCAAATCAATTAACTCAGAGATATGACAAAAGCGGATATCGTTGCAAACATTGCAGAAGAAACCGGATTGGAAAGAGCAGAAGCACTTCGTGCAGTAGAAGCTTTTATGAACAACATCAAAGCTTCTATGGCAGACGGAAAAAACGTGTACCTACGTGGGTTTGGAAGTTTTGTGGTCAAGGAGCGCGCTCAAAAAACAGGACGCAACATCTCTAAAAACACCACAATCATCATTCCAGCGCACAACATCCCATCTTTCAAGCCTTCTAAAACCTTTGTAGACGAGGTTAAGAACAAGGTTAAAGTAAAATAAGTTTTCTTTTTTTCTGAAATTTGTATTACCTTTGCACTCCCTTAGCGGGGGTGCATTTTTTATTTGTAACAAAGTACTAAACATATAACCTTCTCATTATGCCAAGCGGTAAAAAAAGAAAAAGACATAAGATGGCGACGCACAAGCGTAAAAAAAGACTTAGAAAAAATCGCCACAAGAAGAAGAAATAATCCTTCTTTCTTTCATGTAAACGCATAGAGAGCTCATTGATATTTCATTGAGCTTTCATTGTTTCACCTATAAACAATTTCAAGTGAATTTAGAACTCGTTGTAGACGCCCGTTCAAACGGCGTCTGGATAGCATTGCTGCGCGACGGGAAGTTAATTGAGTTGCACGAAGATCGCGGCAACACAGACTTCTCTGTAGGCGACATCTATCTCGGACGGGTACGTCGTGTTGCCAATGGCCTCAACGCGGCTTTTGTTGATGTCGGATATGAAAAAGACGCCTTTTTACATTACCACGACCTCGGCCCACAATACGTATCTTTCTCAAAATACGTAAAAGAAAGCATCAGCGGAAAGCAAAATGTTGCAGACCTCCAATACTTCAAACTAGAAAAAGAAATTTCAAAAGAAGGCAAAGTATCCAATACCTTATCTTCTTCCCAAGCCATCCTCGTTCAGGTGGCCAAAGAACCCATTTCTCAAAAAGGCCCACGCTTGAGCTCCGAAGTGACGCTCGCTGGCCGCTATCTAGTTCTCGTACCCTTTTCAGAGAAAATTTCTGTGAGTCAAAAAATCAAAGACAGCGCCGAAAAGGAGCGTTTGAAAGAACTCATGGACCGCATCAAGCCCAAGAATTTTGGTGTCATTATTCGTACCGTTGCCGAAAACAAATCGACCGCCGACCTCGAGGCCGATCTGAGCAACCTTTTAGAAAAATGGCGCACCCTCCACGCGAACCTCAAAGGTGCTCAACCACCACGTCGCGTCCTCGGAGAACTCAACACTACCAATTCCATTTTGCGCGATTTGCTCAATGGCAACTTTACCAATATACACGTCAACGACGAAACCATGGCCCTTCAAATGAAGGACTACATTTCAGAAATTGCACCAGGTCGCGAGAAAATCGTTCGTCACTACGACAACCGCATTGGTATTTTTGAACGCTTCGGCATCAACAAGCAAATCAAAACATTATTCGGTAAAAAAGTGCCGTTGCCAAGTGGAGGCTACCTCATTATTGAGCACACCGAAGCCATGCATGTTATCGACGTCAATAGCGGTAACCGCAAAGGTGCCGATGGCCAAGAATCCAACGCACTTTCCACCAACATTGAAGCAGCAGAAGAAGTTGCACGCGTATTGCAGCTCCGCGACATGGGCGGCATTATCTGCGTCGATTTCATCGACATGCACGAGCGCGAAAACAACAAGATCCTCTTTGACAAAATGAAGGAATTCATGAAATCAGACCGTGCCAAGCACAACATGATTCCGCCTTCTAAATTTGGCATCATCGAGATCACGCGCCAACGCGTTCGTCCAGAAACCGATATCCAAACCCACGAAACTTGTCCTACTTGTAACGGGAGCGGCGAGGTTCAGGCCAGTATCCTTTTTGCAGAAGAAATCGAAAACAACTTGGCTTACCTCATGAATGACCGCGGCATGCGCGGCATTACTTTGTTAGTACACCCGTATTTAGAGGCCTTTTTCAAAAATGGTCTTTGGAGCCGTCAGTTGCAATGGCTTTTCAAATTCAAAACCTGGATTCCAGTGCGCGGGGTAACTGCCAATCACTTATTGCAGTACACTTTCGTCGACAAAGAGAACAACGAAATTCCGCTCTAAATGTCGGCGCCTCGTGCCTATGACCTTACACAAATGCTTCAGAAATCTGAGGCATTTTGTGCTTATCAGGAGCGCTGTAGTTTTGAAGTCATAGAAAAACTCAAGCGCATGGGCGCCGAGGATGGCGAGGTACTGCAAGTACTAAACTCCCTAATCGACAACAAATTTCTAGATGACGTACGTTTTGCCCATGCCTATGCCGTTGGCAAGCTGCGCATCAAGCACTGGGGCGTCAATAAAATCAAGCAAGGATTGCTACTCAAGCGCTTGGATCGCGACCTAATTGCACAAGCTATTGTTGACTTACATGAGCAAGAAGATTACTTTGGTATACTCAAAGAAGTAGCCGAAAGAAAATGGCGAGAACTCCATAAAGAAAAAGACCCCTGGATGCGCAAGCAAAAGCTGTTTCGCTTCTTGGCATCCAGAGGTTTTAATTACGACGAATTTTCAGATCTGAAATTCGAATAAAGCTTAATTTATTTTGATTTGATAAGGGTAGTAGCGCCGCCAATCCAATTGACTGGCCCGCCAGCTTCGTAGCCTTTAGATCCAATTTGAACTAAATTGGTTTTGCCGTCGCTGAGTTTTTCAGGCTTAACGAACCAACAAGTAGGGTAGCCACGAACGGCAAATTGTTGCTGGAGCGCGCGGTTTTGAGTTTTGATGGCTTCGGTTTGTGGTACAGCGGCACTTGGAAAATCGAGTTCAACTAAAATTACGTTTTCTTTGGCCCACGCCTGAAATTCTGGCGTATTAAAGACTTCTTTTTGCAATCGTTTACACCAACCACACCAATCTGAACCGGTAAAGAACAACATCATTGGTTTGTTTTCTTTCTTTGCCACGGCCGTAGCTTCGTTCATGTCGGTGTACCAAGTGAGGGTCGCTTTTTGTGCAAAACTCAATTGAGCCACAACAAGCATCGTAAATAGAGCGATAGTTTTCATGTAATTTTTTTTCTAAAGTTAAGGATAAACCGCCAATAGACAAAAACCGTGCAAAACTTGACTGGATGTTATTGTTGTCAATTTTTTTTATATTCGTTTTCAAATTGCTAACCATGAAACTACAATTACTATTCCTATTTTCTTTTATAAATCTTTTGATTTTCGCACAGTTGCCTACCCAAACCGTCCGCGGAACGGTGTTTGACAGCGAAACCAACTTTCCATTAACAGGCGCCAAAGTACTTATTGAAGTCGCTGGTCAAAAATATATGGCTGCAGCTGGCGCTGACGGAACGTTTACCATCGCTAAAGTACCAGTGGGCAAGCACCAATTGAATGCTTCTGCACCTTTTTATGACGCCAGAACACTCACTGTGGAGGTCAGTTCAGGACGAGAACTCATTGTTCAAATTCCTTTGCAAGAGAAGGTTTCAGAACAGCAAGAAGTACGCGTAGTAGGCCGCAAACAAGGCGAAGTACTCAACGAAATGGCGGTACTTTCGGCCCAACAATTTAGCGTTGAAGAAACCAACCGTTATCCAGGTTCGCGTATGGACCCAGCGCGCATGGCATCTAATTTTGCAGGTGTGAATGGCGCCGATGACTCAAGAAACGACATCGTGGTGCGTGGTAACTCGCCACTTGGAGTCATATACCGTGTAGAAGGAATCGACATCCCCAACCCAAACCACTTTGCTATTTCAGGTACTTCCGGCGGGCCAGTCTCGCTACTCAACAACAAAATATTGGGCAACTCCGATTTCTTTATGAGTGCGTTCCCGGCCGAATACGGCAACAGCTTGTCTGGTGTATTTGACCTCAAACTCAGAAGTGGTAACAACAACCAACATGAATTTACAGGCCAGTTTGGTTTACTCGGCACCGAGTTCTTGGCAGAAGGCCCATTGAATAAAGACAGAAAATCCAGTTATTTAGTGATGGGGCGTTACTCCACATTAACAATTTTCCAAAAATTGAACATTAATTTAGGTACCGATGCCATTCCAAAATACTTTGATGGAGCCTTTAAATTCAACTGGATGCTCAAAAACGGTGGCCAATTATCTTTCTTCGGTATGGGTGGTAATTCAGATATCGCTATTGAAATTTCTGGTTTCAAAGAATATACAGAAGACCTCTATGGCGAAGGCGACCGCGATCAATATTTTGGCACCAGCATGATCACTTCTGGTCTGAACTACAAAAAGAGCCTCAACGAGAAGACCTTCATATCGTCAACTCTGGCCTACAGCCAAGAAGTACAGCAAACAGACCACAATTACTTGCGCAACCGCCGTTTGGATACCCTAACTCAAGAAATCATCTTCGATACAATTTATCCGATGATGGCTTATGATTTCAAGGTGCAAAAAATCAGTGGCTATACCGCCCTCAATCACAAGTTCAACAAACAACATTTATTGAAAGCAGGTTTGAGCTTTGATTTGATTTCAATGAATTTCCTAGATTCTTGTTTGTATGACCTCGATGAGCCAGACAATTATGAATTGCGTTGGAACTACCAAGGAACAGCAGCCATTATTCAGCCTTTTGTACAGTGGAAATGGCGTGTTTCTGACCACATGGATTTCACAGCAGGTGTGCACGCACAGTATTTTACACTCACCAACAGCGTGAGCCCATTTGAGCCGCGTTTGGGCTGGAAATACCGCATGGATAACGGCCAAGCCATTTTTGCAGGCGGTGGTCTTCACAGCATGATCCAACCATATTATACTTATGCCTACAAAGTACTACCTGGTGTAACAAATGACAACAGCAACATCAACATGGACTTCTCGCGCAGTGCGCACTCTGGTATCGGTTACGAGAAATCTTTTAACAAAGGATTCAATATCAAGACAGAAGCCTACTATCAATACCTTTACAACATTCCTGTAACAATTGCACCTTCATCTTTCTCGATGATCAATGTGGGTAGTGGTTTCTCTCGTTTGTTTGTAGATCAGCTTCAAAATACTGGCGATGGCTACAATTATGGTTTAGAGCTCACCGTTCAAAAGTATTTTGACAAAACCTTCTTCTTCTTGTTCTCCGGAACGGTCTACAATTCGCAATACCGCGGTAGCGATATGGTATGGCGCAACACTTCTTACAATGGCAACTACGTCGTCAATTTCTTAGGTGGCAAAGAATTCAAGGTAGGAGAGCGCAGCGTCATCGGCATCGGCGGCAAAGTAACTGCGGCAGGCGGCAAACGCTATGGACTCGTGGACATCGAAACGTCAACCGACATGAAAGAAATCATCTTCCAAGATTCCATGTTCAACGAATTACAATTTAAAGACTACTTCCGTGCAGACCTCAAGATTTCATGGCGCAAAAACGCAGACCGCGTTACACACGAGTTTGGCTTGGATTTAGTAAACATCCTCGGCACTAAAAACTTATTGACTTTAGCCTACCGTCCACCATTAACTGCGCAAGATTTTGCCGCCCAACAAAACGGAACTTTCTTACCTTATTCAGAAAAAACCCAGTTGGGCTTCTTCCCGATTTTCTATTACAAAATAGACTTTAGAGCGACGCGCAAATAGTTACAGTTAAATTCCTGCTAACTTTGTATTTTATTACAAGTTATGAAAGGAATTTTGAGTTATCAGTTAGTAGATCCTCAGCTGCCAAACAGCGAAGAAGGATGGTTTATTGAAGCAGAAAATGGCGCCTACAAGGTGAGCGATTTATCGATCAAGAAAATCGTAAGCGGTCGTTATGCGGTAAGCGAAGGATCTGAGGTTATATTTGAGCTAGAACCCAATTGTAAGGTCAGCGACCAAACCAAAATTCAGCATGCGGTAGTAGCAAAGTTGCATTTAGAGGAAGAAAACGCCACTAAAATATTTCTCATCGACATCGATGGAACCATTTGCGACGACATCAAAAATGAGGAGAGTCATTTATATCCTGGGGCAAAAGTCTTTCCTAATTCAAGAGAAGTCATCAATAAGTGGTACAACGAAGGTAACATCATTACTTTCTTTACTGCCCGAGAAGCCAAAGACCGCAGGGTTACTGAGGAGTGGCTCGAGGCAAACGGTTTCAAATACCATGGTTTGGTTATGGATAAGCCGCGCATCAAAGATGGTCAGGAATACGTCTGGATAGACAACCGCAAGGTAAGGGCAGTTACGTATATGGGAACTTGGTCAGAACTCACGGAGGTGGATGCCAAAATCAAGGTTTTCGCCTAAATAATCGATTCTTGAAAAGTAAAGACCTTGGGATATTACTGGACAAAACTTTCTATTCCGAGAGTAGTCTTGTACTCCATTTCTATACTTTGGAGCGCGGATTCCAATCATATATTTTTAAGGGAGGTCTCAAGAAACGCAAGGCGCTCAATCAATTAGGCTTGTATGAGCTCAGTTATTTCAAGCGTCCGGAGTCTGATTTAGGCATCATTAATCAACTGGACTTTGCCTGGACGCCGCTGGCTTTATTTGAACTTCCTCAGAAGGTCATGTTGGTCTTTTTTATGACCGATATTCTGCAGCAAACCTTGCGGTATCAGGGTCCCGACCCGCAGCTTTTTTATTTCGTCAGAGATCAACTGTTGCGCTTAGAAACCAATGAGCAACTCCGTGATTTTCCGGGTACTTTTTTGGCGCAATACCTCATGGTTTTAGGCTACACACCTTTAATGGATGCCGATGGCTATAGTGTTTTTGACATGAATACAGGTCGTTTTAGCCATGCGCTCGGCGATAATTCAAACTGTGTTCAAGACCGAACAATGCTCGATTACTTAGCTGCACAATTTTGGCCAGAAGGAACTGTTCAATTTTCGGGAGTAGTGCACAAGGAAGGCTTGCGTGTGCTGATCCAGTATGCCACGATTCACTTGGCCAATTTCAATATAGACAAGACCTTAGAAATCCTGCACGATACCCTCTACGACTAGCGTTTTCTAGCGAAAAAATCTTTGAGCAACTGACTGCACTCGGCATCCATGATGCCATTTTCTACGAGCGTAGCCGGATGATACAAGCTGGTGCCTGTAGCGCTTGCACCGCGTTTGGCGTCGCGAGCGGCAAATACCACGCGGTCAATTTGAGACCAATACAAAGCACCAGCACACATGCAGCAGGGCTCGAGCGTGACGTAAAGCGTGCATTCTTTGAGGTACTTGGCGCCTAAATATTGTGCTGCAGCGGTAATGGCTTGGATTTCGGCATGCGCCGTGACGTCGGTGAGTTGCTCCGTAAGGTTGTGGCCGCGGGCAATCACTTGGTTTTTACAAACAATAACGGCGCCAACAGGCACTTCGTCGGCCTCAAAAGCCTTTAAAGCCTCTTGATAGGCTTGTTTCATGAAATATTCGTCGTTGAAAGGGCTCAGCATAGCGCAAGATTACAAACTTTCTCTTAATTTTCGGTCATGAATCTTTTCGACCTCTTTCTTTTTGCTCCTTTGGCCTACGGTGCCTACAAGGGCTACAAACGTGGCCTGATCATGTCTTTGTTCATGTTATTGGCTATTGTAGTGGGGCTTTACGCTGCTTTTCAGCTCACGGATGTCGTGGTGGAGTGGGGCGTCAAGAACCTCCATTGGGAAAAAACCACGCTCATGCCGCTTAGCTTTGTGTTGCTGTTTTTGGGTATTGGTGCCGGTATTTACTTTGCCGGAAAACTTCTTGAAACCGCTTTAAAAGTTGTAAAGCTCTCCATTCTCAATAACCTAGCGGGCGCCCTCTTGGGTATTTTGCAATGGATGTATTTGGTTGGCACGATTCTCCTTTTTGTACTGTCTAATGACAGCAAACAAAAACTCATCAGCTCAGAAACGCGTAACGCCTCCAAAGCGATTCCGTTCTATACCGGAATGCTTCAAAACACCTTGCCAAAGGCGAGTGAAACCATTCTATTTGAATCTTATTTAGAACAAGCGAAGGAAAGCATCAGCCCTGATGATCAAACCAAAGAGAAGCAATAGATATGCACTTCATCAGAATTTATTTAGCCAGTTGTTTTTTGGTTGTGGCCTCTTGTGCTTTGGCTGCCATTGACCCGATTGCCCCCTTACTCCAAAAACAAACTTTACTTGACAAAAAACAAAAATCGTTTAAATCCGGAACTTATTTTGGCTTGCAAAGTGGGCGGTTTTATGTGTTAGAATACGGTTGGGAGTTGCAACGAAAAAATAAAAATGGCATGTTGCGCTCCAATACTACGGCAGTACATCATGGCTTTAACGCCACTTTTGATTTCGCTTACCTCAATCCGGTTTTAGGTTATGACCTTGGATTTTGGAGCCGCACCGGTAATCTGAACCTTACCTATGGCCTAAGTGCAGCAGTTCGCACCGACCTCAAGCAGTTGCGCTTTGGCATCTGCCCGAGCGTGGGCATCAAAGTGTGGCAACTACACGTTCAACCGGGCATGTATTTACTGGCACCTTTTTCTGTTGTGGACAATACCACTTTCAAGAGCAATAGCTTTTTTATTTCAGCCCGTTTTCTGTTGATCAAGCACAAAACAAAAAAAGGGGACAACAACTAGCCCCCTTTTAATTTTTGTCAATTTTCTATTATAAATCGAACTTGATGCCTTGTGCAAGCGGCAAGGAATCAGAATAGTTAATGGTATTGGTTTGGCGACGCATGTAAACCTTCCAGGCGTCTGAGCCAGACTCGCGGCCACCACCAGTTTCTTTTTCACCACCGAAAGCGCCACCGATTTCGGCACCTGATGTTCCAATATTGACATTGGCAATACCGCAGTCAGAACCTGCAGCGCTTAAGAAGGCTTCAGATTCTTTGAGTTCGTTGGTCATGATCGCAGAAGAGAGCCCTTGTGGCACGCCATTTTGCATAGCAATTGCTTCATGGACGTCGCCGGTATATTTCATGACGTAGAGAATAGGCGCAAATGTTTCGTGTTGTACAATCGCAAAATGATTTTCAGCTTCTATAATACATGGCTTCACATAACAACCCGACTCATAGCCAGGGCCGCTCAATACGCCTCCTTCTACCAATACTTTACCGCCTTCTTTTTTGGCAGCTTCAATGGCGTTGAGGTAATTATTGACGGCATCTTGATCGATCAGTGGGCCCACGTGGTTGTTTTGATCGAGTGGGTTGCCAATGCTCAATTGCTTGTAAGCTGAAGTTAGCGCTTCCGTTACTTTATCGTAAATAGAAGCGTGGATAATGAGGCGGCGTGTAGACGTACAGCGCTGACCAGCCGTACCAACTGCACCAAATACAGCACCTGGCACAACCATTTTGAGATCTGCAGAAGGTGCAATAATGATAGCGTTGTTGCCTCCTAATTCTAAAAGAGAACGACCCAAACGCTGCCCAACTGCTGCCCCAACTGATTTACCCATGCGGGTAGAACCTGTTGCAGAAACTAAAGGAACGCGTGTATCGTTGGCCATGAGTTTGCCGATTTCGCCGTCGCCAATCACCAAACCAGAAACGCCTTCAGGCACGCCATTGGCAGCAAAGACTTCTTCCGTGATGCGCTGACACGCAATTGCAGTAAGTGGTGTTTTTTCGGAAGGCTTCCACACGCAAACATCGCCACAAACCCATGCAAGGGCGGTGTTCCAGTTCCAAACCGCAACCGGGAAGTTGAATGCAGAGATGATGCCGACAATGCCGAGCGGATGATACTGCTCATACATGCGGTGACCAGGGCGCTCAGAGTGCATGGTGAGGCCATAAAGTTGTCTAGACAAACCAACTGCGAAGTCGCAGATGTCGATCATTTCTTGTACCTCGCCGAGGCCTTCTTGTAAAGACTTACCCATTTCGTAAGAAACGAGTTTGCCTAGTGGTTCTTTATAAAAGCGAATGCGCTCAGCCAACTGACGTACAATTTCGCCGCGTTTTGGAGCGGGAATTTTGCGCCATTCTACAAAAGCTGCTTGTGCTTTTTCAATCACTTGATGGTATTCTGCTGGCGTAGCCATGGTGACGTTCGCAATCACTTGCGCGTCTACTGGCGACACAGAAGCAATGCATGCACCGCTCGATTGGATCCATTGGGTACCAGTAGAGGCGCCGCTATTGTTTTCTTGGATACCAAATTGGCCCAAGATGTCTTTGATTTCTGCTTGGAGTGACATATGTGTTGATTTTGAAGGCAAAGGTAGGGATTTTTTATTCGTAACTTTGTCACATGCAAGACATTCACCAAGACCCTATTTGCGCTTTAGCAACAGCCAACGGCATGGGCGCCATCGCCGTTATTCGCGTCAGTGGCGCTGGTGTAAAGGCCTTGGTTTCGAAAGGATTTTCAAAAGATTTGTCTGCTTTACCTAGCCACAGCGTACATTTGGGCTGGATGCTCAGCGCCCACGGCGAGCGCCTTGACGAAGTGTTGGCCACGCTCTTTGACCACGGCAAGAGTTTTACTGGTGAAGAAAGCGTAGAGCTCGCTTGCCATGGCTCGCCGTATATTCAGCAACTGTTGTTGCAGCGTTTGGTCGAGCTCGGTTGCCGCTTTGCCGAGCCTGGCGAATTCACGAAGCGGGCATTTTTAAATGGCCGCCTAGACCTTTCGCAGGCCGAAGCCGTGGCAGACCTCATTGCCGCGCAGTCTAAGCAGGCCCACCAAGTGGCCCTGCAACAATTGCGCGGCCGTTTTTCTTCAGAACTCCAACAACTCCGCGAGCAACTCATCAACTTTGCTGCCCTCATCGAACTCGAACTCGATTTTGCAGAAGAAGACGTCGAATTTGCCGACCGCAGTTCTCTCAAAAAATTAGTTGCTTCTGTGCTGCAAATGGTGCGCCGTTTGGCCGCTTCATTTGAACTCGGCAATGCCATTAAGCAAGGCGTACCCGTTGCCATCGTTGGCGCCCCCAACACCGGCAAAAGTACTTTACTCAATCAGCTCCTCGGCGAAGAACGCGCCATTGTTTCTGATATCGCCGGTACCACCCGCGATGTCATCGAAGAAGTCCTCAACATCGACGGCATTCAGTTTCGCCTCATCGACACCGCCGGCATCCGCGAAACCACCGAAACCATCGAAGCACTTGGCATCGAGCGTTCCCAACAAAAAATCGAGCAAGCCAAAATTGTCCTTTGCTTGGCCGACTCCGGCGACGCCTCCAATCTCCAAGAGACTATGGAGTGGGTGCAGTCCTTGAAGACTTTACATCCGGATAAGAATATTTTGTTGATCTTGAATAAAGCAGATTTAAATACGACTGTAAATCTAAATATCCAAGAAGAAGTACTACAAATCAGTGCACTTAATGGCGAAGGGATTCTTGAACTCAAGAACAAACTGGTCCAACTCACCCTCGGCGACTTCAGCATCCAAGACGAAACCATCGTCTCCAACGCCCGCCACCACGCCGCCCTTCAACTCACCGCCGCCGCCCTGGATCGCGCCCAAGCTGGGCTCGACGGCCAAACCACCGCCGACTTCATCGCGATGGACATCCGCGAAGCCATGCGCCAACTCGGCCAAATTACTGGTCAGATTGATGTGGATACGGATATTTTGGGTACTATTTTTAGTAAGTTTTGTATCGGTAAATAAACGCCGATAAACAACGATAACAATCCATAACAAAAGATAAGAGAAACCCTTGCTATTCAAGGGTTTTTTGCGTTTTTAACTCAACTGTCATTTTTCGACTTTTTTGGTGTTTTGCATCAGTTTTGTTGCTCATTTGTTGCTCGGATTTTTTGAGCAACAGCTCATCAACAAATTCAGAACGTAATTTAAAGTATTTGCACCACCCTGCACCATGTTGCACCATTGTGCACCACGCTGCACCAAAACGAAAAAATTAAAATGACTGCTAGTAAACACCCTTTTCCCAAAATCTGTGTTTTTTGCCAAGAAGTATTTGTGGCAAGAAAAAGCACCACACTTTACTGTTCATTGAATTGTGCCTCAAAGGCTTACAAAGAGAACAAAAGACAGGAGCAAGTCCTGGAAAACAAAGAAGAGATCAAAAGCAAATTGATTGCGCCTGTAATCCAAATTCAAGCAAGGGAGGTTTTGAGCGTGAATGAGGTGAGTTTGTTGCTCGGCGTGAGTCGTTGGACTGTTCAACGCATGCTTAAAGCCAATAAAATCCAAAGTTTTACCATCGGGGCAAGGCGCTTGATCCTCCGTGAAGAATTAGATAATCTTTTTAAATCCAAATAGTTATGAGAGTTACACTTAGAATGCGTCCGCTAAAGACGGGCCGAATCAGCCTTTATTTAGATCACTACCCACCAATTGTGCATCCTGAAAGTGGCAAAATTACACGTTGGGAATACCTGGATATGTTTTTGTTTAACCCTCCTCGCGATGAAATGGAGAGACGTCACAACCGTGACGTAGAAACCTTAGCACGCTCCATAGCCTCCACAAGGCAACTTGATAGATTAGCAGGAAAGTTTGGCATCAAGCGCAGCTCACAATTTGATGACTTCTTACCATTCTATGAAAAGCAGGTAAACAAATGGGTAGGTAATCCCAATACACATGGAGGTTGGGTTGCTTCGTATAAAACCTTTATTCAGTTTTGTAATGGACAATGCAATTTTGGAGATATCACCCCACAGTTCATCAATGAGTACAAAGAATTCCTTCAGAAGAAAGCCACTCGCATCAACTCGCCAAAAATGCGCATTTCGGCTAATTCATGTTATACCTACTATAATAAGTTGAGGGCAACAGTGCGTGAAGCCATGGTATTTGGACATATGATCAGTAATCCGTTTGATGCGGTGAAGGGGATTCAACAACCAGAAACCTACCGAGAGTTTTTAACCAAGGAAGAATTGATCAAGCTCTATCATACGGATGCTGAGTCTGACTTACTGAAGCGCACATGTATGTTCTCTGC
>JACCEA010392378.1_pt1 | contig 30248 bp, 23 predicted proteins | sample 7449851 | NCBI WGS metagenome assembly JACCEA01 (sample SAMN15323453, study PRJNA562643) | freshwater metagenome | isolation source: river surface water | place: USA:Blue River Watershed | collected 2017-08-18
ATAGGAATTTAAAAAATTAACAAGTAAATACAAGCTGAACGACCATGTCGGGATTAATAATAACATCATTGATCATTCTGGTTTTTGTGATCATCTACCAGATAGGTAAGGCTAGCGAATACGCTGCAATACTGCGTGGAGAAAAGAAAGTAAACGCACAGGTGAATCGTGCGATGGCCTGGCTGCTCGTAGGCACCTTCCTGCTTGGTATGTGGGGAATATGGGAGTGCCACCAGTACTTCAAGGATCTCATGTTGCCTGTGGCCGCCTGCCGTACCGGTGAGAACTACGACTCGATGTTCAATGTAACTATCATGGTTACCGGTGTCGTGTTCTTCCTCACGCAGGCCGTTCTTTTCTGGTTCTGCTTCAAGTATCAGGATTCAGGAAAGCGCTCTTCCTACTTCTTTGCCCACAGCAACAAATTGGAGCTGATCTGGACAACGATCCCGGCTATCGCTATGGCTATTCTGGTGGCTATTGGTATCCGTAACTGGTTTGATGTTACTTCTGAGGCACCTGCTGAAGCAACTGCTGTTGAGATAGTAGGTAAGCAGTTCAACTGGATTATCCGTTATCCCGGTAAAGACAAAGAACTCGGTAAGAGAGATTTCCGCAAGATCAACGATGCGAATAACGTGCTTGGTCTCGACTGGAGCGATCCTCACAATGCTGACGATATCATTGCTCAGAACGGTGAGATACACATGGTTGTAGGCAAGCCGGTAAAATTGATCATTGGGTCACGTGACGTGATCCATGACGTGGGTCTGCCACACTTCCGTATGAAGATGGACGCTGTTCCGGGTATCACCACTACCCTTTGGCTGACACCAACAATCACTTCCGACTCCATGAAGCTTATAACAAAGAACCCGAACTTTGTATATGAGATCGCTTGCGATCAGCTCTGTGGTAAAGGTCACTATGCGATGCGCGGAACCATCATCGTAGAAACTCAGGCCAAATACGATGAATGGTTGGCTAAGCAGCAGGCGTATTACGCTACTGCTAACCCATCAGCAGCGCCTGCGGCACCGGCAACAGACAGTGCTGCTACTGCCCCAAAAGCAGAAGCAGGAAAAGAAATATCTATGAAGTAAATCGGGTAAAATAGTAATACAAGCTATAAAAGTGCAAAAATGAACATAGAAGGAATCATTACGGAAGGAGCTCACACAGCGCACGCACACGACAGCGCAGGCGGACATCACGGTCATGAGCATCACGAGCAGCATTTTATCTGGAAATACATATTTAGCCAGGACCACAAAATTATTGGAAAGCAATTCCTGATAACAGGTATCATTTGGGCGATCATTGGTGCGTTGTTCTCAGTGTTTTTCCGCTTGCAGCTTGGTTTCCCTGACAGTTCTTTTCCGATAATGGAAAAGTTTTTGGGTGAATGGGCAAAAGGTGGTAAGCTGTCCCCGGAGTTTTACTACGCGTTGGTAACCATGCACGGAACCATCCTTGTGTTCTTTGTATTGACCGCGGGTTTGAGTGGAACGTTTGCGAACCTCCTCATACCTCTGCAGATAGGTGCACGTGACATGGCTTCTCCGTTTATGAACATGCTTTCATACTGGTTCTTCTTCGCAGCTAGTGTGATCATGCTTATCTCTTTGTTTGTTGAGACTGGTCCCGCATCAGGAGGTTGGACAACATATCCGCCGCTCAGTGCGCTTAAAGAAGCTTCTCTTGGTTCAGGTATCGGTATGGATCTTTGGTTGATGGGTATGTCTTTGTTCGTTATCTCTTCTTTGTTGGGAGGTTTGAACTACATATCTACCATCCTGAACATGCGTACTAAGGGAATGACCATGACCCGTATGCCACTTACTGTATGGGCGCTGTTGTTCACAGCCGTACTCGGTGTACTTTCTTTCCCTGTGCTTTTCTCAGGTGTTGTACTCCTGATATTTGACCGTAACATGGGAACAAGTTTCTACTTGTCTGAGATCTTCATTGGTGGTAAGGCACTTCCGAACATCGGTGGTTCTGCGATCCTTTATCAGCACTTGTTCTGGTTCTTGGGTCACCCTGAGGTGTATATCATCATGCTTCCTGGTATGGGTATGGCATCAGAAGTGCTTTCTACCCATAGCCGCAAGCCTATCTTCGGATATTTTGCGATGGTGATCTCAATGGTAGGTATCACATTCCTTGCGTTCCTTGTGTGGGCGCACCACATGTTCGTAACGGGTATGAGTCCGTTCCTGGGTTCTATATTCGTATTGCTTACGTTGCTCATCGCGGTACCATCTGCCGTAAAAGTGTTCAACTGGCTTACTACGATCTGGCGCGGTAACATCCGTTTCAACCCGCCGATGTTGTTTGCACTCGGTTTTGTGTCATTGTTCATTTCCGGTGGTCTCACGGGTATCTTCCTGGGTAACTCTGCACTGGATATTCACCTGCACGATACGTACTTCGTGGTTGCTCACTTCCACATTGTAATGGGTGTATCTGCCTTCTTCGGTATGTTTGCCGGTGTATATCACTGGTTCCCTAAAATGTTCGGAAGGTTCATGAACAACACACTTGGTTATATTCACTTCTTCATTACGTTCATAGGTGCTTACCTGATCTTCTGGCCAATGCACTATGAAGGTATCGCAGGTATGCCTCGTCGTTACTACGACTACTCAGCATGGGAATCATTTAAAAATTTCCAGAGTATCAATGGTTTCATCAGTATCGTAGCTACCGTTGTATTCTTTGCTCAGCTGGTGTTTGTGTTCAACTTCTTCTTCAGCATATTTAAAGGCCGCAAGATGACTTCGTTGAATCCTTGGGGGTCAACCACACTTGAGTGGACTACTCCTATCAATCCAGGTCATGGTAACTGGGAAGGTGATATTCCTGAAGTGCATCGTTGGCCGTATGACTACAAAGATGATGGTAATGGAAATGACTTCATCCCTCAGACTACTCCATTGAGGCCGGGTGAAGAAGCACATTAATAGAATAGTTAATTACTTACGCCGCTGCAGACAACTGCAGCGGCTTTTCTTTTGGGAATGGTGTCAAAAGAAAATGCCGCTCGAATGAAGCGGCATTTTGAAATAATTTAAAGCGGGAGATCACCTAAGTATATAGAGTTCGACATCCTTTTTTGTAATTGTCTTGTCTGAAAGGATGATAAGGCGTTCCACGACATTGCGGAGCTCTCTGATGTTGCCGGTCCAGTTGTGTTGTTTCAATGCCTCTACCGCGTCGGCGTCAATTTCTTTTTGCGGTTGTTTGTATTCCTCGCTTATGTCCCGCATGAAGTGAGCTATAAGTGCCGGTATATCGTCTCTACGCGCATTTAACGATGGCACCTGAATGAGTATGACACTCAACCGGTGATACAGGTCCAGGCGGAAGCGCTTCGCTTCCACTTCAGCCATCAGGTCTTTGTTGGTGGCGGCAAGTACACGCACATCAACTTTGATCTCTTTTTCACCTCCCACACGGGTTATTTTGCCTTCTTGCAATGCTCGCAACATCTTGGCCTGTGCGTCCAAATGCATATCGCCTATTTCATCAAGGAATAGGGTGCCGCCATTTGCTTGTTCAAATTTCCCTATTCTTTGCTTGATGGCAGATGTAAATGAGCCTTTTTCATGACCAAATAACTCACTTTCAATAAGCTCTGAAGGAATAGCTGCACAGTTAACTTCAATAATCGGTCCTGAAGAGCGGTTGCTGAGTTCGTGTATGCGTCTTGCCACCAACTCTTTACCAACGCCATTTTCGCCGGTGATCAATACTCTGGCATCCGTAGGAGCTACTTTTGCAATTGTCTCATTGATACGCATCATTGGCTCGCTGGCTCCTATCATTTCAAATCCGCGCGAGATGCGTTTCCTTAGTTGCTTTGTCTCTGCAACCAATAGTTTTTTATCCATTGCATTGCGCAGCGTGATGAGTAAGCGATTGAGATCGGGTGGTTTAGAGATGTAGTCATAGGCACCTTTTTTAACCGCGTCTACTGCAGTCTCTATGCTTCCATGCCCTGAGATAACTACAAAGGGTATGTCGGGTTTCTCTTGCTTGGCTATCTGCAATACTTCCATGCCGTCCATCTTGGGCATCTTAATGTCGCAAAGAATGCAGTCATAGTTGTTCTCTCGTATCTTCTTAACGCCTTCCGCGCCGTCTGCAGCCTCATCCACTGTGAAACCCTCAAATGTCAGGATCTCATTCAGGGCTTTGCGTATCGCTTTTTCATCGTCAATGACTAATATGGTCTGTGCCATGCTGATAATAATATGTTTAGTAAACAGGTGTGTAGTGCAGGACTATGTGCGTCCATGCTCTTTGCTGCAAGATAAACAAAAACACACCTTGTGTTATTGCGTCGTTTTATATTCTCTTTAACTGACATGTTGCCACGCAAGGCTATAGCATGCGGATTATCTGCCGATATTTCTGCAACTTTGTCTGAGTAGTTAACTGGCACACAGCTTGAATGGGTGTACATACATCTAATAACAAAAGAAAGCAGAATTTTATGGCAAAAGTAGTTTTTCATCCCGCCCACCAGCGTGGTCATGCCGATCACGGTTGGCTGAACGCAAGGCATTCATTCAGTTTTGCCGGTTGGTACGATCCATCTCGCATACACTATGGTGCGCTCAGGGTGCTCAACGACGACATTGTAAAGGGAGGCATGGGCTTTGGCAAACACCCGCACGACAACATGGAGATCATCACTATTGTTCTTTCCGGCGAGTTGGCCCATAAAGACAGTATGGGTCACCAGCAGACTATTTACCCGGGCGAGGTTCAGGTGATGAGTGCGGGAACCGGTGTATTTCACAGTGAGTTCAACCCCGACCACCACGAGGAGGTCAATCTGTTACAGACCTGGATCTTCCCCAACAAGCGGAATGTGCAGCCGCGCTACGACCAGACTTTCTTTGATGAAGAAGGCAGGAAAAACAAATTGCAGCTGTTGGTTTCCTCTATGGAAGGAAATGAGGAAGGGTTGAAGATACACCAGGACGCACGCATTTTCAGGTCCGAATTGGAAGCAGGGGCGACTGTTTCGCATACTCTGAAGAGCAGTGGACATGGTGCCTACGTGTTTGTGATATCAGGATCTGTCAGCATCAAAGACCAGAAATTGAACCGCAGGGACGCGATGGGAATAAGTGATACAGACACTTTCGACATCATTGCCAATACTGATAGTGACCTGGTGCTGTTTGAAGTGCCTATGGAGATCGGTTTCGAATAGAATATATCCGTTGGTATCAGCTACCTTTATTACCTACTCAAATACAATTTCATGGAACATATCACGAAGAAGTACAAGAAGGGGAACCTCACAGTTATTTGGAAACCCGACCAATGCACCCATTCCGCTAAGTGTTGGAAGGGCCTTGTGGAGGTCTTTAATCCCCGACTGAAACCATGGGTGAATATGGACGGTGCTGATGAGGCGCGCATAATAGAACAGGTGGCAAAATGCCCGTCAGGGGCATTGAGTTACATTGCAGAGGGTGTCGAAAGTTCAGCCGGAATGGAAACACACGCCACCACCACTGTGGAGGCCATGCAAAACGGGCCGCTGATGGTATATGGCAATCTTACAGTGAAGGACAGTGACGGAAACGAGACAACACGTACCAAGGTAACCGCATTCTGCCGTTGTGGAGCCTCGGCCAATAAGCCATTCTGTGACGGCTCTCATGTAAGAATTGGTTTTACCGACAAGTAATGCGGGTAATAATAACCTAACGTCAGGCTCACTATATGGTAATGTACCGGTAACAAGTTCTAAACATTGCACGGCTACTTTCGTCGCCAAAAAGCAATGCTGAGATCTTTACCCTTACTATTACTGTTGTGTTATGTAAATGCAACAATTGCAGCAACACTACGCGGAACTGTTACAGACTCAAGGAATGATGGTCCGCTAACGGGAGTTGTGATATCTATAACCCCATCGGGAAAGGGGGCTGTATCAGACATTGATGGAAAATATGAGGTCAATTCACTGCCCAACGGTGTATATGAAGTGACGTTTACGTACGCTACATACAAGACAGCAAAGCAGTCAGTCACTGTGTCATCTGGCGGCGATATAACACTGGACATAAAGATGATGCCCGAAGTGAACGAGTTGAAGGGCGGAGAAGTAAGGTCAGCACGTATAACCAACACAGAGAATGCAGTAATAAACGAGATAAAGGCGAGTAGCACCGTAGTAAGTGGCACCAGTGCAGCGCAGATATCAAAGACCATGGACCGGAATGCGGCCGATGTTGTAAAGCGGATACCTGGCGTAACAATACAGGACGATCGTTTCATCGTCATCAGAGGCTTGCCTGATCGATACAACACCGTATTCCTGAATGATGCTGCCACCCCCAGCAGTGAGTCTGACAAGAGAGCATTTTCATTCGACATGATTCCCTCGGGACTCATAGACAGGGTGCTGATCTCGAAGACACCTTCTCCCGAATTACCAGGCGATTTCGCAGGAGGAATGGTGAAGGTATATACTACATCAATACCCGACGCCAACAAGGTCACTTTCAGCATGCAGGCTTCGCATCGGGATATGACAACCGGCACGCTCTTCAATTACAATACTCCATCAAAATCAGACTGGTACGCAAAGGACGACGGTAGCAGGAATATTCCGGGCATCATTCCCGATTTCATTTCCACAAAGGATCCTAATTATAAAGCTAACATAGGTGCGTGGTCAAAAGCTTTCGGAAACGACTGGGTTGTGAATACGACGAAAGCAAATCCTGATATGCGTGCTGCGCTATCACTTGCAAACGTTGTGAAGCTTGGCAAGGTTAGGATAGGAAATACTGCCGGCGCATCTTACTCAAATACTTATCAGAACTTTCACATTCAGCGTCAGGACTGGGACTCAATAGCCAAGGTCTATAATTATAATGACCAACGGTCGGCAAACACTGTAGCAATCGGCGCCGTTGAGAATTTGGGGGTAGCTGTGGGAAATTCAAAAATTGAATTCAGGAACCTCTACAACCAGATTGGAAATACTGCAGTAACTGTTCGTAAAACCATACGGGATACGGTGAATATTGCAGACAAAGATGAGAAAGCCTACTCAATGGCATATGAGAACAGGAAAACTTATGCAGGACAGCTGACCGGTACACACAAGAATAAAGCAGACACACGAAAGTATAGCTGGACGGCGGGTCTCACTGATCTGGTGAAAAATCAGCCCAACAGGCGCGTTGTGAAATATGTGAAGGACCCAACCCAAACAGACTCTTTCTTTAAGGCACAGATCACAACAGGTGTAGACATTCTGAATGGCGGACGCTTTTATGCGAGACTCAATGAGCGATCGTACAGTTTTAATCACCAGTTCACGCAAAAGATAAAAGTGACAGACAAGTATGCGTTCGACCTGTCAGCAGGGAACTACCTGGAACTTAAAACAAGAAAGTTCAAGATCAGGCAACTGGGCTACGGAGTGAAGTCGGGTAAGGTTGGAGAATCATTAAAGTATATTCCTATCAATGAGATCTTCGCTGACTCAAATGTAGATGGAGACAAGAAGTTCAAGATAGGAGAGAGTACCAACCTCTACGATGAATATGACGGAGCCAATCAGCTCGTTACCGGCTTCCTTTCTGTGAAGGCACCTGTTGGCGAACGTATCAGCATTCTGGGTGGAGCAAGGTATGAGGACAACATTCAGTCTATAAAGGCGGTTGTGAATACAGACACAATAGAACCTGCCATCAGAACAAAGTTCCTGCTACCATCAGTAAATGCCTGCTACAATTTTTCGGAGAAAAGTCTTGTGCGTGTTGCATATGGTAAGACACTTAACCGACCTGAGTTCAGGGAATGGGCGCCGGTGTTCTATTACGACTTTGATGAACTGGCAGGATATAAAGGTTCCATGTTCCCCACTACAGCCAGCCGCAACAAAGTGAACAATCAGGGCGATACGTTGAAGGTGGCTCAGATTCAGAACTACGATATAAGATATGAGTTGTATCCTTCATCAGGAGAGATGATACAGATAGGAGGGTTCTATAAGTCTTTCAAAGATCCTATTCAGAAAGTACTTGTTCCTTCCAGCAGTTTCGGCGACAACCGTACTTTCACATTCATTAATGCAGACAAAGCATATTGTTATGGCCTGGAGATAGACCTTAGAAAGAACCTGATGCCTCTTGATGATCTGTTGGGCACATCTGTTTTCCGTGATTTTACAGTTGTAGGTAACCTTACCCTTGCGAAGAGCCATTTCGAAGTAGACACATCAGTCGTGAAAGGAGCAATAACAAATGCGCCGCTGCAGGGGCAATCGCCTTACATCGTAAATGCCGGTATGTTTTACCAAAACGAAGACAACGGATTTCAAGGTTCGTTGTTGTACAATGTATCAGGGCCGCGTATGTACGCGATAGGAACCAATGATGCAGGCGGTGAGAGTCTCGGAGAGATGCAATTCCAGTCGTTAGATTTTACGCTGTCGAAAATGTTCTTTCGTCACTATGGTTTGAACATCGGTGTGCAGAATTTGCTCAACTCGCGTGTGTGGTTCATGAAGGATTCGAACCGCGATAACGAATTCAGCAGCAAGAACGACAAAGATTTCAGAACCTTCTATCCCGGCCGTTACTACACCATTGGTGTTAAGATTAAATTTTGATTTTGGTTACAATTCCCTAATTGCCGGGTAACCGTGTGGTAATCTGTGCAGGATAGTTTTGCACTCAACAAAATAAAAATTCTCATGAAGAAGATTCTACTCTTATCAGGCCTGCTTTTTGCTGCACTCAGCAATGCATCAGCCTTTTCAACTGTTGAAGTGAAAGACAGTATTTCTACCAACACACGTTGGACCTGCGACCAGCAATACCTCCTCAAAGGGTATGTGTATGTGACTGCCGGTACTACGCTTACTATTGATCCGGGAGTGATTATAAGGGGCGACAAGGATACTAAAGGTGCGCTTATCATTGAACGTGGTGCTAAGATCATGGCTATGGGTACAGCAAGCAATCCTATCGTGTTCACATCAAACCAGGATGCAGGTAGCCGCGATTACGGCGACTGGGGCGGTGTAATCATCTGTGGAAACGCACCGACCAACTGGAACGCAGGTCAGGCTCAGGTAGAAGGTGGTCCACGCTCGTTCTACGGCGGCACAGACCCTAATGATAACAGCGGCGAAATGCACTATGTTCGTATAGAGTATGGTGGCATCGCTTTCTCTCCAAACAATGAGGTGAACAGCCTCACACTCTGTGGTGTTGGTGCGGGTACTCAGATAGACCACATTCAGGTATCTTATGGTGGCGACGATGGTTTCGAGTTCTTTGGTGGTACAGTCAACGCAAAGCACCTGGTTTCTATCGGAATGTGGGATGACGACTATGACTTCGACAATGGTTATAAAGGTAAACTGCAGTTTGTTGTAGCTGTTCGCGACCCATATGCAGCCGACCAGAGTGGTTCAAAGGCAATTGAAAGCGATAGCTACCTCGCAGGCACATACTCAGGTATTCCGGTTGATCTGGCCAAGATGACCACAGGCATAGTTTCTAATGCTACTTTTGTTGGTCCGTTGGTTAGCCCTACTTCAACCGCGTTCAACGACCAGTATGTTGCAGGCGTACATTTCCGTCGTGGAAGTAGCCTTAGCTTCCTTAATAGTGTCATTATGGGTTTCCCTTGCGGTATTCTGATCGATGAGTCTTCGGCTGCTTATGGTTCTACCACAGCCAACATTGCTTCAAACGAATTCCAATTCCGCAACAACATAATAGGAGGTTCAGGCAATTTCCCGTCTAGCTCTACACCTAAGATAGCTGTCTATGTGAAAGACGGTGCACGTAATCTTACTCCAACGAACACTAACGCAGACTCTACTACAGGCTCTCCGTTCAGTCCGTTCAATGGCCCGCTGTCATTCTTCTACAACAGTACATACAAGAACTTCTACAAGTCCACTTCTTCTGCGGTGCGTCTTACAAATCCTTTCAACCTTTCTAACCCGAGCCTGTTGCCATTGTCTACTTCTGACATTTGTTACAATGCCTCTGCTCCTCACAGCAGTACACGTCCGTTCAATCCGGCCCTGCCTATCAATTACGATACAACAGGTGGCGGCGTGAACTATAACGTACCTTTGGCTCCTCCTGAGTTTACAACCAGCAAAGCAAGTGATGCATTCTTCACAAAGGTGAACTACATAGGTGCATTTGCCGGTACCAATACTTCTACCGACAACTGGATGAAAGGCTGGTGCAATTTCGACCCTAACAACGCTAACTACGACACTACTTGCTACATACCTGTAACAAGTGTGATGCCGGACCTTAACAACATCATTTCTGCAGGTATCTCTGTTTTCCCGAACCCGACATCGGGTAACGCAACAGTTGCTGTTGACGTGAAAAATGCCGGCAATGTAAAAGTTGCGATCATAGATGTGACAGGCAAATTGGTAAAAGAAGTTGCCAATACTACAATGCAGGCAGGTACACAGTCTTTCGGTTTTGCAACAGATAACATGCCTTCCGGCACTTACATCATGTCTGTTACTATGAATGGCAGAACCCGCGCGGTTCAGTTCACTGTAGCTAAGTAATAAAGAATTTTCATGTTGAATGATGGCCGGTCAGGATTCTTCCTGCCGGCTGTTTTCATTATAACAGTGCCGATAACTCATCTTCTTTCCAGCCTGCATAGTAGGTTCCGTTGCCAAGGTCCCAAAGCGGTCGCCTGATGACCGATGGGTTGGCTATCATAACGGCCGCTGCCTTGCGTTTGTCCCGCAAAGCGGCCTTTTCTTCATCTGATAACTTTTTGTATGTGGTGCCATTGGCATTGATCACCTTTTCAAGGGGCAGGTATTTTAGCCAGTTGTTGATAGTGGCCCTGTCTATCCCGCTGGTTTTGTAGTTATGAAAAGAAAAGGGTATTTGATTGACCTCCAGCCATTTGATAGCTTTTTGCATAGTGTCGCAGTTGCTGATGCCGTATATCGTGATCATGGACGCAAAAATAGGCGGTAATGTTGGCACAATTAAAAAAGACTAACAGTAGGTTTTCCGGGCACAATTCTCATAATTAATAGTTTATTATACGCGATAAAGGTTGCCTGCTTCGAAAAAGGTAACAAGTCTCTATTCAGCTATGGTAGTGGATATTGCTGCCGACGAGCATTCCACTACTTTAGACTGAACCTGCCGCACGAGGCCGGTTCAAAAATACGACTGAGATGGTTGCTGTTTGCAATCATAATTAAAAGGCTACCGCACGAGCAGCATCTTTTAGTTGACAAACACCCACACGATGGTAGAGACCCCCTAACAATTGTTCACTCATTTGTGGGCGTATTAACTCAACGTTATTTCCCCCTTTCCACCTATTAATAGTAGTGTGTTAGAAAAGTGGTAGAGTTACCTTCACCAATATTTTATATCAAAATATTTAAAATGACTTCAAAAATAATATTAATGCAGATGTTGCGAATTGCTAAAGAAGTGCGCTTATCGTCGGCCCACAGGTCGGGTAGCCTGCTCCGAAATGTGGCCGCAATTTTCTTGATGCTGATTGCCAACATCTCGTATGCGCAATCAGTTGTTTCCGGTTATTCTATCTCGTCATTTGGCACAATTGGTTTTACACCTGCTGCGATTGCATGTGATCCATCTGCCGGGGCTGTGTTTATTGCAGGTTCTACTACTAACGGTATTATCTATAAAATGTCAAACTCCGGTGGGGCAGCAACGCTGCATCATTCCACATTTGCGTCTTCTGTGAGTTGTTGGTTCCCATTCCAAAACACCGGAATCACAGCATATAGTGGCGACGCTTACACATTCACCCCAAACTCAGGTGGCGGTAGCGGACCACTTGCTATAGTTCGTGTCAACGGAAGTAGCACCAACAGTAGTAATATTAAGTATGTGTCAGCTTTTTCTTCGACGGCTGAGATGGGATGTACTTTTATGGGCAATGTCATGTATATGACAGATGGTGCTGGAGCACAGAATACTGTTTACAGGTACAACATGGTCACCAATACTTTTTCTAGTGTTGGTTCGGGTACGTTACCTAGCTCTACACGTGAAGCAATTAAGGCTTGCGCACATACAGGTAAATTGTATTATTATTCTCTTACCACTCGGTTCCTATATCAAGTCGATACAACTACAGGAGCTTTGACAGCTCTGACAGATGGAATTACAAGTTTTGCAAAAGCGAAATTCGACATCGAACCATCAGGCGAAAATGCTTATTTCGTCAATAATACCGGGGTAATCACTCGAGTAAATCTCACGACTTTTGCAAAAACAAGTTTCGCAACGGGTATAACTAACCTTGTTGATCTTGCTTTCGGTCCTAATTCAGGAGGTGGATATGCATTATATGCTGTGGGTTCAGGAAACGTTTACAAAATTACTCCATTCGCCACCTGCAGCACCCCTGCAACTATTGGCGGTCCATCATCAGTATGTGTGGGTAGTATCATTACACTTACCAATGATTCTACAGGCGGTACCTGGAGCAGCGCAAGCACTTCAATCGCATCGGTTGGCACATCAGGCGTAGTTACCGGCAATGCTGCTGGTACCACTACTATCAGTTACTCAAAAGGCACAGGTTGTACAGTTACTAAGACAATTACAGTGAATGTATCTCCTCCTGTTGCGATTTCTTCTTTCACGCCCAACCCTACGCTGGCAGGTCTTCCGGTTAGCTTTTCATCATCAGATGTCGCCCCGGAATGTGGTGGTAGTGTTTTAGTATGTAACGGGTCGTCCACAAGGGCATTGGGTGCAGTTGTATCAACAGCAACAGATAATATTACCTTGGAAGCGTGGGTGAAATGGAATGGTGTTTCTGCTAACCCTCAGTTGATTTGCTTGAATGGACATTCGGGAACAAGTGGCTATGCTATTTTTATTCCGGCGTCTACGTCCACGCCCACAATACTATTTTCTGGAATTGGGTTCGCCTATTCATCTTACTCACTTCCCATAGGAGTATGGAAACATATTGCGATAGTGAGAAACAGCGGTATATGGACATTTTATGTAGATGGTATGCCATATTCCTTAACAAACTCGGGAGCAACTCCGGCCACACCTACTTCAGGGTTTGCTATCGGTAGTAGTCTTGCAGGCACAGAGAGCTTTGACGGAGAAATAGATAATGTCAAGTTTTGGACAGTAGCGCGTACTCAGTCTCAGATTTCCCAGAGTATGTATGAATGCACTACCGCATCTGGCGCGGGGCTTGCAGGTTACTGGAAGTTCGATGAAGGAACGGGTGCTTCAATCGCTGACGCAAGTGGCAACGGCAATACGCTTACTGCAACAGCTCATTCATGGGCTTCTGCACCTTCTTCGTACTTCACTTATGCATGGAATTTCGGGGACGGAACAACTTCAGCAACCAAGAACCCAACAAAAACCTACAGTGCTACCGGAACGTTTATTCCTACACTTACAGTAACGAACAGTTTTGGTTGTTCTTCATCAGATACGGCAGTGGTGGTAGTTTCACCGGTTCCGCCTATCACAGGTTACGCACCGCCATTGTGTTCGGCGGACGCACCTGATACGCTGAGCATCACATTTCCGGGTGGTACGTGGAGCAGCAGTAACACTGCGGTTGCCACAGTAGGTTCGTCAACAGGTATCCTTACATATGTAAACGTTGGTACAGCGGTGATCACGTATCACTTTGGTGCGGGTTTGTTCACTACTACAACGGTTACAGCAGGCAACTCGCCTAACCCGATCTTCGGCCCTTCTACTACATGTATGGGTTCTAACACAGGTCTCTACATGACACCATACGGCAGCGCGGGTGCGTGGACAAGCAGTACTACATCGGTAGCAACTATCGGTACGGGTACAGGTATCTGCAGCGCAGTATCACTGGGTACGACAACTATTACATGGACGAACCCATGGGGCTGTTACGTAACCCGTACTCAGACAGTGGTTGCATCCCCTGCAGCTATTACAGGACCATCATTCCTGTGCTCAGGCGATACGGCTACATATATGAACGACACATTGGGCGGTACATGGAGCAGCACGAACAGCGGCGTTGTATCAGTGAACGCCTCTACGGGTCTGGCAACAGGCGCGGCAGCGGGTACAGCTACACTGAGCTACACAATAGCCTACGGCTGTGCATCTACAAAACTGGTGAACGGCGGTGCACTACCTGCTGCTATCACAGGCGGCCTGTTGTTATGCCCCGGCGGCACAAGTGCACTGAGCTGCACAACACCGGGCGGCTCATGGACAACGAGCGACGGCAGCATTGCTACCGTGAGCGGCGGCACAGTAACGGCAGTTGCGGTCGGTACAGCAAATATTACTTATACAATTGGAACAGGCTGCCGCAGGGTAGTTACAGTAACAGTTAACGCGGCACCGGGAGCGAACACAGGCACAGCAGAGCTATGCGTAGGTGGTTCTACGACACTTAGCAACGCAGTTACAGGTGGTACATGGAGCAGCGGCAGCACATCTATCGCTACAGTAGGTTCCTCTACCGGCGTAGTAAGCGGTATTGCAGTGGGCAATGCGAACATAACGTACACGGTATCAGGCGCAGGTTGCTACAGCGCAACAACAGTAACAGTTAACGGCGCTACAGGTGCTATCACAGGCACGCTGAACGCGTGTGTTGGGGATACATCAGTACTGAGCCACGCTACTACAGGCGGCACATGGAGCAGCAGCAACACAGGCATAGCTACAGTAGACGCGTCAAGCGGCGCAGTAATAGGCGTATCAGCAGGTACAGTAACGATTACGTACTTCATTACGTCATCCTGCTACGTAACGACGTCTTTCACAGTTAAGGCGATCCCGACAGCTATCAGCGGCACGCAGTCAGTATGCGTTGGTTCAACAACAGCATTGGCAAGTGGCCCTACAGGCGGTACTTGGTCAAGCTCATCAACAACTACAGCGGGCGTGAACGCTACAACAGGTCTGGTAAATGGTGTAGCATCGGGCACAGCTACGATCAGCTACAGCATCTCTAACGGCTGCCGCCGCACAGCGGTAGTTACCGTTAACCCGACCCCTGCAGCGATCACGGGCCCATCGGGCACATGTGTAGGCGCGAGCGCAACGCTTGCGAGCGCAACTACAGGCGGTAGCTGGAGCAGCAGCAACACGACAGTAGCGACGATAGACGGCACTACAGGAGTAGTGAGCGGTCTGGTTACAGGTACAACAAGGATCACATACGCCCTGAGTACAGGCTGCATCGCTACGCGCGTAACATCGTTAGTAGCAGCACCTGCGGCTATCAGCGGCACAGCAACCTTGTGTGCTGGATCAGTGACAACACTGAGCAGTACAACCACAGGCGGTACCTGGAGCAGCAGCGACATTACAATAGCGACCACAGGCACGGCTACGGGCACAAGCACGGTAGTAAGCGGCGTGAGCACCGGTAATGCGACGATCAGCTACACAGTAGGCGGTTGTTCAACGACAAGAGAAGTAACAGTGAACGCATCACCGGGCACTATCAGCGGTCTGAACCCGATGTGTATCGGCAACAGCGGCACGTTCAGCATCGGCTCAACGGGCGGTACGTGGGTGAGCAGCTCATCATTTGTAACAATAGGCAGTGCTACCGGTCTGGCTACAGCAGTTACAGCGGGCACAGCTACTATCAGCTATCGTTTGAGCGCTACATGTTACAGCACATTGCCTGTAACGGTTACCGCAACACCTGCGGCTATCACAGGCACAGCAAGGGTATGTATCGGCTACACGACCATACTGGGTCACCCTGTGAGCGGAGGCAGCTGGAGCGGCGGTTCATCAGCAGTATCAGTGAGCGACAGCGCGGGCTTCGGCGTAGTATCGGGCAGCGCGGCAGGTACAGGAACGCTCACCTATACATTGCCATCAGGCTGCTACCGTACAGTAGTGGTTACGGTGAACAGCAATCCGGCAGCACCATCAGGCGGAACCTCACCGATCTGTGTAGGAACAACGACGAACCTGACAGCATCTCCTGCAGGCGGTACATGGCAGAGCAGCACTACGGCAGTAGGCACAGTAGGTAACACTACAGGCGTTGTAATGGGCGTATCAGCGGGTACGACAACTATCAGCTACCGTATGACAGCTACAGGTTGCTTCAGTACGAAGGAGGTAACAGTTAACCCGCTTCCGGGAATGATAGTTGGCAGCAGCAACGTATGCGTTGGCGCAACAACTACCTTGTCAGATACAACAGGCGGAGCAGGATTATGGACGATGACGCCATCTACAGTGGCAACGATAAGCGGCTCAACAGGCACAGTTACGGGTGTAGCGGCAGGAGCTGCGACAGTTACGTATACCCTGTCTACAGGCTGTCGTCGTACACGATCAATTACAGTACTCGCATCACCGACAGCGATCACGGGCAACCTTACATTGTGTGTGGGTAACACTACAACACTGGGATCAAGCCCTGCGGGTCTTACATGGAGCAGCAGCGATGCGAGTATAGCACCTGTAAGCACAGGCGGCGTGGTAAGCGGATATGCAGCGGGCAATGCGACGATATCGTACACGAACGCATCTGGCTGTTCAAGGACAGCTGTTGTTACTGTGAACGCGGCACTACCGGCTAATACGAGCAGCACAGGTTCAATGAGTGTATGTGTTGGTACGACGATAACACTGAGCAATACAGTGAGCGGAGGTACATGGAGCAGCGCGAGCAGCGCGATTGCGTCAGTAGGCGGCACGACCGGAGTCGTTACCGGGGCATCAGTAGGGTCAACGAACATTACGTATTCGATAGGCACAGGATGTCGCAGCATCAGCACGGTAGCTGTCAACGCGGCGGCTCCTGCAATAACAGGCCCAACGAGCGTATGTGAGGGCTTGAGTGTAACGTTCACAGCGACGGGCTCAGGATCATGGAGCAGTGCGAACACAACAATAGCAGAGGTATCAGCGGGTGTAGTGTCAGGTGTAGCTGCAGGCAGCACAACGATCACGTACACGATGCCGAGCGGTTGCTTCAGCACGAAGTCTATCTTGGTGAAAGTAACCCCTGTTATCGGAGCACCGTCTATCATGACAGTAGGCGATACGCTAACAGCGTCATCTACGGTGAGCGGCGGTACGTGGAGCAGCAGTGCAGCAGGCGTTGCGGGCGTAACAGCAACAACCGGCTTCATTACAGCTGTGAGCGCGGGCTCGGTAACGATCAGCTTCACGTCAACGTCAACAGGCTGTGTAGGTTCATGGGGCATCTATGTGATGAACGCGAGCGAGAGCAAGCCTGGTATGACAAATGCTACAGCAACATCGTTCAGCCTGTATCCTAACCCTACAGTTGGCTCACTGACGATCAACACATCAGTTGGTGGTCGTATGACAGTGATGACGATCGATGGCAGGACAGTAGGCAGCTACGAACTGACAGCAGGTAGCAACACGGTACAGTTGTCATCAGACCTTGCTGCAGGTGCGTACATGTGCCAGTTCGCCGGCACCGATGGCAGCACGCAGCAGGTACGTATGGTACTGCAGCGATAATAATTTGAGGATCCATTTACCCAGTGCGCCCCGGCTTTACTTCCCGGGGCGCACTGTTATTATGGCGCCGCTATAGAGAAAACGGATACACCCATAAACCCGGCGGGCGGATAGTGCAAACGTATATTTACTACCTTTAGCAAAAACCAGCCGGCTTATGAAAGACAGTATCTGGAATCAGGTGCTTACGTACTTCTACCTCCGTAAGCGAGATCCGAACTCTCCGAAGACCCTCGACCTGAAGTTTATGCACGGGATGAACCGCATATCGCTGTTCATGTTCCTGTTCGCGGTTATAGTGATGATCGTGCGGTTGTTCCGCCACTGATCTATGCGGTGACCGGTATCGTCACGTCGAAGATGGTGCCGGATGGCCTGTTGTCGCGGATGGTGATGGAGCCTCCGTGCTGCGCCACTATCTTGCCTGCCAGGTACAGGCCCAGTCCTGTGCCCTTGCTCTTGCGGCTTTCTTCGCTACCTATGCGGTAGAACTTGTCGAAGACCCGCTTCTTTTCACCATCCGGTATGCCGGGGCCCTCGTCAGCCACACTCACTATTGCAGTGCCATCTTCGTTGCGCGCCAGCGAAATGCGGATGGGCTTATCCTCGGGTGTGTATTTAATGGCATTCTCGATAAGGTTGTTGATGGCGATACGCAGCATGGCTTTATCGCCGGTGCTCTTGCAGCCGCTTGTCACATCCTCTTCAAACTTGCGGTTGTAACGACCGGCAAAGTCAGAGACCACATCTTCCATCATGCCCGAAAGGCTGAAAGACTCCATGGCGGGTTTGTATTGTCGACCTTCTATCTGCGACGCGAACAGCAGGTTGTTGCACAGGTCGTTCAGCCGGTTCGATTCTCTGATACAGCGGTCTATGAGCAGGTTGCGCTTTTCCTCGTCCAGCCTGTGTTTCTCCAGCGTTTGCAGGTTCAGCTTTATGGCGGCTATCGGCGACTTCAGTTCGTGGGTCACGGCCAGCATAAAGTTGTTCTGCTGTTTGGACACAAGGATCCGTCGGGTAAAAGAGCCGTATACTACTGCCGCGCCTATCAGTATCACTATAAGGAAAGTGGCGCCCTCTGCCACATATTGGCGGGTACGTGAGTCCAGTTTTTCGCGCAGCATGGTCATTTCGTGCCTGTAGATGTTGGGCAGGCGGGTGCTGTCTATCTGGTTGCGCAGGGTGGTCACCTCCTGTGCATAGATGCGTCCGCTTTGCCGTTGCAGGCTCATCTCCCAGAAGACGAGTGCCGCAATGATGTAGGCAAGTATGAGGACATATATGGAGGTGAATACACGCATTGGTCTTTGGTTTGCTTATGGGTTTAATGGGTGCGCAGGGCGCGTTGGTACATCTGTATGGTGTTCTCCAGTCCGTAGAAGAGCGCATCTGCTATGAGGGCGTGCCCGATGGACACTTCTTCCAGCCCCGGAACCATGCGGGCGAAATAGCTAAGGTTATCGAGGTCCAGGTCGTGCCCGGCATTGATGCCCAGTCCGCAGCGGGTGGCCGTTTGTGCTGCCATTACATAGTCGGCAATGGCAGCCTCGCGGTTGGAGTGGTAGTGCTGCGCGTAGCTTTCGGTATAGAGCTCTATGCGGTTGGTGCCGGTATCGGCGGCGGCTTCTACAATGCTGCTCACCGGATCGGTGAAGATGGAAACACGGATGTCCGCCTTGCTGAACACCTCTGATATATCGCGCAGGTAGCGTTGCTCCTTTATGGTATCCCAGCCGTGGTTGGAGGTGAGCTGTCCCGGGTCGTCGGGTACAAGGGTCACCTGCGCGGGTTTCACTTCCAGCACCAGCTGCACAAACTTGTCTTCTTTGGGGTTGCCCTCAATGTTGAACTCGGTGGTGATGATGCCTGCGATCTCGCGCACATCGCTGTAGCGGATATGGCGTTCGTCGGGGCGGGGATGCACAGTGATGCCATCGGCGCCAAAACGCTGACAATCTATGGCTGCCTGCAGCACATTGGGGCGACTGCCCCCGCGGCTGTTGCGCAGTGTGGCTATCTTATTGATATTGACCGAGAGCTTCGTTTGCATGGGCACAAAAGTAAAACCCTTTTCGCACACCACCGCCGCGGGTGCAGGAGCCTACTTGTTGCGGCCGAACAGACGCGCGAAGAACGAGCGCTTTTTGGTGATGGCCGTAACCTTCAGCATGCGTATGTCTTTGTTGGGGCGGTCGGCTGCGTCGCGGGGCTCGGCGGCTATCTTGTCCACAATGTCCATACCTTCTATCACCTCGCCGAAGACAGTGTAGTTGCCATCGAGGAAGGGGGTGCCACCTTGAGTTTTGTACATCTCACGTTGTTCGGGGGTGAACTTGCGGCCGTTGCGGCTGGCGATGTTGTCGAGCTCGGCATCGGTGAATTTCTTGCCCGAAACGAGGTAGAACTGTGTGGCCGACCCTGCCTTGGTAGGGTTGCCGTCGCGGGCCACACCCACAGCGCCGCGTTTATGGTAGATGGCATCATCGATCTCGGCCGGAATTGTATAGGTGAGGCCACCGCTGCCCAGGTGTGCGCCCGGTGCAGCACGTTTGGAATCGGGGTCGCCGCCCTGTATCATGAACTGTGGTATACAACGGTGAAACAGCAGGCTATCATAGACGTGCTCTTTGGCGTTCTTCACCATGTTGTTGGTATTGAGCGGGGTGTTGTCGTAGAGCATCAATACAATGTTGCCGTACTCGGTCTCTATTTTTATCTTATTCTTCTGCGCAAATGAGAGGGTGGGTAGTGTGGCAGCAATAACTGCTATCAATAAAATGCGTTTCATATCTGTTGGTTCTTTTTCTGTTTGTAAATATAGGATATGTGGGGTTGTGGTAGTTTCGTCATGAAACAGGTTTACATTGTTGAATTATGATTTTATTTGTTGTTGTGGACAGAAAGCCGGTTAATGCTGCGCACCTGCGCAATTTTTTTTAGTTTTCACGATTTTGGGCATTTTCATTGATTATCAATGGGTATGTGGGAAGTTTTGCTTCCCACTGCTTCCCAAAACTGCGCAAAAACTGCGCACTTCTTCTCACTTGCTTCCCAAAACTGCGCAGGTGATAAGTGTGATGTTTTCGTAATACAACTCACTTTGCCCCATTTTTTTCAACTTCTATTCAAGTTACACCCGTGAATGGAAACAGGCAAAAGAAAGTTTTATGATAGTGCGTTTTTGGTAGTGTGATAGAAAATAGTTGCGCGAGTTTCACCACCCCAGCCGTGCGAAAGGCTTTGCTTTCTCCGGCATCCCCATCCTTAACAGGAGGGGAGCTTTCCCTGAATTTCAAATTCCTCTTTATCCTATTGCGAGATTGCTTCGTCGCCAGCCGGCGCACTATGCCTCAAGGCTTCTCGCAATGACGAGTTGGAGAGGTCTCATGGATGCCCTTAGGCGGTGCTCAGGATGACAGGGGTTATTTTTTCTCCTGGCAGAGTTCTATCAGTACGCCGTTGGTGGTCTTTGGGTGGAGGAAACAAACGAGTTTGTTGTCGGCACCGTTCTTGGGTGTTTCGTTGAGCAGTTCGAACCCGAGTGCGGCCAGTCGTTTCATCTCGGCCTCTATGTTCTCAACCTCAAATGCCACATGGTGAATGCCTTCGCCTTTCTTGTTGATGAATTTGGCAATGGGGCTGTTCTCGTTGGTCGCTTCCAGCAGTTCTATCTTGGATTCGCCGGTGCGGAAGAAGGCGGTACTGACGCCTTCGGTCTCCACTACTTCCTTCTTGTAGCAGGGGGTATTGAGGAGTTGTTCGTATAAAGGAACTGATATGCCGAGGTCTTTTACCGCGATGCCGAGGTGCTCTATCCTGATCATGTGTCTAAATAGTTTTTAAGTATACCTACATAAGCGTAGCAACGCTTCGGGCAAGGGGTAAAGTTATCATTTTGGCGTAATTTTGCCCTGATTCTTATACAAGAACCAAATAATATGGAACTGAAATTACCGATATATCTCGATAACAACGCCACTACCCCCATGGATCCGCGTGTGCTGGAGGCAATGCTGCCCTATTTTGTTGAAAAGTTCGGCAATGCGGCCAGCCGTAACCACTCGTTTGGCTGGGAGGCAGAAGAAGCTGTGGACTATGCCCGCGAGCAAGTGGCCAATCTGATAGGCGCTGACGCAAAGGAGATCATCTTTACATCGGGCGCTACCGAGGCCAACAACCTGGCGCTGAAGGGTGTTTTTGAAATGTATGCCTCTAAGGGCAACCACATCATCACCTGTACTACAGAACACAAAGCGGTGCTGGATGCCTGCAAGCATATAGAGAAGCAGGGCGGACAGGTGACCTACCTGGATGTGCAGGCCGATGGTCTGATAGACCTAGCTGCACTGGAAGCGGCCATTACCGACAAAACGATACTGATAGCCATCATGTATGGCAACAATGAGATAGGTGTGATACAGCCGGTGCACGAGATCAGCAAGATAGCCCGCAAACATGGTGTGCTGTTCTTTACAGATGGTACACAGGCAGTGGGCAAGGTGCCTGTGGATGTGAATGCCGATGGTATAGACCTGATGTCCTTCAGCGGACACAAGATGTATGGCCCTAAGGGTGTGGGTGCGCTGTATGTGCGACGCAAGAACCCGAGGGTGAAGGTGACGTCGCAGATGGACGGCGGTGGCCACGAGCGCGGTATGCGCAGCGGCACACTGAACGTGCCGGGCATAGTGGGCTTGGGTAAGGCCTGCGAAATTGCTATGCACGAAATGGAAGCGGAAGGCAAGCGCCTGTCGGCTATGCGCGACAGGCTGGAGAACGCCCTGCTGCAACTGGAAGAAGCCTATGTGAACGGCAACCGCGAACACCGCCTGCCGCACACTACCAATATCTCCTTCAAGTATGTGGAGGGAGAAGGTCTGATGATGGGCTTTAACAAGAACATTGCCCTTTCGAGCGGTTCGGCCTGCACATCGGCATCGCTGGAGCCATCGTATGTGCTGAAGGCACTGGGCCTGGGCGATGACCTTGCACACAGCTCGCTGCGATTTGGTCTGGGCAGGTTCACAACCGATGAACAGATCGATTTTACGATAGACGCTATTAAGAACACTGTACTGAAGCTGCGCGAAATGAGTCCGCTTTGGGAAATGTATAAAGAAGGGATAGACCTCAACTCGATAGAGTGGGCGCATCACTAAGCAATGAGGAGACAGAAACAGAAGCAGCATTTTTTTAAAACATTCAATTAAACATCATGGCATACTCAGAAAAAGTTATTGATCATTATTCAAACCCCAAGAACGTGGGTACGCTGGACAAGGCGAAGGTGAACGTGGGTACCGGTCTGGTGGGCGCGCCCGAGTGTGGCGACGTAATGCGCCTGCAGATAGAAGTGGACGAGCAGAGCGGCCTGATCAGTGATGCTAAATTCAAAACATTTGGCTGCGGATCGGCCATCGCTTCTTCATCACTTGCAACAGAATGGCTGAAAGGTAAGTCTATTGACGAGGCATTGTCTATAGACAATATGGACATTGTGGAAGAGCTGAACCTGCCGCCGGTGAAGATACACTGCTCGGTACTGGCAGAAGACGCTATCAAGGCGGCCATCAACGACTACCGCGTAAAGAATGGCCTGCCTGAACTGGTGGCCGAAAAGAAAGCACAATAATACGTGACCGGCTGAAAGTAGAAAGTACTGTGCGCATAAAATGACTGCGCGGTGCTTTCTACTTTTGCCCGGCGAACAAACAAAATAAGATGATCTACGTAAGTGACAAGGCGAAAGAAAAGGTGGCTGAACTGAAGCACGAAGCTCAGTTGGGCGACGACTATTTTCTGCGCGTGAGTGTGGTGGGCGGCGGCTGCTCGGGATTGTCGTACAAATTGGACTTTGACAATGAGACACAACCTAAGGACCAGGTCTTTGAAGACCAGGGTGTGCGCGTTGTGACCGACCTGAAGAGCTTTTTGTACTTGTGCGATACCACTCTTGATTTCTCGGACGGGCTGAATGGAAAGGGTTTCCATTTCAGCAACCCTAATGCCAGCCGTAGCTGCGGCTGTGGCGACAGCTTTGCTGTATAGTCTGAGGGTTTTACTTTACTATTATTTTCCCGGTTCCATATTCGTGATCTCCTGCTACCCTGTACGGGTAGTTTCCCGGAGGGAGGTCAGACACGTCTACAGGTGTGCTGTCGGTTCCTGCTCTCAGTGTTTTCTCCAGTATCAGTTTTCCTGTTTCGTTATATAGCCTGAAGCTGCACGGTGGCAGATCGGTGCCGCTAACATAAACTATTGTATGTGCAGGATTGGGGAAAACGACCACAGCCCCCTGCGCCAGTGTGAGGGTGGCATCGTGCGCGGGCGGGTTTTCTTCTTTCAGCAACAACCAATTATCCGGATCTACTGCAACACTGTCTACCGTGTGCGGACAGGTGATAGTGAATCCATGCGCGCTGCGACTAAGGTGTAATAAGTGTGTGGTATCGCCACCGTCGTAGAACAGGCGTACCGGCACGTCCATATCAAACAGAGCAACAGATGTGGGTGCCGAAGCTGTTTGTGTAAGCGCAAGGAAGAGTTTGTCGCCCATCTGATTCCAGCGGGTGGAGATGGTGGGATAGCCCTCGCCATATATCCACTGGCGGAAGAAGGTATCCAGACATATGCCTGTGTAATGTTGCGCATGTGCCAGCAACTCTTCGGTGGTGGCATTGGCATGGGTGTAGCGTTGCAGGTAGGTGCGCATTATGCCGAAGAACAGGCTGTCGTTGCTGATCTTGTGGCGCAGCATGTGCAGCACGGCGGCGCCCTTGTTGTAAGTGAGCCGGCCATCTAACAGGCGATACCAGTTGGCGGTATCATTTACATAAACACTGCCGCCGGGTTCGCTGAGAACATTGTTGTGCACCTTCTGCAAATAGGCTGCCGCAGATGCCGACCCGTTGAATTGCGCATAACCGAGGTACTGCGCGTAGGTGGCAAAACTCTCATTGAGCCACAGGTCCTTCCATGTGCCGCAAGTGACCAGGTTGCCAAACCACTGATGGGCGAGCTCGTGCACCACCACCGTGAACGATGAGAAACGGGTACTGGTCATGGTCTGGTGCTCCATGTTGGTGAACGATGGTATATAGCAGTGGCCATACTTCTCTTGCCAGAACGGATAACGCCCCCACAAGGAAGAGAAATAGTTGACCACGAGGGCGGTAGAATCGAGCCAGGGTTTGAGGTCGGCGATGCTTTTGGGTGTGTCGGGGCTCACGTAGTTTTGCATGAGCATAGAGTCTGTGCTGCCATCGAAGCCCATGTGATAACTGTATTCGTCGTAGCGGCCGGCGGCAATAGAGATGAGGTAGTAGGCTATGGGGTAACGGGTCTTCCACTGGTAGCGGTTGTGCTGTGCGTCGACAGGTGTGATGGCAGTGAGCAGACCTGCGCTGCCTGCCTTGACACCCGTGGGTACGGTGAGCCACATATCCATAGAATCGGCCTTGTCGCGTAGCGACTGCTTGCAAGGCCACCACAGATGCGCGAAGTAGGGTTCGGCCAGTGTGAATGTGGTGTGGGTGGCAGTGTCGTTCTTGTAGCCCGGGGCGTGGTTGCCATAGGCGCGGGGGTAGCCGTGGTAGAAGACTGTAGTGGTGACTGCTGCACCCTGTAGCAACGGGGCCGGCAGCTGCACATAGCGCATGTATCCCGACGTATTGCACACAAGTGAGGTGCCGTTGCACACTACCGAGTCGATAGTAAGTGTGTCATCCAGTTCGAAATAATAACGTGACATGGAGGGAGCTACAATGGTTGCGCGTGTGGTGACGACACCTGAGAGGTATTCGGTAGTGTCGCTGATGTGCAGATCGAAGAAGAGGTGGTAAATGTCGTAGTCGTCCTCGGCCTTGTTGAGTACGGTGGGACGCGCGGCGGGTGTGGCAAAGCGCATGGGGTGGGCCTTGCAGGGTAGGTCTGAAGAATGGTCGTGCGGTTGCGCCCGTAGCGTGGTGCTAACGGATAGCAACATCAGTAAAAGCAGTAACCGGGCTACAGACATGTAGCCGAAGATACGAAAGGGTCGTATTATCAGGCGTCCTGATAATTGTGGGCTGCACGGGTAGCCTGTGCCATGTCGCGGATGAGGAGCGGGTCGCGTTCGATGGCATTGCCCACCACCACAATGTTGGCACCGGCACGACAATTGTCGTATACTTTTTCGGGTGTGCGTATGCCACCGCCCACTATGAGCGGTACACTTATGTTGTTGCTCACTTTTCGGATCATCTCTTCTGATACCGGTTGCTGCGCACCACTGCCTGCATCGAGGTAGATGGCATGTTTGCCTTGCAACTCACCTGCCCATGCGGTGCACAGGGCAATGTCGGGTTTGTCTGCGGGGAGTGGTGCCGTATTGCTCATGTAGGAGACGGTAGTGGGTACACCACCATCTACAATGATATAGCCGGTGGAGATGACCTCGAGCCCGCTGGCCTTGACGATGGGCGCTGACGCCACATGCTGGCCGATCAGGAGATCGGGGTTGCGGCCCGAAATGAGCGACAGGTACAGCAAGGCATCAGCAAAGGGAGTGACCTGAGCCGGGCTGCCGGGGAAGAGCACTACCGGTATGTCGCTCTCGGACTTGAAGCGTTGTATGCACTGGTCCATCTGGTGCGCCATGAGCAGGCTGCCACCAACGAAGAGATAGTCGACGCCTGCGTCGTTGCACAGGCGGGCGAGGTACTGCATCTCGGCAGGGGCTATCTTATCGGGGTCGGCAAGCACAGCAAAGCCACTGCGGCGTTGCGCCTTCAGTGCCTTGAGTTGGGAAAGTACCATGGTGTTTCTTTCGGGAGACATTTATCTTTCGGGAACGTTATTTCTTCTTCAGTTCGTCGCGTATCTCGGCCAGCAGTTTTTCTGTAGCAGAAGGTGCCGGTGGCGGCGCTGCTTCTTTTTTCGCTTCTTCCTTGCGGGCGACGCGTGCCATGAGCCTGATGACGAGGAAAATGAAGAATGCTATTATGAGAAAGTCGGTGATGGTCTGGATGAAGTGGCCATAAGCAAATACGTTGGCACCTGCTTTTCTGGCCTCATCAAGCGACTTGTACATATCTCCTTCTTTGGCGGCTTTCAGTACCAGGAATTTGTCGGCAAACATCTCACCGGTTCCGGTGAAGATGCTGACAGTTGGCATGATGATATCATCTACCATGGCAGTAACGATCTTGCCGAAAGCGCCACCAATGATGACACCGACAGCGAGGTCTACTACAGAGCCTTTCATTGCGAAGGCTTTAAAATCATTAATGAATCCCATAGTATTGTTTTTGGGTGTCATATAAAGGTACAATTATTTTTATCAAGTCATAATTGACTCATGAGGTCTTTCCAGTCGTATTCGGCGGGCTGCCAGTTCTTCTTCAGCAGTTTATCCGTGATGTCGCGGTTCTGCAGGAAGTTGACCTTTTCTTGCATGAGTACGGGCATCTGCACGAGGTGGCCGCAGGCAATGAGGTCTTCCCATGCCTTGGTCTTGAAGAAGTTGAAGAATGAGGCGAGGACAATGCGTGCCTCTTTCAGGTTCCAGTAGTGCATGATGAAAGGCGCGGCAGTCTTGATGGGGCCGGCCTGCCTGAAGAACACCGAGAAAGCGAACTGCTCTACAATGTGTTTGCTGAAGCGCGGATATTCGGTATCGGTGAAGGTGAGCACATCTTCGAGTAGTGGCCTGTGCTGCGAGCGGAAGCCTAGCACGCCGGCATTCCACATGGCGAGGTCCCACAGTGCACGGCCATTCACCTTCATGGGCGTGTTCTCGCGCAGATGTGCGTCCAGCTTGGCCATCACGGGGTTTGCCTTATTGCTTACAATGCCTTCCATGACGTGCATGTAGAGGTCGCCTGCATTGATGTGGTGCATCATTTCTTCGATGGGGCGCGTGAAGACCACATCGGTATCCACGTAGAGGATGTTTCCCTGTTTGTGACTTGAGAATTCGCGCAGCACCTCTATCTTCACCCTGTGAACGAAGTCGATAGTGCCCTTCCATTTGGTGATGAGGTCGTTATCGATCTGGCGGAAGTTCAGTTGAATGCCCGGATTCCGTAGGATGTTGAACCAGCCGGGGTTGTCGGTGTAGATCCAGATCTCGGTGCCTGCCGGTCCGCCGCCGCCATAGAGGCGAGACAGCGATAGCAGGGCATAAGCGCACTCATAAAACACCCCCTCATTTCCGTAGCACTGAAATATTATATAGTTCGTCTGTTGTTCCATAGTCCGTTGCCAAAGATAAATTACATACCTGTAATTGCGGCGGGGTCCTGGTTGAGCAGTTGCTCGGCAGCAGCCATGCGGTAGTGCAGCACGTCGTCTACGGGCATGAAGGGTGCTGTTTCGCGCAGCGCAGCAAAGACCTTTTCCAAAGCAGGCGACGACTTGTGTGGGCGACGCAGTTCGAGTGCCTGTGCGGCAGTGAGCAACTCTATGGCCAGTACGCGTTGCACATTCATTATCACCTTGCGGAGCTTGGTGGCTGCGTTGGCGCCCATGCTCACATGGTCTTCCTGTCCGTTGCTGCTTACAATACTGTCGACCGATGACGGCGTGCAGTATTGTTTGTTCTGGCTGACGATGGCGGCGGCAGCGTACTGTGCTATCATGAAGCCGCTGTTGAGACCTGCATTGGGTGTGAGGAAAGGCGGCAATCCGCGCTGCCCGCTGATGAGCAGGTAGGTGCGGCGCTCTGAAATATTGGCCAGTTCGGCCATTGCTATCGCGAGGAAATCTGCATGCAGCGCCAGTGGCTGACCGTGGAAATTACCTCCGCTCATAATGGCGTCTTCGTCGTGGAAGACGATGGGGTTGTCGGTAACGGAGTTTATTTCGGTCTCGGCGACATTGGTCACTGTGTCTATCACATCTTTGGTGGCACCATGCACCTGCGGTATGCAGCGGAAGGAATAAGGATCCTGCACCTGCTCTTTGTGCAATTGCTGAATGGCGCTGCCTTTCAGTAGGTCCAGCATGCGGGCGGCAGTGTTTACCTGGCCTTTGTGCGGACGTACGCGATGAATGGGGTGTTGGAAGGGTTCGTCCTTGGCCATGAAGGCATCGGCGCTAAGGGCACCTATCACATCGGCCCATGCCGAGAGACGGCGTGATGCCATAATGGACCATGTGATGTAGGAGTTCATGAACTGTGTGCCGTTGAGCAGGGCGAGGCCTTCTTTGGCGGCGAGTGCTATTGGTTTGAGGCCGGCCTGTTGCAGTGCGTCGGCGGCAGGCATTCGCTTGCCTTTGTAGTGCACCTCGCCCTTGCCGAAGAGCGGCAGGCAAAGGTGTGCCAGCGGAGCAAGGTCGCCTGAGGCACCCAGAGACCCCAGTTCGTAGACCACGGGAAGGATGTCCATATTGTAGAAGTCGGCAAGACGCTGCACGATCTGAGGACGGACACCACTGTAGCCGCGACCAAGTCCGTGTACCTTGAGTAACAGCATCAGACGCACGATGTCGGCGGGTACTTCATCTCCCATGCCGCACGCGTGCGAGCAAACGAGGTTCTCCTGCAGTTGCGACAACTCATCGTCCTTGATGCGCACATTGCACAACGACCCGAAGCCGGTGTTGATACCATAGTAGGTATCTCCTTTGCCCAGGATATCATCGAGGTATTTGCGGTTGTGCGTGATGCGCGCTGATGCGGCGTCAGAAACTGCGATTGGGTTGGAGCCGGAAAATGAAGCGAGTCCGGTAATGGACAAATGGTCTGGTAATTCCATAATGTTTTTCGTTGGCGCAAAAGTAAGAAAAGCACAAACAGTATGGCGAAAGGGTTTGGCAGGCTGGTCAAGCGGGCGGTCGGTATTTTTTTGTACCTTTCGGGCATGTTTGCAAGACTATTCGGCAGGCGCAGGAAGGAAGAATCTCCCTACGACCATTTACCCGTTCCCGAGACGCCAAGCTGGGCGTTGCTGGGTGCAGATATGCATTCTCATTTTTTGCCGGGTATAGACGATGGTGCGAAGACCACCGAGGATTCGCTGGCACTGTTGCGCACCATGGCCGAAATGGGCTATAAGACCATCATTACCACTCCGCACATATTTATAGATTATTATCCTAATACACGAGAGACGATCACCAATGCGCTGACCACGATGCAGCAGTTGGTAAAAGAGCACAACATTGATATTCAGTTAAGGGCAGCAGCGGAATATTATATTGACGATTATTTTATGCAACTCATTGATCGTGAGCCGCTTCTGACGATACAGAAAAATGAGGTGCTGGTAGAGTTCTCTATGATGATAGAGCCGCCCAACCTGGCGGAGGCTATTTTTAAACTGAAAACATCGGGTTATAAGCCCATAATTGCTCATCCCGAGCGGTATGTGTTCTTTCATCGCGACCTGGGTCGATATCAGGAACTGAAGGACCGGGGCTGCTACCTGCAACTGAACATGTTGTCGATAGCAGGGTATTATGGTCAGCACATAAAGGCAGTTGCCGAAAAGCTGTTGTCGATGGGTATGTACGACTACTGTGGGTCAGACGCGCACCATGAAAAGCACTTATCGGTATTACGCGCCATGGCCTGTTCCCGTGATTATCATAAAATAACGGGCTATCCTTTTTTAAATTCGAGATTGTGACCGATATCTTTCACTTATAATAGAGGAAAGTATATTTTTGCGCCTGTCTTATGAAAACGATGCCGAAAATAGCGGCATATATAAACTATTA
>JACCEA011735163.1_pt1 | contig 30218 bp, 32 predicted proteins | sample 7449851 | NCBI WGS metagenome assembly JACCEA01 (sample SAMN15323453, study PRJNA562643) | freshwater metagenome | isolation source: river surface water | place: USA:Blue River Watershed | collected 2017-08-18
GAATGTGGTCAGGGGATATCTATGTAAATGGTCATCCTAGAGCGGATGATTTTCGGTTGCGCACTGCGTATGTCTTACAGGATGATGTTTTACTTGGTACTTTGACGGTAGAGGAAACTTTGTACTACTCGGTGTGGACCCGAGTCCGAAGCATCACGTCAGAGCATCAGATACGTGAACGTGTTGATGTTTTGTTGAAAATGATGGGTATTGACCACATTCGAAACAGTATTGTTGGAGATTCCATGCGCAAAGGTATATCCGGAGGACAACTCAAACGTCTCTGTATTGCCGTTGAGTTGGTTTCTTTGCCAGATGTGATATTCTTGGATGAACCCACTTCTGGGTTGGATAGTTCCATATCATTGGAGGTTATGTCAGCAGTGAAGAATATCATAGGGCCGACTAAAATGTGTATTTCCACGATTCACCAACCTTCGCCTGAGGTGTTCGAACTTTTTGATAAGCTGGTGTTAATGTGCAATGGTAGATTGGTTTACTACGGAAATACAAAAGAATGCGTTTCCTATTTTACGCGCCCTCAAATGGGTTACAAATATCAACCAGGTTCAAATCCTGCAGAATTTGTTATTGCGGTTGGTGGAGGATCCCAATTTCCTGAGGGACAGAAGACTTGTCGTCAGCCAGAAGAGCTTGAGGCCCTATTTAAGACCAGTAAATACTATCAACCTTTAAATATCACCAGATTGAGAAACAGCGGGCCTCCAGAAGTTTACCAAAGTGAGCAAACCAGTTTTTCTACACAATTTCAAATGTTATTAGCACGATCGTGGCTGGCAAAAATACGTGATACCACTGATTTGAAAGCCCAATTGATGAAAAACATTGTGGTAGGGCTCTTGGTTGGTGTTGTATTCTATAATCAAGGTAATGTTTCTACTCCATTTTACTCCAATAATGTTCCAGATTCAGATGTCAACACGGTCAATTCAATAATGTTCATGAATATGATGTACACAATGATCGGTAACTTGCAGGCCATTCCATATTTGTGCTCCATGAACTTGGTTTACAGACGTGAACTTGCTGCTAATGCTTATTCCCCCACACCCTACTGGCTGTCGATGTTAATAACAATTTTGCCTATACAACTTTTTTTTCATATTATCTACTTCATGATGATGTATTGGTTGGTCGCTTTGCCAGCTGTTGCTAACTACTTCTTCTACTACGTTTCCTTGCTATTTTTTGCAAACATCACATCATTGTACATGGCTATGTGGTTGGCTGCGGCAACTGGCAGTGAAACATTGGCATTTGCCCTTTTCCCTATCCTCTTCTTATTCCTGGTCAATTTTTCTGGTTATGCATTAACGTTAGACGATGTGCCACCATTTTGGAGCTGGGCTCCATATGTTAGTTTTGCGCGATGGTTTTTTGAAGGTGTGATGGTGAATCAATGGGAACGTTACTCTACTGATGATGAACCTATAGAAAATGGGAATGGGAACATTTTGTCCGTCTATTCATTCGACAACTACGACAAAAATAATTCCTTTGGCATTGCAACTTTGTACATTATCGGTTTCGCTTGTATTCTCTATCTCGCTTTGTTACCTCCGAAGAAGAAGCTTGTTAAATTAGAGCAAGGTGAGATGACTGCAAGTGCTGCAATGTCCTTCGTTGAGCGCAAGAGTAAGACGACAAAGAAGTTAGATCGCAGCATTTCCATTTTTGATGATCCCAATCAGGTTCTTCGCGAGACATTATTGGGACAACTCGACCAGCCTGATGAGGATGATATTTTGGAGCCACAAGTTGCTTACAATGTTGAGTTTTATCGTGTTAGCTCTGGAATGCTTGACAAAGCTGATGGGTGCAATTTGGTCTTTAAAAATGTCGTTTACACCGTACCAAACAAACTTCATCCTGAAGAAAAGATTAGCTTGCTACGAGGTGTAACTGGACAAGTCAGAGCAGGTGAAATGTGCGCTTTAATGGGTGCATCTGGTGCTGGTAAATCAACGTTATTGGATGTTCTTGCTGGCCGAAAGACAACTGGTGAAATAACTGGCGAAATCTCCTATAATGGCTCTTCTGAATTGAAATCTTCTGCTTATGTTATGCAAGACAATGTTCACATCCCCTTGTTAACAGTGAAAGAAACTATATACTTCGCTGCTCAGTTGCGTCTTCCTGAACAATGGCCTATTGAAAAGAAGGAAAAAAGAGTTAATAAGATCTTAGATATGCTCGGGTTGACTCAAGTCCAGAATACCATCGTTGGTGGTCACAGTGTTCGGGGTATCTCTGGAGGTCAAATGAAGCGTTTGTCGATCGGTGTGGAGATTGTGAACTTGCCTAATGTTATGTTCTTGGATGAACCAACCACTGGACTTGATAGTTCCATATCTTTTGAAGTGATGGCAGCGGTCAGAAACTTGGCCAATCAGAATCGAACAGTTATTTGCACGATTCATCAACCTTCTCACCAAACTTTCGATCTTTTCGATACTCTTCTGCTTATGGCAAAGGGTAAAGTAATTTTTTTTGGATCTGTCATGGATTGTGTTGGATTCTTCAGTCAGTCTCCATATCACTTCTTCTACAAACCACACAGTAATCCAGCTGAGTATGTAATTGCAGTGGGTGGTTCTTTTATCCCAGCTGCAAATGGTGAGCACATTGATGGTGAAGTCCTTGCCCAATATTATGAATCTACCCAAGCTGGAAAATTTGCTATAGATGCACGTCAAGGAGCTTTGGCTACCACTGGTATTGTTCCTACCAGTGGCAACAATGTTGCTCAGGCATCCAAAAGTGAAGCTGTGGGAGAAGCAGAGGAGTTTCACGACCGCCCATACAATACGTCAACTCAACATCAATTGAAGACCTTATTGCACAGAGCTGCATTGAAATTGTCTCGAGATCGTAGAGCAACCGTAGCAGCCACGTTTAGACATATTTTAGTTTCCCTTTTCTATGGCTCCATCTACTTCCAACTGAGCACCGGAACATCATCGAGCTGCTATACAAATCGCTTAGGATTGTTTTTCTTTTCGTTGATGTTTATGATTATCGGTCACCAGCAGGCTGTTCCCGCTCTGATCGATGATCGTTTGCTTTTTTATAGAGAACGTGGCGCTAAGGCATATGGTGGATTCTCTTATTGGTTATCTTGTTGGTTTTTCCAATTGCCACTGATTGCTGCAAACGTAATGCTCTACTCGCTCATTTGCTACCATATGGTTGGTCTCAGAAGTGGATCGGAGCACTTTATTTTCTTCTATTACATCCTGATATTTACCTCATTCTCAGGTTTCTTCATCGCTTGTTTTATTGCGTCAGTAGCTCCTTCCTCTCAAGCAGCTCTTAGCTACTACCCCATTGTTCTTTTCTTTTCGATTGTGTTTTCAGGTTTCCTCATTTATCTTCCTCAATTTCCCGATTGGTTGGGATCTTGGGGACCGTACATTTCTTTCATGAGATACGCCTTTCAAGCGTTGGTGCTCAATGAACTGAATGGAAATACTGAGTTACCTGCATATGGCACTTATATCGATAATATGGGTTTCAATGACCTACAGAGAGGTGATTGTGGTGGAATTTTAATCATGTTTACATTCTTCTATGGAACAATTTTCTTCTTGGCCATTCGATTCCTCAATTTCGAAGAACGCTAAGTTTTAATAGTGATGAAGGTGGTTGGTACGTTTGTCAGATGATGTTGGATGTGGTTAATTAGTTGGTTGTATTTGGAAGTGCAATGACAGTGATAAAATGATAACGTGGAGGAAATGCCCATATTCTGATATGGTGTAAGTTTCAAATCCTCTTTGTGTGCCTTGTGTAGGAGCATGTAAACCCAAGGGTATTGTTGTGTTGTTACAATTTTGTGTTGGATTTAGGTTAGTTGGATCTCTTATTGTAGTTGTAGATACGAATAGGTTTGAATGATAGGGTGGTCATGTTGTTAAATCTCGAAGGTCAGTGACCTCGTCTTTGGTAAGCCCACAATGCATTGAATGTAATAAAATATGATGGTATTATTCAGTTATTACAACAAGATAATAATAAAAAAATATCTCTCAGAATTTGTCTTCTTCATGTTAATTTCGTGAACAATCAAAATGTTCTCGAGAAGCGTTTTATTTCCAGTAGAATGGTAGCTGTAGAGACAATATCTCGATTGAACGCAGGAGGCTTCAAATAGTTACGTTTAATCAAATCTTGGAACCTTGAATAATATAATAGCAATTGAGTTAGAACCTGTTGTGACAATAAAACAGGATGAAAACAAAATGATATGAAATGTTCAAGCATGAAGTATTTTCTCAGTGACCTCACCTGTTTCAAAATATCCATACCATTTCTGAAATTTGCAAAATATGCTAAAACGTCATCATTTATTTGCTGAATACCACTTCGCCAGTTAGCAGCAAAATCTCGGACCAATGCCTCAACCATCGCATCGTCCAAAACCGCCTTGCCATCACCAGATTCGCACATTTGCTTTTCCGATTGTAGAACAAATGCCACCAATCGAGGGAAAAATGTTTTGATTTCCTCTTCTGCAAAAAGTTCTTTTTGCATCATGATTAATGATTCAAACTTATTCACTTCATCCGAGAGCAGATGTCTCTCCTGGAAGATGCTTAATATCGTATCATAATTATTGATAAAGAAAACTCGCTGATCCTTGGTATTGGATAGAGTGCTGGCCAGACGCTCTAGCAGCCCTTTGACACCGTCGGTAAAGAAAATGCAATCAAAAACAAAGAAATAAGGAAAAGAATTGCAAACCATACCAATAATTTCCATCCTCATTAGTTGAATATCCTGCTGAACCATATGTTCGCCGCCTCCTCCAATACCCAGCGGGTCTGTTGGTATGGAGACTCCAGTTTCCAATTCTACTTCCTTGGGACCAGATGGAACTGCAGGAACATTATATACTATACTTAAAGATAATGATAACAGAAAATAACTTACTTTGCGACTGATTCATCGTAATGGAGCTTCTCCCTTGCAGGCTACTTATCGATGCTACCAATTCCGCGAAGCGACGAGATACATAATGAGGAGAAAGATCAACTGGTCCAAGCTTTTTAAAATTCGCCGTTTTAATGCTCTTGATGTTAGAATCAACAATTTGCTTGAACCTTGGCCACAACAATAGTGACATCCGATCAAAGAATGGATCAAGTACTGGAATTCTTCGTCTTTGCATAATGAGCCTAAACGAGTACGTCATCTAACATATATCCAATTACTGAAAGTAGGAACAAATATTGTATTCGTAACACTCACTCTTATCATTAATAAGATACCTACAGCATCATAGCAGGCGACAAGGTAGTTTTCAATAAACTCCAGTAACATTGATAAAGTCTTACCGTAGATACTGTAACCCATGTAATATTGTAAATCGTCAAAACAGAAATTATAATGTAAAAAACTCACCGATTGAAAGTATCTTTGGGATTGCTCTTAAAAAAATCTATTATGAAGAGAAACTCATTGGAAGCAGCATCAACCAAATGCTTCAACACAGAGCGAAGGATAGATTCATAAGGATACTTTTGGATCTCAGCGGTGGCAACATGGACAAGGATGGGTTCCCGTTCGATCTACAATGAGCAAGTCAACTACCACTAAACCACCACTGGATAATGAACCATACCTGTTCAAGAACCTTTTCTCTCTCCCCAAGAGAAAAGGTGTCACTTCGTTTAGTCATATCAACCTAAATATTGATAGTCAATACGTGAATAAATGTGAAACTTAGATTTCGGTACCTTTTGCGAAAAAATGCTCTTTAAGGATTGTTCTTCCACTGCCACCAGATCAGTTTTTGTTGCTATAATGGCCTCCAACTTCATTAATTGAGAGTAATAGCTCTTGAACAAGCTAGTAAGAGTCCTTCCCATCGCCTCTACATACATGGAACGCAGATCATCGGCAACAAGAGGATTTTCTTTCTGTGCAAATTGAAATAATGGAGCATATTTTATTAAGGCGGTCTGTTGCAACATCTGTACATTGGTCTTTGGCTTTCGTAAATTTGCGAATTGGGTTGCAAAATAATCTCGAATCTTAGCGATTGCTTTTGTTCGCAGTTTTTCAAGTTCCGGATACAAGATGATTCCGCATCGGGTATCGCTTGGTAGCAACTGCAGCGAAGAATCATCGGTTGGGGGCCCTTCTAATTCAAAATAGTATAGTCGCTTTGTCAGCAGTTGAACTGCATCTAAAAATCCATCGTTTACATTCGATGAAAGTATATTATTGATGACGACCTCCGAAATGTTGGCTCTCTCAACAAAAGCATTGAGTTTCTCCTCTGCTGCACGCCGATTCTTCAACTTGATACTCATAGATAGTGAATCCTCTTGTAGATGCTTTATTTCAGATGATATCGACCCCAAATCGGCCTGAAATCCATGCAACATCTCTTCCATACGAGCAAGTACACGATCACATTCCAACATCTCACTGTGTAGATCGATCACCCTCTGGTTGTTGTTGACATACTCTTGCACCGATTCATTTTCAGCTTGTCTTAAATCTTTCTCAAGCTCTTTTCCATACTTCTTTAAATCTACTCCTCGATGTAAAGCTTGCTGCACCATATCATCTTCTTGGAACGCTGCAAGATCGTCATCGATTTCCTCAAAGTTTATGTCATTGTACAGGAGATCGACGGACATTGCCATTTCACACTTAGTATCACTCATTCTGTCAATCACACCAATTAACCAAATCTTGAGAATAGAGAAAATATGCAATTAAGGCCTGATTATTCAGATCAAGAGATTCCAGGTTGTTGTCGGGAAAAAAATGGGATGTGGGTGGATCTTTCATATGAAAAAAATGAACGCATTTTCAAAGCGTAAAAAGCAAGCAAGCGAAGCCGAGGATGGGCGGATGTACGAACGGATACGGACGCCACCAACCAAATAGGGACGAGAAGCAACTTGCAACAAGTCGCCCTAATTTTTGGGAGATGCACCATCATCATTTCTTCACGTTCTGGAACATGACAGTCAGCATCCAAATCAAAACAATATATGGAACATTTTAAACAGTCAAAATTGATTGTTATCCTGAAATTCTATAAAGAAATAACCAACATTTGATTGAGAATTTTGCAACTTTCCTCACCGGACGGAGGGAAGATTATGCCACACTCAATGATTTTGGGTATTTCAGTTGAGATTTGTCAATATAAAATGTCAAATGATTGTATCAGTAAATTATAATTGTTTGCTTTGAGTGTGCTACTACCAGATATGTTATTCTCGATGAACGATAGTGGTGGGGATGTCCATATGAGGACGTTCGTACTCTTTTCTCGTATGATCTACAGAATTATGTATTAATATTTATCAAGTGGGTGTGGTCACGGTATTCCACGCGATGATGAGTATACAAAAAATTGAATTATCCTTTCGAATAGTATAGAAATTGTTTGCAAATATTTTATAAACATCATAAACAATGTATTTGGAAACTGGGGAGCATTTTGGTTGGTACTGGAGGAAGTTTCATTGTCATCTTGTGAGGCGCAAGGAGCAGCTATGTTGTTGGTTGGTAATGAAATTCCAATATGATGCACAATTGATTAACTTTGACGAGAAAAAGCAATCAACACATACTCCATAGTACTAATTGCAATATGGAGACCAAAAGTTTGGTCAAAACAAAGTAAAATTTAGTAGTTGTTCATAAGATTTCGTCGAAATTTAATGAATTTGATGAGATGTGGAATGTTGCACAATTCTCAACCAATAGTGAATTAAGATCGCCAACAAATTATATTCACACTCTATATGCATAATACATGAGAGTTTAATATTGAAACGCAAACTTGGTAATGGTATGAATATGTTAAGTGCGTGCGTGCATGACGTGATCCTTTCAAAGGGAAGTAAAAAGTTTCCCAAATCGGAAGGACTGATATCAGTAATAACATTACAGTAGATTATATTAGTTAGTTTAACATTTTCTGAGAATACTAAAAGAGACACAAACAACCACCGTTCGATGAGTTGGAAGATAATCATAATTGCAGAGACAATGCCAATCTGACATAATCAATGCCAAAAAGCAATGCGTGCGACTAAGGTGCAGATTTGCGGAGTCTGCGATTAACCTCCTCCAAAGTTTCAGATTTCTTGCAAAAAGCAAATCTTGCAAGTAAACCTCTCCCGAATAACTTATCATATTGGTCAGGTTCAGAAAAAAATGGAGAAGCTGGAATTGCTGTGACTCCAAAATCAATGGATAAAGCTTTACAAACCATCCAATCATGGGGATCGTCTGAAACAAATAGGTCATGTGTTTTCAATTTCATTTCTAAATCTCTTTTTGAATAAGTTGGCAACCTTCCCATCAGAAAAAATCCACCACCGGAGGGTATGGAGTCAATGCCTATAGTATCAAGCCCAGCCTCTAGTAGTCGACGTTTGCCCAAAAACTGATGCCTTAACCATTCGTAATAGCTGGTAAAAAGGTAATCAACCATCATACTCTACCCTGGAATATTTTTACGACGTATCTAACCTTTTAAACCCTTCATACGGGAGATCTGCTTGAGGCAATGCTGTGGCTAATGCATCTTGGATCGGAGAAGGGGCACAAAATTGAACACAAGGCAACAAGGACTGGATAGGAGAAACAAATCGCTGTGAAGAAACTACCCATCCAATTTGCCAACCTGTCACTGAAAAAGTCTTCCCACAACTGGAAATCGTGATTGTCCTGTCCCACATTCCTAAATTAAAAACAATCGTGATATGAAGTGAAACTACTGAGCGTCAATATTTATACCAGGGAGTGACGCAAAATGATAATGCCCCAAAGGATCTGAATCTTGCAAATTTCCGCATGTGCTCAACTCATCGTATATTGTGTACTTGTAAACTTCATCGGAAATGACAATCAAATTAGGATTCTCCCTAACAACATCAGCGATTGCATTTAATTCTTCAAATGAGAACACTTTCCCCGTTGGATTATGGGGTGTATTAAGAAGCAAGACCTTAGAATTGGGAGTTATTACTCTGTGGGACTTCTTCATTATGAATGAATCTAACTGATATCAATATCGACTTACTTTTTGAGATTATCTGCGTCGATTGTCCATTTACTGTTACCAGTTCCGGTCATTGGAACAAATTTTGGTTTGGCACCAGTGAGAGCAATTTGCTTTAGATACAACTCAAAGAAAGGTTCAAACATGATCACTTCGTCATCAGCGTGTAAAATACTCATCAAGGTTAAATACAATGCTTGAGAGGCGCCAACAGTTATTGCGATCTCTGTAAAGGGGTCAATATTTCGTTTTAAGTGCTTACCATATCGTTGACTTAGTAACGTGACGAGGTTTAAATTGCCAGCAGGTCGAGCGTATTGGTGATTTACTGCCTTCGATAGTGAATCCAAAACAAATTGGGGTGGATTCCAATCGGGAAACCCTTGCCCCAAGCTAATGGCATTGGTTTTCAAGGCTACATCATTAAATGTTGTCCACACATTAGCCTTCAATGAACAGCAAGGAAGTGTGAAAATGGTGGACAACAAGAAAATCAGAAAAAAAATTATTGAACAATCCATATATCAATTTAAGTAAGTTGTAGCAGTTCTTGAATGAAAAGTAGTATATGGAGATACTTTAGTCACCTCTACCACTATGAGAAATAGCTAAATTGAAAATGATCCGACAATAACTTTGATTGCAAACAAAAATTGCTTTTTAGGGCCGGGAGCAAAGTTTGGAGTTGGAGATGAGAAATAATAATACCCATAAACAGGGCGCAGCAGGCGGGAATAGGAAATATGGTACCTGCTCTGTGCTCTGCTGGCTGCTGGGCGCCCCGATGTTCCAAACTGCTCTGTGTGCTCTGGCACCTGCTGGTGCCGGTCGCCGCGCATCATTCAGTCAGAACTTGCTCTTGAAGATTGCTCACTTTTTTTAGTATCTATTTTTCGGAGGTTTTGAAGATTCTTTTGCGAAATGAAGAGATGTTTCAAGTACACAAAACCGTTGTTTGCAACGGGTCAAGCAATTTCGTATATATTGTAGGTGAAGAGAGTGCGTACAATATAAAGCAGCCTCTTAATTAATAAACAACTTCACGATCCACAATATTTTGAATTATTGTTTGCGTTTGAAAATTCCATGAGTCATCATAAGCGAGCACCAGATGCCCTGCTTGTCACTGATTTGACGCGTGAGGACAATCTGGAGCGATTGCTGCTTGCTGATGATCGGAAGAAGTTGTCATGATGACCAAATGAAAATGAAGGCTGTCAAATTTAATCTCCTGGAAAATGAGGTAATTTCTTTACAAGACGGTCTATATAGGTCAATCAAAGCTCAGCATAAGTTCAATCTACATATTTAAATTGTTATCAGCAGAAATTTGGTGGGTGTTGGACATCATCAAATTCGTGTGTGCTTGTTAAATGGCACAGCAGGTCGAATTTTGGACCATTTCCTACCAAATCTTTTAGAATTATGGGTTTCGTGTCCAGATTATTGGTCACATAATACTTATGCATATTGATGGCGGTTAAAGGATTTGTATTTTTTCCAACAATTTTCGATGATTCCGAATGAAGCAATTTCGATACCATATGAGGTAGGCGGCAAATTTGCAGAGATTTGGAATATTCAAACATCGCAAGATGTTATTTCGCACCTACTTTAGATTCCATTAATATCTGGTGTATTGGCCGTTATAAGTTTGATTGCGGACGAGTGGATTGAAGTGGTCGCCTCTCCTTCACTCCGATTGTCCTACTTATTATCTGTAGTAGCGTTCACATAGCACTCGTGTTTTTATTGTAAAGCGTTCAAGTGTGGTGTAGTAGTTTTGAAGATATTCGGCAGTGGAAGCTTTTGATTGTGTACTCATTCGCTTGTTATGTACAAGTAGAACGATCACCGCTAGACCGGCAGACCAGACCGGCGACCGGCGACCGGCATAAACAAATTTGTTGGTTCGTTAGTCCTTAATTCCTGGAAAAGAGTAATAAGTAGAAGTAGAAGAGTAGAAGTAGCAATAATACGCACAATAATACAACCGTCCCATCTACAGTAATAGAATATTCCATATTGTGTATTTGTAGCACAAGCTGGGATTCACATCGGCCACAACATCGTCATTGAAATGCCTGCTGGCGACTGGTGATTAGAGAACAAAGTCCTCATCTGCTCATACCTATCAGATTTTACCGTAGGTATATGCAAAAGTTAGAAAGTAGTTGATGGTACAAGTGAAGTACATCGCAGAAACAGTAAAAAAAGTACCATATACATTTAACATACCAAGTTAAAGTTCGATAGAAAGCTACCTTGAAGCAGCGACACGTAATTCACAGATGGCTTCCAGCAACTACCATTATGTCATTGGATGGCTTGAAAAGAACGGAGCAACATTAACCGTCACCAACCCACTTCAAGCGCTGGCCTTGACATTCCATGCCGTTTTATCGCAACACGGTTTTGTGTCGGTTATTGAAACTTCAAGTACGATTGTTGGATTTGCTCCCTCAATCAGAGGTATGTATTATTTAAAATGTCTGGATTTGGAATGTAACACTATTATACTATACCTATAGAACTACCAGCGAATCAATTTATTGATCCACGATGGAATATGGACCAAACGACAACCACACTAATGTACAAGCATAAATCAAAACTTGGAAAAATATTCACCCTTGTGGTAAGTGCAAGTTCTGGGATTTGGTTGGAGAGTTCTCAGTAGTTCCACAATTAGCTCATTTCATTTGATGAAAATGTGATTGCGACGCTCTCTCAAAGGAATGGAGATTCGTACAGTGTGGAGCTGGACACAAAGGTTTATTGGGAGAATCCCCCATCTAATCTTCATTTTTCTCAGGGATTGAGAAATGTCGATGTACGTTACATTTATATTGATTGATTGAAAAACCATGTATTAATGCGAATGTAGCAATTAGTTCAAAAAATTGAAAGAATTGCCTCTAACTTGATCCCTTCCGTAATTAGTGACACCGAGCGTTCTACCGCTTTAAATTCATTGAATGAAAATCGGGGACAAGATTCTTTAGTGATTGGGTCTTCTCGATTTGTACCATCTGCAACTCCAACTGGTGTTTCAATTGTCGGTGTTGGAGATAACGACTTGGATCCATTCAATGGGACAGTATTTCCAAAAATAATTCCTACTATATCGAGACCACAAGGAGGAACATATGTGGGGCCTGACCATCCCATTTTTCAGCAGAATCCTTTTCAGCAGGATGGAGTCCCTACGCCAAGTGTTTTTTTCCCAAATCCTTCATATCTTCCACCAGAATTCGATTTACCAGTCCCTCGTTTTGACCCCTTAGGTCCAGTTGGACCAAATCAGGGATTCGGGAACTATTCCAAAGGCAGGGGAAGAGGAAGGATTCCGCCATTTTCCAGTCTTTTCCCGGGTGAACCAAATCCTGACCATCTTAATCCCCCAGGGTGGTAGGCTCGATGCATTCAGATCGTAAGAAAGATACTATTAACAAGTGGATTTAATGTTGTCAGTTTTGAAATTAAGGATCAGTTGTTGGCTATAATAACTATGTTAAGGTGAATATTATATAGCAATGAATGAATTTTCGTCGGCGTCATCTTTAATCAAAGTGGCCAATTTTGCCATTCCAGAAAGATAGATCACATCGTCCTCTGACAAATTAAATGATTGAGAGAGAACTTTTGTCGTCACACTTGGTTGGTCTCTAAAATACATAGTATAATGTTATAAATCCACGATCTATCCTCATAATTTAGATTTACCTTAAAGTTTTGTAAAAGTCACGTATTTGAGATTCGCTCATTCTCCCTTTAGGAATGGAAGTTTCTAAATCTTGCATGGTCATCGCTTGATTATCAAGTTCAATACGAATTTGTGTTGTACTCTTAATTCGTTGTTCTGGTGGAGTAATCTAGTAACAATTTTAAGAAATGAAAACGTTTACAATGGCTGTGTACCTTACTAGTCGTTTTCCTGACAGTCCATTTCGACACTTCTTTGAGAATGTGAGGATTCAATGGAGATGAGTGTTCTTGATGTTGATCTTTGCGTAGAACATGCTGAGTCAGTTCCTCACCATGGAATTGCTGATAGTCTCCGATAGTAGTGTTATGGATTTTAGACGGCGAGAAAGTTTCAGGTTTCGGACTCTTAGTTTCATATTCTTTGCCAGTCGATATTGATGGTGTTGATAATACAGCGGTCGGACTGCTGATGGATACTTTTGATGCCACTTCCATATCTTGTTGGCGTCGAGCTAGAACGTTTCTAGCCGAAGCTGCGACGCCAACAGAAGTTTTACTTTTGGCGCCCCCCATATTAATAATGTTATTACTAATTTCCTCACGGTGTGACCAATCTAGATATTCCTCGTTATACAATTATCTGACCACTGTGGTACAATGAAGGCTAATCTCGCCAACTCCTTCTACAATATAAGGCCTAATTATGAATTTTTGTTTTTTAGACACGAAGTCAATTAATAATGTGCTCTATTCCATATTTGGCATCCGGCGGAATATGGAAGAACCAAATTACAGTTACGTATTACATGTTATAGCATATGTTTGTATGTATACGCCACTGAATATGATCTAGAAGTAAAAAGCAACGGGTATAGAAAATTAAAAATAATAAGAGCATGAGAGCGACCGGAATAAGCCTTATACTATCACTGCACAGTCTAATTCCCTCTGTGCTCTATTGTGCTGCTTTTTGCTCTTTCCTACTGGGATTTCTAAATCCCAAACTGACACAAACAGAGACTTTTAAGACTCACAACTATTGAAAGCATAGGTCTTTATCAAAAGTAAAGTTATTTTCTGATAGATTACATCTAAATCCACCTTGCATTTGATTGATGATTCTTATTCTATCATCATTCTTGAGGTAGTCACTTTCTAGTAAAGAGTTATACCAACTATCATTGCAAATAAATCTACGTAAAATATCAATTTCACAGTTTAGCGATTGATTGATGAAATTTGAGCTCAAGTCTAATGTAGAAACCCTCTTAATTTATCCAATTCCAACTGATAAAAGGCGCCTTATAGTGACATTGATGGATGACATGGTGAAAGCAAAGTAACAATATTTCCATTCACAATATATCTGGAGGAAGTAGATATTTCTTTCAACATCTTTCCAATTAAATTAATAAAATATGTTGGTAGGTATTAATTCACAGGATCTACATCAACTACACATAAGACAATCTGTGATAAGTTTGCTAATACCAGTTGAACTATACTATTATATTAACACAATACACAATAGAACTGTGTCCACGATTTACAGCAAATACAATTCCACAATCACAGATAAGACTCATAAAGTCAAGTATTTTCCATCCAAACTAGGCATGTTCACAGAAGCAATGTCACAATCATGGACGCCATTTACATACATTTCATCAGTTGTTGAGCCAAAGATATTGAAACAAACAATATCATCGATATTGATATATTTATTATGACGTTTTACTTCCTCCATTTGTTGATGATCTCACCAATTCATCATTATATCACTGTTGTACTATGAAAACTTTGATAAGGTTTTCCAAGCATAGAGAGCCAAAATCAGAGATTTTTCCCATCGCAATCCCTATATGATGCACTACGTTAAAACTATTATGGCTGACAAATAAAGAAAACCTTATCAAAGTATCCTTTGAATTTAAGTTCAACATATCAACGCATGGATCTCTGCGTGTCTATCAGTTTGAAGAAGATCATTTTTAGTTTCTTCCATTTTGAGAATAATATATCTTGTCTAACTTGTAGTAGATTGATCAGGAGGTACAGTTATTTAGCTGCAAACTTTGCATTGAAACAAGCATGTATGTAATACTTATTGCACAGTAGGAAACGAATACTTCAATTATCAAATCCGCAATTTCTCCAAACGTTCATGATAATGTTCAATGTTTGACCCCAACTATATCCATGCTAAATATATTGTACTCCGTATATGCACACAAGACACATTAGAGCTGTGTCGATTGAAAAATTGCGAACACCGACTTCAGGAGCCAAAAAGGAAAAAAACATTTCAACGACTTACCTCGTAAACAGCAGGAGAATAAAACAGCTCATTCGTCATTGGTTTGATTTGCCACAAAAGATAGTGACGATCAACGCAAAAATCGCTAGATATATATTTATGCTGTGGGATAATAACTGATAACAGAGCAAACCCTTCAGCATCTGCTTTAGTACCCACATTTTCTCCGATGAATGAAAATTTTAAATAAGATAGCGAAGGGTAACTACAATCGGCAAAAACATCGTTCCAGATGTATGGAGTAATACAATCAGAAACCCTGTCCATAATCAAGTCAATAGGGACGGCTCTTCGTTACTTACTGCAGACAACATTGCATTCTGGTTTTTAAGTTGGAAAGCAATGGAGTGGGTTGTGGGAAGTGGTAGAACACCAGAAACCTTGCTTCCGGAGCTTCTCCATGTCACAGAAACTCTTCTTTCATCGATCAAGTCTTCCATTTTGATACTATGCATAAATTCCCATCTAGCGGGACCAGAGATGAGTTGAACACATCTTCTAGGAAGATCTACTGAAACTGAAACGTTTGTACCAGGTTTCGAGTAATTCATTTTTGAGCGACCCAGCAAAGATAAGTTAACCAAAATGGGCCCAGAAAGTGCACGGTCATCATAATGAGGTTTTAAATAATGATTTTTTGCTTTAAGATAGCTGTTCGCATTGCATTCATTTGGAACAAAGCAGCGCGTTTCTTGTGGTAAATCTTTTCGACAATGCGCAACGAATTGCAAACGTTCCATAATGGGATGTAAATAGAATGGAATGTCGAACTCACCCTTTGTGGTGTCATTTTTACGAACCAGTCTAGGTTCATGGGGAAAACCAAATTGTGTTCTCACTCCAAATGCTTTGCTGTCACAGTGTCCATTAAAATTTGATAGTTTCCATGGCGTACAAACATCGTTATCCAGAGCACGGACTATTGCAATCTCCTCATCTTCCTTTATGAAGTCTTCTATGATCCATAGTCCAGGAACTTTATCAATGTGAGTAAGAGTGAAATCCATTTCCCGATTTGCAGAACTTAATTCTGCAGTGATTTCTTGGTTTGATTCTGCAGTGAATTCTGGAGCAGGAGTAGCAGTCAACGACGGTGAATTCTGAGTTTCGGACGAAGGGGTAGATTTCGACACCCTGAACATAGCATTCTTGTTCAACTTTACGAGAGGTTCTGCTCTAACTTTTTGTTTCTTTTCCAAGCATTTGTCAATATGCAAATTGGTCAAGGCACCATCAAGCCACATATTTGTTCCACAAATGGGACAAATGGGTCTGACTTCAATTGATGAAATCTTTCGTTTACCTCTTGGTGATGTGCACCATGCTAACACTGTTGATTGTTTCATACTGACCAATCACATGTTTTGAAATCCAGACTGTCCTAGTTTTTTGGTATTGTGTATTGTATCCAGCCTTTTTTAAGTATTCGAATATATAGTGCACAGAAGCGCTTCGGGAAGAAAACGAAAAGATGCTTTTGCTTGTTGGTTTTCAATTAATTTCTGCATCTCCGCCAGCCCATTTTTTCTTCAACGATAATTCATTTAGCAATTACAAATCTTTCAAGGATCAATGAGATTTTGAAACTATTAGGAATACATGAAACCTCTACATTGAGCTTGTAATTTTAAATATGCAACTTTTGTGCGAAATGGATTAGTATTGATATCACAGTGATTGATCTACCGCAGGTCTTCCCTGTTGGACGGACGACCCCTTCACTTTTGTGACTAAGCTTATACTGCTAGTTCCGTCATTATCGCATGATATTGCATGAAAACGCAACGTGCGTGATGATTGAAACATTATATATCCGATAGAATGGTGATTTGGATACGGAACTACCATTTCGTCACGTTCTACCTGCAATTGAGTAGTTATAGTATATTATATTATAAATTGTTTCGCAATGAAAGTTTTGACTTCATCGAATGAACTGAGCTGAATTGTATCCACCAGTGTGCACTGAGACTTCTCCTGTATTGGAGATTTGATGGATTATCTTAGCCTCTTGCTGGAGGTTGTTGAAGATTTTGATATTTGAATGATCTAACCATAGCCAAAAAATACATCCAGCACAAACATGAAAACAAAGATATTATCTATGGACAACAATTCCAACACCACATATCAACGCGAAGCTCTACCACTCATTACCTAACTGGTGCCAGTGCAAGCGGTGTACCACCGTACAAAATTAACGTTAGATGATGAATTTGTGGGTGTTAAAGCACGATTTAATTTGCCCAAGCAATTAGTATATTAGAACTGGAAGCTAAAGCACTTTCATTTCCAGGTACTTTTCTATGCATATTCATACCAAAGCTTGAGAAGATCGCAATGGTGGGGTGAAAACCCCCAATGGAAAATTTGGACCCGCCTATATATCGTCAATACAAAAAGCATTCCTAATAAATCCCTCAAAATATTCCCCATTGAAACTATAGTTTGGTGGTAGAAGGGATAGAATCTTACGGTAACAGTTTCAGGCGTTATATGACATAATTTGGTGTTGTTTCATTATGAAGAGGAAAAACAGATAAAAGAAAAGAAAAAGAACACTGATGCTAACATTCAATTAGAGAGGATAGAAAAGAGGAAATATGAGGAAATAACATTCCACTCTGCTTTCTAACGTGAACCTTACCTTCTTCAATAATGCCATCATCATCTATACATGTAAAAATGATCCATTTTCATCTTTCTAATGTTGAATGCTTCTCTAACAATAATAGGTGATCATAACCAAGTCTCCTATGCTACAATCCCATAAATGAACCAGTAAAAGTCTGAATTTATTGACTGCAAAGCTCAAATGGATTGTTCAGGGGCAAGTTGACAACAACATCAGTTGATGGATCCTCTGACTTCTCTTGTTTACTCAAGTATCACAAATTGAGTTGTATGTAAATTTTGAATTTATTTCATGTGAATTCTCAGCGAAATGAAAAAATTGAGATTGACATTAAGCGAAACTTCATACTTCTATATTTTAGAGTTCTACAACAATAGAGGGACATTTGACGAAGAATTATTTATGTATATTGTCGTTTCCAAATAAAATGAGACTCGATTTCTCAAAAGCTTCGGTCAAAAAACGCGTTTAAAACTCCAATAAACATCCCTAATACATAGAAACAAATTGTATTAATGGTTTCCTATGTCTTCGAAAAATCGTTTATTTTACCCCAAAAACTGAGTTTTTGAAGGGTCGAGTCTCATTTTATTTGCAAATGACTGTGGCACAAAAAAAATAATCCTACTGACGCGGCACCTTCATTCAGAAATAATAATCTATGATTACTTGATAGTATTGTGGCGTATCCAGTGAGGGTGTGGTTTAGTTTTTCGTTGATCGTTATATTAGTATATTGGTATGAAGACTTGCAGTGGTGTAATTCTTCTGCTGATAATCCATATTGTTGGTGCTGAACAGTGTGATCGTGAAATCTCAAGGAGAGTTCGGAAATTCTTAGTGAATGAAGTTTTCGATCAATTGAATATCAAGACAATCAGTATTCCGCCGACGTGCCCGATTGGCACATTATCAGACCTTTACGCTGACCAAGAAGATCACAAACGAGAAGTAAATAGAAACGAATGGAGAGTAAGTTGTCCATCCATCACGGAGAAACTCATGTACTGATTCATCATTTATCAGTGCTTATATTGTAACAAGCGTTTTATAAGTGAATTTTATCTTGATCGTCATATGGACAACAAGCACAAAAATACTTTAAATTTGGTACTTTCATCAAAACTTCCCTCCGTTCTATATTGAATATATCATTGTCAGAATACCAGCATTTGTCTTGCTGATTACTGTGACATGTTTGGCTGTCGAATTCGTGACAAACAGTTTAAATTTGAACCCGGAAATATGAACACCAAAAAGAAAATTCTGACATTGGAAAGGTGTTCTGAAGAAAAGGTGAAATCTTTGAGGCACAATTGTACAATTTTGGCAAAAAGGTAATATCTTTATAGCATAAAGTTGCAAATGAATCGGTGAAATTTATATTTATCGCAGTTGTTTCCATGAAACCCCATATGAAAAGGCGTTCCAAGAAAGAGTTTGCAATACCATTAGGTGTGACAAAGGAGTTTTCCGGGTAAATATTTCATCATCATATATAAGATGTTGATGAGTGAAGTATTTTTCTTTGTCATCATATTTATTGTGATACAGGGGGGTATAAAATCGACGGATGAGAAAAAAAATGGTTTCATCGTTAATATATTTCGATTTGTTTCTATTGTATTACTATTGGGGGTAATTTTCATATATGGTAAGGAAGTTGCCATACTGCAATAGATGTGATTTTGATTAACAACCACATGCTTCTCAGCCATATTATCTGATTCGTTTTGGCGAATCCTAAAAATTAGCTCCCGGAAAACTGATCGTCATGATTACTTTTCAGACTACATGAAAGTCATAGCTGGTCTCCAAAATTGGTGGTTCTGGGCAACCATAGGAGACGCATTTAAGTTAGCTTTGAGAAATTTTTCAGCACAGCAAAAAGTAAGGCAAGGTAAAGCGAGTTAGATATCGTAAAGGATGTGGGGGAGGTGGCAGTTTGGTTAAGGCCTAGGCTATATCGTTAGTGCGTCTCATAACTCTTCTCAAATCGCTTCCAAATATTATCAACGATGTGAAACGATTCCGGATCATGTTCTAGCAATTGTTTTCGATTGAAAGGGTACCATTTATTGTACTCCTGGTCATCTTTTCCCCATAAATAGGCAACAGATAACTCAGCGAAAAATTCCATGCAGTTCGTGCATGCATATGCTTTTGCGAGTCCTTTCTCTCCTTGAGGTCCATGGACGCGAACTCGATCATATAGATGCTTTTTCATAGCTTCTTCATATGCAATTGCAATATTTTCATTATCATAACTGTTAGGGCAACATTTGTTGTGGTAGGCATGAGCAAACTCATGTACCAAAATTCCTCCAGTTCCCCAATGATTCCGGGATTGCAAATATTCTTTCGCGCATTGAATTTCAATTGACCCTTCCTTTGAAACAGAAAGACCGTTATTTCGCAGCCAATTCGCTCCGCCTCAAGGATGAAATGTGCATGTTTTTCCTTCAATTGGTTTATTCTTTTTACCAAAACGAATAGATTTATTAATATAAATTGGGGTAGATCTTTGCAATTCTTCACATGCTCCAGGTGGTAAAAGTGAGACTAGAGTTTCTAAATCATGGTTGAATATACTTTCAAGACCCTCAACTTCTTCAAATACTTGCGGCTCACAACGAATTTCAAAACCATGCATGTAGATGGGGACATACTCTTTTGAAGTAGTATCGACAACATCCATATCATCCACACTCATCAACCTGCATTCCAACTTGACTTTAAAGTCCAATACATTCCTTGTGCGCAAGGAAAAGCCTTTTCTATTGTTGGGAATCAGAGTTATGATATGCTTAGATTTGGCCTTGCAAGGTTTATAACGAAAGACCAATGCTTCGTTGGATACATCCGTTATATGCTGGGGAAATGCGTTTGGTCCGCTGCCGTCGGAGTGAGATGAAACCATGTGTCGTTGAACTAAACAAACGAACGCATGGCCAGTATAGCAATATTCAGTGTGTTGATTTGACACAGAATTATCTCGTATAGACTTGTCGTTAATTGGTCGCATGCCTCGCAAATTCCCTTCTCCATCAATCCAACACAAATACACTGGTTGTTCTAATTCATTGATTATGGATAATTCACACTCTGAATCCAAATTTTCTCTCCCCATAATAGAAAAGGATGATCTCCAATCCTCTCTCTGATGCAAATTTTCTCTAGTTACCATTTCCCCAAACTCACTTGCGTCAATGTCGGTTTGTGGTTTTGAAAATGAAAGTGTTTTCGATTTAGTCGACAGTTTAGAATCCTCTGCTGCTATTCGAGGTCTTTTACCTCTGATTGCATTTATTGTTTGCTTCATCCACAGTCCAGGAAGTGAATATGGCTTGGACGCCGAGATAAGAAAAATTACACTTCCGAAGATTAATATTCCGAATGAAGAGTCTTTTCTTGAAAAATACGAAACAGAAGATGACTCCATATTCAACTACGCACTTTGCAACACAAGAATCCCAGATCAAACCGTATACGGTATTGTATTAGCGGTATGTTTTTTCTGCTGGATGCTGTGCTAGGTAATAAAAGAATAATTTGGTATCTTTATTATGTACAATACCGCTATTTTCCAAAAAAGCCCTTCTTGTTGGCATACCTTAAAAAATAAAATAAATAAGGCCTATAATAAGAAATAAAGTAGAAAACCTAACCGTTATTATTATTAGCCAGAGCCAGCAGAGAGGCAGCATTTTATTGTAGGTATAGTGTGATGACTTTGCTGGCATTCTGTTTCTTCGGCTCGAGCATTTTGGATACGAGCATTTCATATTGTGGGAAAGTTCTTGACAATAATTTGTTGCATGTCCCTTTCCGTTATGTCATCGATGGTTGACGAAGATCGTAGAGCAGCAGTAATTGGTCGCATATCCAAAGGGCTAAAGAACCAGACTATATGTGCAGCAGACATACTTGCACTTGCCACCGAATCAGCAGCCAAAAAGAGGTTGCAAAATCAAAATGTAAGAAATTTTCTGCTATAAATTGACTGATTTAATACTATTTTAGAACCTCGTCGCTGCAGTTGAAATCGTGTCAAGCAGCAAACGATTTCAGAGAGGTAAACTTGTCCTTATTGATCTACCATTTCGTTATGAGCCATTCCATTACAGAAATATGTGATCCAAGTTCGAAGGAAAATGAGGTTCCTAAGCTAAATTCATTCCCAATATCTCCGTACCGAGCTATGGAGAGTTTCTACTTGAAAAAAAGCGAACGTTCACCAATGGAGGATGCCGCATCACTCGATTTAGTGTCCGCTATACAAGTAGAAGATGGACGATTAGAAGAAGTAGAGATGAACACGTCATCTCCTGATGTTCATTCTATGGAAATTCACCATTATAATGACTCTGCTGATGATTCTATTGAAAATCGTGTCTCAAGTTTGGAGGAAACTACGACATTGAATCATTTAAGATCCTTACTAATCTCGCAGTTACTCCGCACACTCAACCATGGGACGTATGAGGAGTTGATTTCATTAGAAGGAATCGGGAAAGTGCGCGCTATGAAAATTTTTACGAAAAGAAATGCAGGAGCTACATTTCAGTCCCTTGATGATCTTCAGACCATAGGGCTCAACAAAAAATCTATTGAGAAGTTCATGAAACAAAATTTGGGTGCTATGGTTTGTTGATGGCGCATATTATCAAAAGAGCGATATTCATTATTCTGTTGTTATCCATGGTGGTGTACGGGGTTAAATCATTAAAGATTCCATGTTATCACAAGGTGTTAAAAGTGTGCATGAAATTTTACGAGTCATACTCTTCCTTTGATATGGATGATTCGGTTTTCTCAATGACTGCGTGAAAAACTTAAATTGCCATATAAAATTCATAATTCAATATGCAAAAGGCATAATTCATTCATATTGAGTATCCCATCAGATCGCAGTGGTTATTGTTACTTCTTTACGTGCCAAAGAAATATCAGTTCCGCTGGATCCATCGCAAGCTAGAGAGCAATATTTTCACTATTCTTATCAGAAAGAACTTCAATACCATCGTTCACTTCAGATATCGAGTGACATACTTGGCGGCGATGCTCACGCCGATCAGGAAAGCTTGGCTCAGCTACATGAATTTCTAGTATCGATTTGTCCACATGCCATGAGCAATTTGTCGCAACTCTCAACTAGTAAGAATTTCGCACCACTGTGCGCTTTCTTGTCCATGTGCGGCCTCATTGTCCACCAGTAGTGATCAGAATATATAAGTTTCTTGGTATTCAAAAGTTTGATGATTTTGAATTCCCCCAAACAGCCATGTGTTGTATGTCACCGGTTCGCAGTGTGTCTGTTTGCCGTTCTTACACTAGTATACTTAGATACTACTGTTTGCAGTTGACACTCTTACTCTGGTGTAGTTATATTGGAATACAATATCAAGATAAATAATATATCAAGATATAAGCAAGAAAAAAGTTCATATACCAAGTCGGTACCAACTGTAAGCCGTGTATTGACCGATTGTCAGATCACGCTAATGGCACATTTTCATGATATTCAATTCTTCGTTTGTCTAACGATATATGGATTGTCGAAAGTAATTTTGTACAACAACTTCACAGTCTAGAAAATTGGAGGAAAAAACAAGCTATGGAATAAAAGCACACACACTCTATCTTATGCTAGAGCGCGGATGAAACTGAGCGAATCCGCTGAGACAAATAGACTAGCACATTCACTTGATACCCTTGTCCCCCCTATCAATATGATGCGCATATATTGAATCAACTCGACAACATAACGTATACATAAGCTTACCAATCGTCATCCCATGCATTTTCTGGATGTAAACTATTTGGATGAGCAGTCATATCCCAACGCAGCCAATACCTCTCCCAAAGTTTGATCCGGTGCATAGATGTTGAGGGCCATATAGGTCCGTCATATGGGCGAAATGTTGGATTGGTGAAACGAACTCTGTATTCCAACACATATGCCCATATGGATTGTGTTAATAAAGGTACCTGAAGATCATTGCGCCGGTCTTTCTCATTATTTCCTAAAAAGTTACCAAAGAGACAAGATGCACTGTGATCAGCGATGAACAGAAGAAACTCCTCAGTAAATTCAAAATTGCTTGGGAATTGGATGAGAATTTGAAAAACTGAATCCAAAAATTGTAAAAATACAGGAGATTTTTCGTCCGGTAGAATGGAAGAGTCTTGACCTTGACCAATTCGATCTAAAACAAATAGTACTTAGATTCTATCACCAAATCTGCTTCAAAACAAACCTTGAAATTTATGCCCAAACGCGCACCACTCCTTTTCGATCAAAACAGCAAACCCTTCAACAGTCCTGTAGTATGGATCCAACAGAATTTCCGCCACACTACAAATCTGAGCAGTACGATCCCACCCATCAGAACAATGCACTAGAACTGAATCACCGTCGAAATGTAGTCTTTCGGCGGTAAAGATTCCCGACAAGAGAACTAGTCTGAGATGACGCAACCATCCGGAATCTTCGACTCTCGAAAAATATCCAGATAATCCACCATCAGAAGATTGAATAACTTCCTTCATGCCAACATGGGGATGGAAGATTGAAGAGATATTATCTGTTAATGACGTTGCCGAACTCCTCATAACGTGGATATTATCAATATTCCCAAAGACTAATTCAGTATTTTGATAAGAAGAAACATCTTCAGTCCCTTTTCCAGCAGCCATGTTTAACGTAGCTGCAATTTTACCTCGTGCGTCTAAGATATAGAGTTTTGAATGTGCATATTTTGTAGATCTGTTGAATAAAAAATCAAGCTACAATAAACATGTACAATGCATCATCATACCCAGGGGGGTGATCTTTTCCTTTCATGCGATAAAGATTTAAAAGGAATTCATCTTCAGGGCAATTTTTCTGAGTTAAACCAACAAGAGGTTGAGCAGAGCGTGTCAACAATGCACCAGTAGTTACATGACGATAAGTAATGACTGGTAAACGACCTCTGGATCGAAATGCAGCGGCCGCTTTTATTTGCTCCGGGCTCATCAATGCTGGCAACATTAAGTATCTAGGATATGTATCGGACAAAGCGTAGTCAGTGTTATCATACATCTGTGGACGGGTATAAGTATGTTCCAACAAGAGATTTCAAGCTAAGTTATACCTTCCACTCCGATTTTGCATCATAAAGTCCCAATCGGACATACTCTTTAATGATATCGGACATATTCCAAGCATTGTCATTTAGCGAAAAGATCGGTTGGTATTGATAAGCAAATAGCAACGACTTAGCACTTTCAGCTACCAAAGCAGGATCCTTAGAAGAACCTCCTGGAAAGAGATTGGGAGAATAAAACGCTAAGTTCATAATAAATTGGAAATAGGTCTCTGCACGATTTCGATTGTTTTCAAATCCAGAGAGAGTAATGCGTAGCAATCGATAATCTTTACAAACAATATAAATGCTGTTATGAGGAACGCCCATGTACATTTTGCTTATTGTGGTTAATGGGATCGATATTACATCGAAAAAAGTTGGTATATCAAATCGAGAGTGTTTTGATTGATGAACATCGGTCTTTTTTCTAAACCACAATAATAGGCAATTAATCAGAAATCAAAATATTACAAACGCAGATAAACGCACCGTTGGGAAGTGAGGATAACTCGAAAGTTGGTGACGTACAGCAGCCCGTGCACAAAGAAAGGTTCTTTAACATTCCGGCTGCTGTAGATACACCAATAGAGCCGCTCTTTGGGTTCTAAAGTGACAATTTCTCCCGGAAGAAGATCAAAATGAGTAGAGGCATTGGATATTGATATAATACTAGCTGAAGACGAACTTAAGCTGGCTGTAGCCGCAAAGGGGCTGCTCAATTGCTGCAATGGTTCGTTGATGGAAGTACTTTCATCCGTCGCTAAGTTGGCCCATTCGGTTAAGCACTCACGCATATTAGTCACATATGACCGAAGAAACATGTGAAAAAAATTATAGTAATCGATACATTCGAAGCCGGCAGTTGCAAATTGAAGCCTAACCCAATGAAACTGTCATCGACCAAGGTAAAAAAAAATACTATTATCTTACATTCTTGAAATCTTCTCATCATCAATATGAAGATCAACTTTCGCTAGAGCCTGCTCCAAATCATCTCGACCGATTTTGTTCGATTTTGTAAAATCTATTTGAGTGAATGCTTGGCGAATCGGCTTGCCAAATTCACTGATGAACTCAACATATTGTAAAAATTTATCTGCGCTCTGTTCAAAATCAAAGAAAAAACGCTTTTGTTTGCTCTGGACATCCATAGCTCCACGAAACTCAACGACAATAAATTTATCAGTATTTTTGCTAATGGTTTGAACGTCGGAACAAGAGAAAACTTTCTTCTTGTTGTCGTGGTATTGAGTAATGGTGCATCTTGCGAGGTTAATGTGGATCATCTTTTTTTTTCCAGTACGAATACTCATTGTCGTGAACACGATGATCCCTCGTGCACCATGCTGGATGAATTCTTCGTCTTCCGCTAAATCGGCGTTTTCGTCATCAGAAGAATCATACCCTTTTGCGGCGGAACTGGTTACATGCTGAATCAAGGAAATTCCAGCACTGATACCGGTGAAGCCCGCTGTGAAGAGATTTCGAGCCTGCTCCATGAATCCTTTGAGCCACTATAGATCTGATGATCAGAATTCATATACAATAGAAGTTAAAAGTAAGGTTGGTTCTGGGTGAATGAATCAGTTATCGGTACAATATCTCAACATTTTTGTTCAAGAAGATCAATGTACTGCTTTGCTATATGGCGGAACGGGCAGCAGCAGCCAGCAGGCAGGAGCAGTGCAGCCACTGCTGCAGAGAGGCGAGCCCCCACCAGCAGCACAGGCACAGCAGCAGAGATAGTAGAGAGGATGCCAGCACAGAGAGCACAGAAGAGAGAGACTGCGCCACCGCCGCCTGCATCAATTCCAACAGGCGCATCAATATCCGGGCGATATGGAATAGAATTAAAACACATCAAAAAAAGAAAAAAAAAAGAAAAAAAAGCAAATCTGAAAATGCTTTCCAACTTTTAGTCTTTTAGTTGGGAGGAACCATACGCCATTGCTGTAATATTGAAACCGGCGTAATTTTAGGGCGGTCATTAGTCCTCTTAATATTTTTCTGCGAGTCTATCTATGGAAATTCCATATTCTCTCTACGTCGCTGCCTATTATGATTTGGTTAATTGATTTCAAGGGATTTTAGCGTTCAAAATTCTAATAGATTTTCTTGTGATTGCCCCGTCAAATGAATCTTCTTGGAATACTTTGTGGTCAGGCACGAATACTAAAATTTTGTATATATATATTTATTGCTGGATATGTTGATGCCTATCGAAAGCCGTGGATGCATTGGTTAAATAGAGCAGGACTTGTGATTCGTACTGTGAGAGAGCCGCGTAAAAATTTGAAACTTGCAAACCCTTTTGAGAAAGGAGGCGCAAATGAAAGAGCGTTGCTGAAAGTCAATATAAGTTGTGTCAACTCCATTAATAGGCAATCCCGTTTACCACGTTTACCTAATTCTAATGAGGGTTTGGTCGAATTTCATCGAATTGGAAGATCCATCCTTTCTAGTGTCCCAGATAAAGCTTTGGTAGGATTAGGGGGACTCGTTGTTACTGAAATTATGCAGAGAATTGCAATACGATTTAAACCACAGTTACCAACAAACATGCAGGATATTGCTTCGAAAAGTTTTTTATTATTTGACCGTAAAATGGAAGAATTAGCAAGAATGGAATGGAAGATTCAGCCATTCCTTCAGAAGGAAATAATGGAGATACAAATGTTCCAAGAAAATTTTCTTAACAAACTTTTTAAACATGAATTACTAGGTAGAGTTGAAAGAGATTTAAAACCTTTTCTCTTGATCTTGTTTGATAGTTCAAGGGCTGAGAAGATATTGAAGCTATTGAAGGAATTCATTATCTTTGGTGCACTGCAATCTTCCAGAATTTCAATCCCGTTGATGCTTATTCGATTTCTTCAAGATGCCATAGAAGCTGGAGAACTATCTTTTAAGGTTACCGTCGCTGGTGAGGTTTTCCAACTACTTTCCTAATTGATACGAAACTAATCATTCGAATTATAGTACTCATCTCAGTAGTAGAAAGCATCGACATGGTCGCTCTCTTGTGCACAGAGATGGTAATGTGGTTGGTAATTGTAAACTGGTCAAGTAGAACCAATCAGTTCACCATTATAAAATAATCTCAACATTGTAAATAATACTTATTCAATCATCTTGAACTATATATAGAACCATGAGCATATTATGAAAAATTTTAGAAGTGACTCGAAGGAAATGTCGGCATAAAGTCTTCCTCTTTTGGAAACGGACTGACTTGAAAGAATGGATGCCTCAATGCATCTCTGGCATTTGTTCGCAGAGAGGGACAATATGTTAAAAAACTGTTCAACAGATCAATTCCTTCTGAACACAAGTCACGTAGTCTATCGCCTAGAATGTTAAAGCGATATCTTTTGCATTCACGATCTACATTAATCACACCTTTAGTTACCAATGGCAAATAAGCTAAATTTGGCCATATTTTTTCATTGGGACAACCCAGCAAGGCAAAAATCTTCATGAGCTGATCGATTTCATCATTACCGGGGAATAGGGGACTTTGTAAATACAGCTCTCCCATTATACATCCAATTGACCATATATCAACTCCGAATGAATAATCTTCACTCCCAAACAGAAGTTCTGGAGCTCGATACCAAAGAGTTACAACAATTGGAGTTAAATCTTTACAATGTGGTCTCGAAATTGTTCTAGCCAATCCAAAATCCGCCAATTTTAACTGACCGCGATTATTGTAGAGCAAGTTGGACAATTTAATATCTCTATGGATTATACAATTTTTGTGAATAAACTCTACAGCTGATAACAATTGCAGCAGTAAACGCTTTAACTCCGATTCTTTGAAGAAATATTTGGCATGTTTTGTTAAATCTGAAAGGTCGTGCTCACAATATTCAAAAAGTAAGAAAACGGCATCGCGATTCGAACCAACCACGACATCTAATAATTGGACAATGTTGGGATGGTGGCATCGCATTAGGGTTTTCACTTCTCGAATAGAAGTTAATGGAAACCCATCTTGTTGTTCATGATGGAGAATTATCCTTTTCAGTGCCACAAGATCACCAGTTTTACGATGCAATGCTTTATAAACAAATCCATACGTCCCTTCACCAATGCGATTCAATTTTTTGTATTCGTGAACACTGTTGCAGTTTCCCTCCTTCCTCAATTTTTCTGGTTGGCTAGATCCATTTTGGTACGATTTAACTTCTTGATCCATCATTTGCCTCGCTTCCACATTAATAATGGACACTTCTGGGTTCTATGTTGTGAGGCACCTCCCACTCAATAAAAACAGCAGCCTCGGTCGCAAAACGTAGTAACTTTGATAGACAATGAATTATGACAACCTACGATGTTTGTCACAAAGTTTACTCCATCTACTAATGCCATGCAATATTGGGTTCAATAAAAATGGTATACGGTATACACGGCATTATTAATGATTAATTAATTAACTAATAACACATCACCAAAGTTGCTAAATTTTTAATGGATAGAAATATATATCAAACTATTTATTACTATCGTTTTAACTGTAATATGTAACAATTATGATATAGACAGATAGGGTTGTTTATTCAACAGCAGGTACTACAATATTGTGCGTAATACAGTGCTCGATTGCACCATAAACATCACAAAAATGTGCAGTATCTAACAATGAAAAACCTTTTTAATGTACCAAAACCGTTTACAACACAAATAACTGAGGAGAGATGCAATATTAAATAGTAGTTTCAAAATTGTAAATGACGATAATTTTGAAAATTTTTACTTCTCCAAGTTTCAAGAAGCCAAAAACCTAGCCTGCGCTAATGAGCCGATAGTTTGGCACTTGCAATCTTAACCTCGAGAGCAAATTATAATACACTCGCTTACCAGACAGATATATTGAAGGCAGTGAAGATGCTATGCGAAATGGTGATGATATATACTATCGAAAAAATTCTTACTCAAATGAGACGATTTGAACTTAAAAGTCTGTTGAGATTGGAAAGTTCTCACGAAATGACAAGAAGAAGGCCAAGGAAATGAGAAAGGATCATAAAAAGAGCGATTATTCGAACTGTGACCCGAACGATGCACTAATTGTTATAATACATGTCATATTTCTGAAACGTGCAACCTTCGTGCATGCATGTTCTGGTTGTCAGACTTGGTATCCTGATCATATATAAACGTCACAATTGTCCGAGTGACAATGACGAAAATTCATTACAAAGCTCTAAAAGTACTCAAAATAGTTCGACAAGCAAGTAGTCAAATTATAAAAAAAGCAACAATTTTGGTAACAAAAAAAAAAAAAAAAAAAAAAAACCCAACGATAAAAAAAAAAAACGTTCACCATATAAAGCTCCCCAACAACAATTTCTAAAATTCTCA